>OQWM01000589.1_pt1 | contig 23478 bp, 20 predicted proteins | sample 1691531 | NCBI WGS metagenome assembly OQWM01 (sample SAMN03418257, study PRJEB22391) | human gut metagenome | biome: human-gut; feature: organic feature; material: feces | host: Homo sapiens | place: Tanzania | collected 2013-01
CCGCCCACTCGTCAATGTTCTCTGCCATTGTCGATGATGGTGTGATAGGGTAAATAGCTGCATGCTCACTGAAAAGGTAAGCAATCTGAGAGGCAGCATAGTTACCGTCACAGGTGATGAATTTCTTTTCTTTTGCCATAATCGTTAATGTTTATGTGATTGATTTTCGTTTGTTTCTATATGAAACCCAAATATAACCTGCTACATCATAGCAAGTTATATTAAGCATAAAGACATCGGCCGGAATACCGACGATGTCTCTCTTATATGACTACAGAGTCTCCAGACCTTCTACGGTCACGATAGAGCCGGCGATTCTCTTCACGAGTCCCTGAAGAACCTTGCCCGGACCTATCTCCATAAAATAATCTGCCTCGTCAGCCAGCATGTTCTTCACGGACTGTGTCCATTTCACCGGTGCTGTAAGCTGTGCAAGCAGATTCTTCTTTATAAGCTCAGGATCCTGTGTAGGCTGAGCCGTAACGTTCTGATAGATAGGGCAAATCGGTGCCTTGATTTCTGTAGCTTCGATTGCCGCTCCGAGTTCAACGCGTGCCGGCTCCATGAGCGGTGAGTGGAATGCTCCGCTCACTGCAAGCGGCAAAGCCCTTTTGGCTCCTTCTGCCTTGGCCCTGTCACAAGCCTCTGCAACTGAATCTTTCTCTCCTGAAATCACTACCTGACCGTCGCAGTTGTAGTTTGCCGGAATCACGAGTCCGCGGCATGATTTGCAAAGGTCTTCGACCTGCTCATTGGTCAGGCCAATGATAGCCGCCATCGAACCCGGCATCTGCTCACAGCATTTCTGCATGGCCTTGGCCCTGATGGCTACAAGTTTCAATGCGTCCTCGAATGCTATGGCGTGGCTGGCAGCAAGTGCTGAGAATTCACCGAGTGAATGTCCCGCAACCATATCCGGCTGGAACTGGTCATAACATGCTGTAAGTACAACTGAGTGGAGGAATATCGCAGGCTGAGTCACCTTTGTGGCTTTCAATGCTTCCGGTGTTCCGTCGAACATTATGTCTGTAATCCTGAATCCTAGAATCTCATTGGCCTTTTCGAACATTTCTTTGGCCTTCTGACTCTTCTCATATACTTCTTTGGCCATTCCCGGGAACTGTGCTCCCTGACCTGGAAATACATATGCTTTCTTCATAGTATCAAAATTTGTTTTATTCGTGTAAAAAAAACGTGTGAGAACTGACAGCCATCTACTATTCCCACCTTCCAAAAGCCTATCCCTACTCCAATTTGCCCATCGGCTGCCAAAATGTCGTTTACCCCTCAAAAATCGGTCCTAACTGAACATTCAGGCGGAATTTCAACAAAGAGAGACAGTTCGCCCTTGTCTGGCAAAATTAAATAAAATCTTAGAGAAAAGCGAAAAATTACACGGATTAATCATTAAAATAGTTAACTTTGCAATGGAGATACGGGAAATCAATTCCGCATGGCGTCATTTGTCCCTGTCTTCCTTTGCTCCCATAGTCTAATGGATAGGATTTCAGATTCCGGTTCTGACGGTTTGGGTTCGAATCCCGATGGGAGTACCACGACAGTTAAAATTTTTTCACCTGACGAGATGAACAGGCAAGGTTTTGCAGAAGACCTTGCCTGCTTTTATTTTATGGTGTTTCAAGAGTTTGGCCGTGGCCAGTGACCATAGATTTCAAAATGGACATGAAGGATTCCATTTACGACAATCCCCGTCTTCAGAGTTTCTCGAACTTGTAGCCGAGGCGGGCGAGTTCGACGGCGGCGCCGATGCGGTACATCTCGTGGCAGGATGCAACGAAGACCTGATATGCGGCAATACTCTGAGGCTCAATGTTTTCGTGACGAATAAGGGAAATCGTCGCATCAGCACAGCGACGGAAAAGATTACGCAGAGATTCCGCTTCTGGAGAATTCAGGTCAATGCCGATGATGTCGGTGATGATGTGGTCATCCATGTCATCGAAGCCCTGAGTGCCATAATACACGGAGTAAGGCATGTTCGAACACATTGACCAGTCGGAATCCCAGCCGCAGGCCACGGCCATGCCCAGATAGGAGGCCCAGGCAACGGCAACTGTGGGATAATCAGCGATTTGCGGCATGGCATCAGCAACGTAGTCGCCGCCCAGTTTCTGCCAATGCTCATCAATGTCAGGACTCGACAACAGCATTGACGGAGCAGTCTGCACACTGCCATTGACAATCCCCTCGACAGGAGCGGAAGTCACTTTGAAACCGCTTTCGCGGCAGATGCGCACAAGTTCACCCTCAAGTTTGTCAATGAAAGTTTCGATATCGTATGTATTGTCCATTATTTATCAAAATTTTATAAAAGCCATGCTCCGGCAAAAACCTGACAGGCGCGAAACGCGCACAGCCGAGAAAGACAAAGGTACTATATTTTTCAAAAAAATTTACCGCGACATGTTGCAGAACAAGAAAAAATACATATCTTAGCGCCCTGACAGTTTTGAATAACTCAAATTTATATATTTAAAGGCAATAAAATCAGATAGAAGATACCTGAATTACCTGAAACATGAGCGACAAGTTCTATTGTCGGTTACATGAACCTGACTCCCAGGAATACATAACATCACAAATCATAAGTAAATGAAAACAAAACTTTTCTTGGCTTTGGCCGCAGCGGCAGCCATCACTATCTCCGGATGTTCGAAATCCGAGACACTCCAGACTCCGGAAATCGAAGTCTCCAACTTGTCAACAACAAGTTTCTCATTCACATGGACAGCAATTCCTGACGCAACAGGATACACCTATGAGGTGAAAGCTGCAAACCAGACGACAGTAACTGGCGGCAACAGCGAAAAACCTGAAAACGTGGAGGTTACAGGACTCAGCATGGCCAGCACATATACAGTTTCAGTCCAGGCTCTCGGAATCGGTTCATTCACGAACTCAGAATATGCGACAGTGACCGTGACGACATTGGACAACACCATCCATTTCGCTGACATGGTGCTCGCAAGAAGACTCCTGGAGATGACAGAACCTAAGATTGACGCGGACGGTGACGGCAAGATCACATTCGAAGAAGCCGCTGCAGTGAAGGAACTCAATCTCGGATTCGACGAGAAACCAGAGAGCACAGTAAACTGTGTAACGGACATCACAGGACTGGAATACTTCACATCATTGGAGACATTGAGCCTGAAATACAACAGCGTAAGCGACATCAAGCCTATCGAAGGCATCTCGACATTGCAAGTCCTCATCCTCGGCGAGAACCCGATCTCTTCCATCAATCTCGACAATCTCGGCGAGCTCACCGACCTCAGACTCTATGGCACGAACATCTCTGACATTGACCTGTCGAAGACTCCGAAACTCGAGAGCCTCTACCTCCAGAGGACAAAAGTCAGCAAGGTTGACCTCACTCCGCTCCAGTCTCTGGACCAGGCTCTCCTCAACAAATGCTCAAACCTTACCGAGCTCAAGGCTTCGAACCTGCCTAGCGTCACCAGAATCGATGCTGTGGAATGCAACCTCAAGAACTTTGAGATTTCAGACTGCCCTTCATTGAGAGAGCTTCACCTGAACAGCAACAAGCTCACATCCATAAAGTTGACAAATCTCAACATGCTCATGAGACTGAACGTTTATGACAACCAGCTCACCAGCATTAACGTATCCAACCTGCCATTCCTCATGTGGCTGTTCGTGTTCGACAATCAGCTTACAAGCATTGATTTGTCAGCAAATGTTCCGCTGAGAGAGTTCAGGGCGTCCAACAACCCGCTTACAGAAGTCAATCTGAGCACAAATGAGAACCTCGTTTCGCTCGAGCTTGAGAATATGAGCAAGATGAAGACTCTTAATATCAAGAACGGATACTATGACGAATGGGACAGCGAGTATCTCATCGTTGACGGAAACACCGCTCTCGAGAAGGTAATCACCGATCCGGGCAAAGAGTTCGAACTCGTCAAGAAGTTGTTCGCGAACAATCCTAAAGTTCAGGTTGTAACAGAATAATGATTTCTGTCAATGCCAAAAAAGGCCGACCATCAAAATCGATGGCCGGCCTTTTTTGTTTAGTAACCTTCAAAAAATAACCTGCATCATCTTAAGGAATCTTTTCGGTCTATATCTTTTTCCTCATCAGTCATGTGCCACCGGCACACTCCTTCTTCGAAAACAGATCTATCCTCGAAAATCTTCTCTTAATCTAAGGCAGGTTATTTTTTTCACGTTACTTATTCAAGTTCCGCGAAGGGAACTTTATGTCTGTCAGATGATTACTCAGCCTCTGCCGTAACGCCAGGACGCATGATGACGGTCTTGACAGTACCTGAAGCAAGAATTGTCTTTACGATATTCTGGACGTCAGCAGGTTTGAGATTCTCAAGCGCGCTCTCGTACTCCTTGTCGAAGTCAACGGAGTGGAGATCCATGAACTTGAGGGAATTCATCCACCAGCCGTTGGTGATACGTGACTCAGGAAGATTCTTGTGAAGATTCTTCATCGCCATATCAAATTCATCCGCAGTAGGGCCTTCAGCGGCGAGGGCGTTGAGACCTTCAAGGCTGAGGCTTATGAGCTTGTCGGCAGCAACCGGCTTAGTATCGAAATAAACCTGGATAAGAGCCTCAGGCTTAGGTTCGCTTGTAACTGAGCCGTAAGCAGATGCGCCATAGGTACCGCCCTCATCCTCACGGAGAGACTTGGTGTATCTCATGTCGAGGATATAAGTTGCAGCAGAAAGGGCAACCTTGTCAATGACCTTGAACTCAGGAAGTTCTGTCTGGAACACCTCGATTACGGTAACCTTAGGGGTCTGCATGTCCATCTTGAAGTCTTCGGTAACCTTTCCAGGAACGATCTCAGGGTCCTCATACTTCGCGGTGAACGGCTTCTTGCCCTTCTTGATGGAACCGAGATACTTCTCAACGAGAGGAGTAACGGTGTCAATGTCAAAGTCACCGCAGATAATCATGGTAGCACCCGCAGCATCATTGAACAGCATCCTGTAGTTCTTCTCGATGGTAGCGAGGCTTGCATTGTCTACGACTGCCTCTGAAAGGAACTTGTGTCTTGGGTTGTCACCATAGAGAACTTCATTGATCACCTGAGAGAACTTGTAGTCAGGACGGAGGATGTAGTTAGGAAGGATAGCCTTAAGCTGCTTGATGCCCTGGTCAAACTCCGACTGGTCAAAACGAGGATCGGCAAAATAGAGATAAGTAAGCTGGAGAGCTGTCTCAAGGTCCTTAGGAGTGCAGTTTCCGTTCACGCCGTGGCGGAGAGCATTGATGAAAGGAGAAACAGAGACATTCTTGCCTGAAAGCATCTTGCCGACGGTAGTGCCGCTGAACTTGGAGATGCCGCAGAAGCTCTGGAATGCGCCCCATACATTGCTGTCGAAGCTGTCGAGATCCTCGGTAGGAACCATTGAGAAACCGCCGTTCTTGTAAAGCTGGAAAGCAATATGGTCTTTCTCGTCGTCTGACGGACGGAGGATAACCTTCATGCCGTTCTTGAGAGTGAGGACCTTGCTTCCGTAAAGGCCGTCAGCAGAAGACTTCACTGCGCTGCCCTTAAGTTTTGAAGGATCAAGGAACTCGGTTGCAATAGTCTCTGACTCATTAGGTTTGATTTCAGCGCCATTGACTTCTTCAATAGCCTTTCTGATATCCTCAACTGTAGGAAGAACATAACCTTCCTTCTGAGGGCCCTTGAATACGACTACCATGTTGCTGTCAGGGATAATCTGCGCAACAGTCTGATTGATGGCCTGGTCAGGAAGCATTGACATAAGCTGCTTGGTGAGCTCATACTCCTGCTCCGGCTCCATGTAAGCATAGTTGTCGAAGAAGTTGTCGATAAGAGGCTGTACAAGCTCGGAGTTCTGTCTTGTGCTGGCCTTCTTGGCTGCGCTTTCGTAGTATGAGAGGAGGTCCTCCTTTGCTCTTGAAATCTCGTCGCTTGAGAAACCATATTTCTCCATCTTCTTGATCTCGGTATAGAATGCCTTGAAAGCACCTACAGGGTCATTCTCATGTGCAGCGATATTACCCATGGAAACTTCCATTGTCTCACAAAGGTTGCCGATCCCGAAACCTGCATGGATGAACGGAGCGTCAGCCTTTGCTGAAATGTCTGAGAAGCGCTCGTCCATGATGCTTGAAATCAACGACTTGAGAATGTCGGAAATCTTTCCGAGAAGGGTATTGTTGAACTCCTCAGGCATTGCCTCGTTCTTCCAATACACCTCAAATGTAGAATTGACAGCCTCAGGGTCTGATACGATGCCTATGACAGGCTCCTGGTTTCCAGGAATCATGATGACATCCTTCGCCTTAGGGTCGGTCGGTGCAGGAATATCAGAGAAAATCTCCTTAATCTTGGCCTCAACATAATCAGGGTCAATGTCACCTACAACGATAAGAGCCTGGAGGTCAGGACGATACCATGTATGATAGAAGTTTGTAAGGCTCTCAGGCTTGAAAGTCTCGAGGTTTTCCTGGCTTCCGATAAGAGAGCATGAAGCATACTTGGAATCACCATAGATGTAAGGCTTCGACTTCTCATACATTCTCCAGTTCGCATCTCTTCTGGAACGTCTTTCCTCGATGATGACTCCCCTTTCGGCATCGATTTCCTTAGGGTCGCAAGTCACGAAATGAGAGTAGTCATGCATGATGAGGATACAAGAGTCCACAACTGTAGGACGGATGAGAGGAATGTTATTGAGCATATAAGTTGTCTGCTCAACTCCTGTCTGCGCATTGACATTGCCGCCGAATGACGCACCGATGCTCTGGAGCCAGTCGAGAATACCCTTTCCAGGGAAATTCTTGGTACCGTTGAAGCACATGTGCTCGAGGAAATGTGCCAGACCGTCCTGGTCAGGGGTCTCCTGGATAGCACCGACATTAGTCGCAAGATAGAACTCGGCACGATTTGCAGGCTGACCGTTCTTCATGATGTAGTAGGTCAATCCGTTTTCGAGTTGTCCTTTCCTTACGGCAGGATCATTCGGCAGCACCTGATTCTGGGCATTCGCAGAGAACGCGAACGCAGAACACAGAGCCGCAAATAAAAGAACCAATTTTTTCATATACTAAAATAGTTTATCAAATATTTCACAATATCACAGTAACAAATTGTCACTGCAAAATCAGTGCAATTTATAAATATTACACCATTCCGGCAAAAAAATATTAATTTTGTAACGAATAAAGGGCGAAAATATAAAATCGATTTACATGCTGGAGGATTTCAGACTGAAAGTATTCATGGCCGTTGCCGAAACAGGAAGCTTCACCAAGGCATCCAGAAAACTGGGCGTATCCCAGCCGGCCGTGAGCCAAAATATAAGTTCCCTGGAGAAAGAAACCGGGGCGATACTGTTCCAGAGGGCCAGAGGCGAAGTATCATTGACAAGCGAAGGCCTCGTGTTCAAAGAATACGCATCGCGGATACAATATTGGTATTCAGCAACTTGCGAGATGTTCGGACAGAAAGGGAAGCTCACCTCCGGCAAACCCGTAAGGATCTGCGCGGATTCAGTGGCTGCCGCCTACCTGCTACCGAAGCCGTTGTCAATGATAACAGGCTCGAATCCCGACATTGTCTTCGACCTGACCCAGGCCCGGGCAAGGAAGCCGATACTGGAGGCTGCCGACAGCGAGGAGGTTCCGGGAACCCATTTCGGAACTCCGGAGGATGCCGACGTGGAAATCTCGGCATCGCCAAGTCCGGAAACCATTGACTTCGAGGGGGAAAGCAAACTTATAGGCGTAATGGAAGCCATCGTCATAGCTTCGCCTGCAAACAGGTCCGTAAATGCGGCGGCGGTCAGCGAAGAAGATACCGAAGCGACAGCCAAGCCTTTCTCGACCATCGCAGGAATACACATTTCCAACAAATTTGCAGTATGGAGCGGCTACAGTTCCCTGCTGACACCTGACCTGGAAGCCAGGACGGCATTGACCTCAGACTCCATCGAGGCGATAAAATCGGTCGTCGAAGAATCCGCATCGCTCATCGGCATTGTCCCGGCCCCTTGCGTCAGACAGGAACTCGCCAGCGGCAGGCTCCTCCAGATGCCGGTCAGACTGCCGGGATTCACGTTCGACATCCATTTCAATCCCCTGCCGGAATTTGCAGGACGCGACATCTGCCAACTCCTGAAAAGGACACTCTCGGAAAGCCTGAATTCATTGGCATAACAGAACTTGAGACATTAAATAAACCTTATATCATGAAATTGTTTACACTAATCACAGGAACCGTCGCAGTAGGACTTTCAATGCTGCTCGCGAATGTTCAGGTCAATGCTGCCCCGCAGCCCAAAACCAAATTACGCCCGACCAAGACCGTCCTTCTTTATCCTGAAGGCCAGAATGTCGACAAAGGCATCGAAGAAAACGGCAAGACAATAACCGCAGGACCTGGCGTATCCAACGGTCTTACAGGTCCGGAAAAAATAGAGAGCAACGGCAACATGGACAATGTAGGCGACAGCGCCAGAATAGACATATACCTGCCTAAACGCCCTAACGGTCAGATGATTGTAGTATGCCCTGGAGGCGGATACAGAATACTGTCCACCTTCAATGAAGGTTCATATGTCGCAGACTGGTTCACAAAGCAGGGCGTGTCCGTCTGCGTCGTGAAATACAGACTTCCGGAAGGACATTGGACAGTACCGCTTACTGATGTCCAGAACGCATTCCGCTACTGCCGCGCACACGCCGAGGAATGGGGTGTCAAGCAGATCGGAATCATCGGATTCTCTGCAGGAGGCCATCTGGCAGCATCTGCCTCAACCCTTTTCACCGATGACATTACCAGACCTGACTTCTCAATCCTGGTTTATCCCGTAATCACCATGGACCTCGGACTCACCCATAAAGGCACCCACGACTGGCTCATCGGCAAAGAAAGCAAATGGCTGGACGAGAGTCTCAGCGTAACGGAATACAAACGAAAAAAAGCTGAATATGAGTCACTTATGGACAGATATTCCCTCGAAAAACAGGTAACGGAGAATACTCCGGCCACGATACTGCTGCTCAGTTCAGATGACAAGACAGTGCCGCCGAAGAACAGTTTCATGTACTATGACGCATTGAGAAAGAACGGCGTGGACGCCCAACTCTATGTCTTCCCTTACGGCGGACACGGCTGCGGATTCACGACTTCCGAATTCGGCAGAGACCTCATCGGACCATACCGCAAAGTGTTTTTCGATGCCATCAGCACCTGGCTCGGAGAACTCAGGAAGTAAAACCTAATTCCAGACTTTACGGAAAGGACACATTTGAAGAACCCGTCAGGGACAGTCACAATGTGGTCCTTTCCGATTTTTTTAGGATTACTAAATTCTTCTCATCCTCATCAGCAAGCCTGAGAAGATACTTTCCGTAGTCATTCTTCGCCATCGGCTTGGCGACCTCGCGAAGTTTCCCGCGCGAAATCCAGCCCTGATTGAAGGCGATATCCTCAAGACAGGCGACCTTGAGGCCCTGACGTTTTTCGATGACTTCAATGAAAGTGGACGCCTCGGCCAATGACTCATGGGTTCCGGTATCCAGCCATGCAAAGCCCCTCGGCAATGTGGCCACCTTCAACTGTCCGCGATTCAGGAACTCCTGGTTCACAGATGTTATCTCAAGTTCCCCGCGTGCTGAAGGACGGACATTCTTGGCAATTTCCACCACGTCATTAGGATAGAAATAAAGTCCCACGACAGCATAATTGCTCTTCGGCTGCGCAGGTTTTTCCTCGATGCTGAGACAATTGCCGTCCTTGTCAAACTCCGCGACGCCATAGCGTTCAGGGTCACTTACCTGATATCCGAAGACGCAGGCCATCGACTGCTCCTCCACCATTTTCACGGTTTCGCGGAGAAGTCCGGTAAAGCCGGCGCCATAGAAGATATTGTCACCGAGGACCATGCAGACGTCATCATTGCCGATGAACTCCTCACCGATGATGAAGGCCTGGGCAAGGCCGTCAGGTGAAGGCTGCTCGGCATATTCGAATTTGACTCCGAACTGGCTGCCGTCTTCCAGAAGCCTCCTGAATCCGGGGAGGTCAGTCGGCGTGGAGATGATGAGAATTTCCCTGATTCCCGCCAGCATGAGCACGGAAATCGGGTAATATATCATCGGTTTGTCATAAATAGGGATAAGTTGTTTGCTGATGCCCTTGGTAATCGGATACAATCTGGTTCCGCTTCCACCCGCCAAAACTATTCCTTTCATATTTGATATGTCATAATTTAAATTATCTGCCGGCATTGACCTATATTATATAGGTGTCCGGCACCCGTTCGGGCGACAGCCGGGCCGACGCAGACAAATTTAATCAAAAATCGTGATTATAGAAGAAAGATGAGTATATTTGTCAAGACTCCGCAGACGCGGGGCAAATAACAGAAATAACGCAATGGAAGTAATCAAGACCAGCATTGACGGCGTCGTGATAATCGAGCCGCGGATATTCAGGGACGAAAGGGGATATTTCTTCGAAAGTTTCTCGCAGAGGGAATTCGACGAAAAAGTGGGACATATTGATTTTGTCCAGGACAACGAGTCTATGTCAGTCTATGGCGTCATGCGCGGCCTGCATTTCCAGAGGCCGCCTTATGCACAGAGCAAACTGGTAAGGTGCGTCCGCGGAAAGGTCCTGGACGTGGCCGTGGATATCAGAGCCGGTTCTCCCACCTATGGGAAATACGTGGCAATGGAGCTTTCCGAGGAGAACCACAGGCAGATCTTCATTCCGAAAGGCTTTGCACATGGATTTTCCGTCCTCAGCGATGAGGCGGTCTTCCAGTACAAATGCGACAATTTCTATCACCCTGAAGCGGACGGAGGCATCAGCATCCTGGACGACAGCATCGGCATCGACTGGCAAATTCCTGCCGGGGCAGCAATCCTGAGCAAGAAAGACACGGCGCACCCGCTGCTGAAAGATTTCGAAAGTCCGTTCATTATCAATGATATAGAGAAGAAATAAGTTATGGATTTCAAAAGGAGTATAATCATTACCGGCGGTGCCGGCTTCATAGGCAGTCATGTGGTCCGTCTTTTCGTAAACAAATATCCGGACTACCATATCATCAATCTGGACAAGCTCACCTACGCCGGAAACCTCGCCAATCTCCATGACATAAAGGATTGTCCGAATTATACTTTCGTCAAGGCCGACATCTGTGACATTGACACGATCCGCTCCGTCATGCGCCAGTATCAGGTCGATGGAATCATCCACCTCGCGGCCGAAAGCCACGTTGACCGCTCCATCCGCGACCCGTTCACCTTCGCGAGAACAAACGTGATGGGAACATTGTCAATGCTGCAGGCGGCTCGCGAGTATTGGGAAAACCAGTCCACTCCGTGGTCTGTGGACAAGGTCAATGCTGACGGAACGGCAGGAGAAAATGTTCCATGCAGATTCTACCATATTTCTACAGATGAGGTTTATGGGGCACTGGAAATCACGGCACCTGAAGGCATTGACTCACCGTTCACGACGAAGGCGTCTTCAAGTCACCATCACGCCTACGGTACCGATTTCTTCACAGAGGAGAACAAATACGCTCCGCACTCCCCTTATTCAGCATCCAAGGCATCTTCAGACCATTTCGTGAGGGCGTTCCACGACACTTACGGCATGCCTGTCGTTGTCACGAACTGCTCCAACAACTATGGTCCTTACCAGTTCCCGGAAAAGCTCATTCCTCTGTTCATCAACAATATACGTCACCGCAAGCCGCTCCCTGTCTATGGACGCGGAGAGAATGTAAGGGACTGGCTCTACGTGGTGGACCACGCACGCGCAATCGACCTGATTTTCCACAGCGGAAAAGTGGCCGAGACCTATAATATCGGTGGCTTCAACGAGTGGAAGAACATTGACATAATCAAGGTTCTCATCAATACCGTGGACAGGCTTCTCGGCCGTCCGGAAGGTGCTGACATTGACCTGATTACATACGTCACCGACAGGAAGGGACATGACATGCGCTATGCCATTGACTCCAGGAAACTCCAGAAGGAGCTCGGATGGGAGCCGTCACTCCAGTTCGAGGAAGGCATTGAAATAACCGTAAAATGGTATCTTGAGCATCAGGACTGGCTGGACAATGTCACTTCCGGCGATTACCAGAAGTATTACGAAAACATGTACGGCACCGGGGAGTAATTCATTCTCCCAGGGAGGCCCTGTACCAGTCGAACAGCATCTTCACTCCATCCTCGATTTCGACCTTGTGGGTCCAGCCGAGGCTGTGGAGTTTAGTCACGTCGATAAGTTTGCGCGGCGTTCCGTCCGGCTTGGACGAGTCGAACACAACCTCACCGCCAAAACCTACAGCTTTTACCACGAGCTCACTCAACTCGCGGATAGTCAACTCTTTACCCGTACCTACATTGATATGGCAATTGCGGATTTCGCCCAATGACGGGATTGCTCCGCCGCGGCCTTCGCTGTTGTTGCGGTCCACTTTTCCGTCGGTCTTGGCCCCGTAGAATACGGAAGAGTACTTGTCAATGCCGATGATGTCACTGAAATTGACATTGAGAAGCACGTGCACGCTCGCATCGGCCATGTCTTCGCTCCAGAGGAACTCGCGGAGCGGCTTTCCGGTGCCCCACAGGACTACACGGTTATCATTGATCCCATAAAACTCAAGGGCCTTCAGGATGCGCTCCCGGCTGTTGCTTCCATCGACGTTGCCCTCGCCGATAATTGCGCGGAGCTTGTCCGTAGGATTGATCGGGCGCTTGTCCATGTCGGTTTCTATGGCACGCCAGTCGCCCTCGTGAATCAGCTTTGCGAGATAGATTTTTCGCATCATGGCCGGCATGACGTGGCTGTTCTCCAGATGGAAATTGTCATTCGGGCCATACAGGTTGGTAGGCATGACTGCGATATAGTTCGTCCCGTACTGGAGATTGTAGCTTTCGCACATTTTCAGTCCGGCAATCTTCGCTATCGCATATTCCTCGTTGGTGTACTCCAGAGGCGAGGTCAGAAGAGCGTCCTCCTTCATCGGCTGGGGAGCATCTTTCGGATAGATGCAGGTAGAACCGAGGAAGAGCAGTTTCTTGACTCCGTGGCTGTAGGCGTTGCCGATTACGTTGCACTGCATCTTCATGTTCTGCATGATGAAGTCGGCCCGGTAGAGCGAATTGGCCATAATCCCGCCCACGAACGCCGCCGCAAGTACCACAGCGTCAGGACGTTCCTCGTCGAAGAACTTCTGGACGGCATATTGGTCCGTGAGGTCGAGTTCCTGATGCGTGCGCCCCACGAGATTGGTATATCCGCGCTTCTCGAGGTTGTTCCAAATCGCCGAGCCCACCAGTCCGCGATGGCCGGCAACGTAAATTTTGCTATTCTTGTCCAGCATTGTCAATGTCTTTTAGGTGTCCTGCGATTACTCCCCTCCCTGCATCTTTTTCATTCTGCCGATGCAATGGCGCAATGATTCTGTCCAATGCGGGATTTCAATGTCGAAAGTAGTCTTTATCAATGTCTTGTCCAGCACAGAATAGTGCGGTCTTGCAGCTACGGTCGGGAAATCCACGCTCAGGCAAGGCTTCAGTCTGCAGACATTTCCGCACAGGCGCCCGACCTCGTAGGCAAGGTCGTAACGGGAGCAGAGCCCCTCGCCCGAATAATTGTAAATGCCGGAACAGATGTCCGTCTTTCCGGAATGGATTATGTCAATGATAGCCTGCGCGAGATCGCGCGCATATGTAGGAGTACCGATTTCATCAATGACAACGTTCAGTTCATCTTTCTCGGCTGTGAGACGCTTCATGGTCTTCACAAAGTTCCTCCCGTAAGGTGAGTACAGCCATGATGTCCTCAGTATAACATGGTCACACCCGGAATCGAGGATGGCCCTCTCCCCTGCCAGCTTGGTAAGTCCATATACGCCCAGGGGCCTGGTGCCGTCAAGTTCCGTATATGGTTTGAATGAATCGCCGCCGAAGACGTAGTCGGTGGAGATATGTATCAATGTTATTCCGAATTCCCTTGCCGCTTCCGCGAGGTTATCTACTGCGATATGGTTCTGAAGGTCGGCTTCTTCGAAGTTTCCCTCCGCCTTCTCCACGTCGGTGTATGCCGCACAATTGACGATGGTGTCAATGGCATTGACCTCTATCATTTCCCGCACCGCGTCAAGGTCGGTGATGTCGAGGGTTTCAGTTTCCATGTAAGGCACCTCATGACGGGCCGTGAAAAGGAAACAGTCGTCGGCATTGACAATGCGACTGCATGTATTGTCGTGTTCTCTGCCGGGGACGACGTCATGTCCCAAGGCCAGATTTCTGATTTCCAGTCCAAGCTGTCCGTTGGAACCGGTAACTAAGATATTGTGTCTCATTGATTTAAAGACATTTGAGCATCTTCCTCCCGTCAGGTGCGGAGGAAGATCATTATTATATCCGCGGAAATCGGCATTGATTTCCTGATTTATCCTGCAAAAATAACATCAAGTTGAACATAATGCAGACGATAAAATTCGGGATTGTCTTATAGATTATATTATGATATAATTCAAGTATGTATGGGCGCACGTGCGCGTATATGCACAGGAGTGAATTATGCAAGAAGTTGTAAAGGCGCAAAACGTAAAAAAGACTTTTGTCACGGGAGAAGTCGAGACACAGGTGCTAAAAGGCGTTGACCTTGCGCTATCGGAAGGTGAATTCGTAGCGATAGTGGGTGAATCCGGCTCGGGCAAATCCACGTTTTTGTATATTCTCGCAGGGATAGACAAGGCGACGGAAGGAAAGGTTGAACTTCTCGGACGTGACCTTGCAGACGTTTCCGATGACGAACTTGCCCGTATGCGCAGAGAAGATTTTTCTTTTGTGTATCAATTTGACAATCTCGTACCGAATCTCACCGTGTGGGAAAACGTCACGCTTCCGCTCGTACTGGATAAGAAAAAAGAGAGCGAATATAAAGACAAGGTTGAAGAAATACTTGAATATCTCGGCATAAAAGAACGTGCAAAAGCGTATCCGAGACAGTTATCGGGCGGCGAGCAGCAAAGAGTCGCAATCGCAAGAGCGTTGGTAACCGATCCGAAAGTGATATTCCTTGACGAACCGACGGGCAGTCTTGACAAAGAACGCGGCAGGCAGGTTATGGAACTTCTCAAAGACATAAATCAAACGAGAAAAGTCGCGCTTGTCATGGTCACGCACTCGCAGGCTCACGCAGAGTATGCGTCGAGAATCGTGAGAATGGAAGACGGCGTGCTTGCATAATCCGCAACAGCCCGTATATATAAAAGAAACGTCGCTTCGCTCGATATACGGAGTGACGATATAATTTCGGTGAAAGATACGGAAAATCGAAAACGAAAAGCATAAAACGAACGATATGTTGAAACTCGCATTAAAAAACTTAAACGCAAAACCGTTGCGAACGATTGCCACGATACTTGCCGTGGCTGCTGCGGTCGCGATGATTTTTTGCATGATTTCGTTTAAGGGCGCGGTTTTCGATTATATTTACGAGACCGAAACGTCGGCGGCGGGAAACAGCGATATAGTCATTTCCACAAACAGCAACAGCGACCGAATAACGACGGTTGCCGAGCCGCTCAAGAATATAGAAGAAGTGAAGGACATAGTGCCGTCGCTCAATCTTTACGCATTGTACAAAGACGAGTACGTTTCGGTGCGCGCGTTCGTTTCAAGTCAGTTGCAAACCCTTCAAAAAATCGACGTTGCCTACGGCGATTTGTCGGGAATGGAAAGCGGTGCAAACGAAGACAATATCGTCGTGTCAAAAGCGGCGGCGGAACATTTCGGATTGAGAGTCGGAGACAACGTGCGTCTTAAACTCGGAACGAACGAAGTGAGTTTTTACGTCGGAGCGATTGCCGAGCAAAGCGGATATTTCCTTGACGATTCGCCTTATCGTTTCGTATGCGTCACGAGCAGTGCGTCAAAACTCGTGTTGCCGGTCAGCGCAAACGAGTTCTGCAACGAGATATATTTGTCGCTGAAAGACGGCGTGGACGTCAATACGGTTATAGAAAAAATCAAGGGCATAGAAAGATATTCGACGATGCTCGTTAAGGCGTCGAGAGACGGCGCGTACGTTGAAGAAAAGACGTCGTCGCTCACCGCGCCCGTGGTGCTTGCAGGCGGAGCGGTCTTGCTTCTCGGCGTTGCGGTAATCGTGATTTTGTTCCTTATGAGCGAGAGTGAAAAGAAAACTCTTATCTCGAAACTCACCGTGATAGGTGCAACCAAAAGACAAATTTTTGGGTTGTTTGCCATTGAAAGTTTCATAATATCCGTGCTCGGCGCACTTATAGGTTCGGCTCTTGCGGTCGGAGTTTTCGTGGGACTTTTGAAGATAACACTTTCGTCAAGCGTAACTTTCGGTGTGAACGCGCTGTATCTTTTCCTTTCGGGCGCGATAGGATTTGTGAGCGCAATGGCAAGTTCGCTTATCCCCGTGGCGCGCGCATTCAAAGCAACGGTCAGAGAAAACCAACTCGATTTGAAGAAAAACGCAGTGTGGACGAAATGGATTGCGCCTGTGTTTTTTGCACTGACGATCGTGTGCCTTATAATAGAATTTTGCGTGCCTGCGGCAACGGCGTACGCCGCCGTGTTTAGCATGATATTTGCACTTTGTACTGTTGCGACGGGATGTGTGCCGCTCGTTAGAATTGCAGGAAAAGGGCTTGCAAAAACGGCGTATCCGTCAATGAAAATTGCAGGCCTCGACGTGCAAAGAGAAAAGCGTTTCACTCGCTCGGTGTCAATGCTTACCGTTGGCGTAACCGTGAGCGTAATGCTGTTTATGGCGTGGTCGCTGACAACGAGCATATTCTCTTCGTACGTAAAAGAATTTGAAAATATGGCGTTCGTGTCCAACGTGCGCTACGACGTGAACGCGGAAGATTTCAAGTCTTCGCAAGGCGTCAAAGACGCGACGAAAATGGTGTGGGGACAATGCACCGTGAAAGTCGCGGAAAAAGACAAGACTATGAACGTGCTTGGTTCTGCCGATATAATAAATATGGTCGATTTTGAGTTCATAACACCCAAAGAGACGGTTTATGAGCGTATTTCGTCGGATAAAGACTATGTTTTTGTGGATTATGCGTTGAAAACGTTGTACGGAATAGACGAAGGAGATTCGATTGAAATGACCGTCGGTGACGTGACGAGAACGGTTGTCGTCGGCGGAATACTCAAACACGAGTTGTTCAGCGGCAACTATATCGTGACGTCGAGCGACGTGCTTGAAAGAGCGTTTTCAAAGCAAATAGACACGGTGCTTATCGTGTCCGACGGAACGGATATGCAAAGAACCGTCGGAGCACTTCGCGAAAAGTGGGCGGACAAAAACTATTACGTCATATCCGCACTCGACGCGTTTAGATGGGATATGGAAAGCATGCAGTCCGTGTTCGATCTTATTGGCACGCTTGCGGTCGTCGTTGCGATATTCATATTTGCGGTGACTGCGGCGAGCGCTCTCATAGGTAGGGGCGGAGCGAAGAAAGCACGCACGGCACTCCTTAATGCAGGTATGTCGAAAAATATGTTGCTCGGAGCGGAAGTTTGCGAGTACGCCGTGATTGCCGCCGTTGCGCTTGTGCTTTCGGTCGTATCGTCGGCGGTGTTGACGGCAAGTCTTATCCATGCGCTTAGACTGTTTGGACTGTACTTCGATTTTATGTACAGAACGTGGGTGGTGTTCGTGACTGGCATTGCGATGTGCGGAGCGTATGCACTCGTGCCGCTTGCGCTGAATTTCAAAAAAGGATATAATGTAAAAAAGGCGTGAGAACGCTCGTATACGGTGAGAAAATGAAGAAAGAAAAACTGATAATTCTTATTGCGTGTTTGCTTGTCGTTTGTTTGACGATTTCTCTTTGCGCATGTCACAAAAAAGGCATCGACGAAAAGGCTAAAAGACAGCAGGCGGCAAACGACGTCGGAGCGGCTTTCACGACGGGCATCAACTCTTCGTGGGCGTGGGATATGTCCGACGAAGCGGCGGCAGGCGTTCAAAATCCCGGAGATTACGTGATGACGAGAAGTTGGACGGGGTTGATTTGTTCCGTTCTTGAAAATTCTTCATTGCAAACGGGCAAAATAACCGCTTTGGCAAACGCACTTTCTTCAAACGACGGCAAAACGTTGCTTTCCAATTTCGCATCTAATGCGGAGTTGCTTATTCCGCTACTCAAACAAGTCGGTTTTACGCCGAACGACGTTGCAAATCTCACATACGACCTTCTTTGCGCACTCGTGTCCGACGGAGCAAAAACTCTTTCGGATATGCGTGACAGGCTTGTGTCGGTGCGCGAAGAAATGAGAAAAGACCTGACGACGACGGATTCCGCACTTAAAAACGTTGCGGACGCAATCGTGTCTACCGACGTTGCAATAACAAACTTTGCGCCGTCAGAGCAGGAAAAACAGGATATGATCTCTGCATTCGAACAGGCAAAACAACCCATGAACATGCTTGTTTCGTTTGCATACAACATGTCAATCAACGCAATCACGGACGACTTGTATTCAAAATTGTTTGACGGAAGCGGCGCGCTAGGCTCTATAAGCGAAAGCGAGCTGCAAACTCTCGTCAACTCTCTTCTTTCAAACGTGACTTCGCTTTCTAATTCGCTTGACGAGCAAAGCGTTGCAAAACTCAACGTTGCGCTCGGACTCGTTATCGACAAATTCGACTCGAACGCGATTTCTTCCAGCGTGTACGCGCAAATCGTCAAATATGCGAAATACGCATATATGGTCGTTGATATCATCCCGAGCGTTTGCGACGTGGTGATTGCCGGCGGAGACGTGCTTGCAAACGGAAGTTTTCTCGAAGATTTCATCGCTGTTGCAAAATCGTCCGCCACTTTAGATGAGAAAACTTGCACCGTCAACAAAGCCATATTGGCGGCTCGCGCGGCAAACGGCGTGCTTGGGGGCGATTCGTTCACAAAAGAGCAACTAGTTGCCGTCATAGAGAAAATGGGCGCGCAAGGCATACAGGAATATCAAAAAGCCACGCCGATTTTCGCGCTCGACCTTGCACTGAATTTTTCATCGCTCATAGAATCGATAGAAGGCGACGACGCAGGGAAATGGAACGTGACGCATAAGGACGTTATGGACGAAGACACGCTCGCGACGGTTGCGTCCACGGTGCTTTTCTTCAACAAAGGTTTCGACACGTTCAAGGAAACGTATCGAAAATACACTAAAGGAGAAGCGACGACGAGCCAACTTGCGATGCAGGCAAGCATTTGCGGATTCGATTCTTTCCTTTCGGAAGGGCAGAGCAACAACTACAACGTAAACACGCAGACGGAGCAGTGGTACAACTACTACGTCACGACGGGACTTGAAGCGGTCAACAGAAAAATCGCCGCTTGTATGATTAAAGTGGAAAACGACCTGAAAGCGTTTGTCGAAGACTACTATGCGGACGGCTCGGATATGAAGGCGGCAATCAAGCAACTTGCGGATATGAGCATCGTGAGCCAAAATCTCACCGAAGAAGAGATTGACGGAACGTATATGCCGATTTTCAAGCGCAGTTGTATGCTCGGTTTCACCTTCTTGTTCCTGTTCTAAAAAGCGGAAACAACATTGCTTTTGTTGGTTGACAAAGGCGAAAATATAGTATAAAATCAAAATAGATAAAAAAATATCGAATCAAAAACGATGTCGGTTTGCAAAGACGGAGTGTAGGGTGCGCCCGAAACGATGGCAACAGGCAGACAGCAAGACGGAGTGTAAGAAGCGAGTATAACGAATTTTTACGCTACCGTTTTGCGGTAGCGTTTTTGTTTGAAAGGAGAAAAACAACCCATGAAACAACGTATCGGAGTGGTGGGAATCGTTCTTAAAGGTGACAGAACGGTTGCCGTCGAAATGCAGAAAGTTTTGAGCGAATTTGCAGATATTATTATCGGCAGAATGGGCGTTCCAAGAGAAGAAGCGAACGCAATCGCGCTTATCGTGGAAGGCACGCAAGAGCGTATATCCGCCCTGACGGGAAAACTCGGAAGATTTGAGAGTCTAAGCGTGAAATCCGCTTTGACTGCTTTTGAAATCTGACAAAACGAACGTATAAACAGTTGATAAAACTTGGTATAAATAGGAGATAAACATATGAAAAATACAAAGAGAATAATTGCCTTTGTTGCGATGTTGGCAATGGTTGCGGTGGCGTGCTTTGCGCTTGTTGCGTGCGGCGAAAAGCCCGGCGATAAGGATATAATCGAGAACGTCACGTTCTCCGCGCCCGAAGGTACGCCTGCGCTTGCGATGTTGCGTCTTGCAACCGACAATGCAAAAATCGGCGATATATCCGTCACGTACAAAGTGGTCAAGCCTGCAAATATTGCCGCAGAGATGTCCGCAAAGACGAGCGATATCGTCATCATGCCCGTCAACGGCGGCGCAAACCTCATAAGACAAGGCGCAAGATACAAACTTGTCAGCATTGCGGTGGACGGCAGTCTTTATATGGTGGGCAACACCAAAAAGGGCGGAGAGATAAGCATTGACGATATCAAGGGCAAGAAAGTGGCGTGCATCGGTCAAACGGGAGTGCCGGGGCTTGTGTTCAGATACGTTTTGAGCGCAAACGGTATCACGATCGTTGACGAAAACACCACTCCCGATAAAAATCAGGTGAGCGTGAGATATGCCGCGGACGGCACTGCCGCAGCGCAACTTTTGCAAGGCGGTCAAGTGGATTTTATGGTTGTCGGCGAGCCTGCCGCAACTGCTCAAACGAAGAGACTTACACTTAATGCCGAGATGAATTTGCAATCCGAATACGCAAAAGCGAGCGGCGCAAGCAACTATCCGCAGGCAGGACTTTTCGTGTCCGAGAGACTCTATTCAAACGAAAAGTTTATGAACGAACTCTTCGTCGCTCTTGCCGCAAGCAAGAAGTGGGTGAGCGAAAACAAGGCGGACGTTACGAGTTTTGCGCAAACGAATTTGTACGAGAGCGCAAATTTTCCCGCAATCGCCATTGACAGATGCGCGGTGAACGCAACTCGCCTTGACGACGTGCAAAAAGCGCAAGTGATAACTTTCCTTGAAAAAGTTATGCCCAAAGACGCAAAAGGGAACGCTATCGATTGGCAAAGCGCAAAATCTTTGATATTCTAATCTTATGAAAGAGAAAAAACAAATCAAAATCGACAAAAAACAAGCGTGGCGGATTGCGAGCAACGTCGTGTATCCGCTCGTTTCGTTTGCTCTGGTGCTGGCGATATGGGCGATTGTTGCGAAGGTCAAAGACAATCCGCTCGTTTTGCCGATGCCCGACGTCGTGATTGAAAGTTTCTTCTCGCTGTGCAAGGAATCGGGATTTTGGACGGCGGTGGGCATGAGCCTTGCGCGCACGCTGATATGCTTTGTCATATCATTTGCTGCCGCGCTTGCTCTTGCGGCGCTTGGCGGACTTGCAAACCCCGTGCATAGAATCATATCTCCCATCGTCACGTTTTTGAGATCCGCGCCGACGGTTGCGGTGATACTAATTCTGTATGCGTTTGCAACGAGCAACGTTATGGCGGTGACTGTCGGTTTTCTGGTGGCGTTTCCTATCATGTACTCGGCGTTTTACGGTGCGATTTCGAGAGTCGATAAGGACCTTCTCGAAATGGCAAAAGTATACAAAATATCGCCTTGGAACAAGATTGTCGGCATTTATCTTCCGTCGGTTGCGGAGTGCCTTTTCGACACGAGCAAATCTACGCTTTCGCTCACACTCAAAGTCGTGGTGGCAGCGGAGATTTTGGCAGGTATAGGCAAGAGCATAGGCGGCAAAATCTCGGTGGCAAACGCTACGTTTGAGATTGCGTATTTGCTTGCGTGGACGCTGGTTGCGATTGCGTTCAGTTTTGCGCTCGAAGGCGTCGTGCTCATATTAAAGAAAATTTGGAAGGTGGCAAGATGAGTGATATAGTCGTGAAAAATCTGAATTGCGGATACGGCGACAAAGTCATATTCGACGGCTTTGACGTCACCTTCAAAGAGAACGAAATAAACGTCGTTCTCGGCGGAAGCGGCGTTGGAAAGACCACTCTTTTGAACGTGCTCGCAGGGCTGAAAACGTACGACGGAGAAATAAGCGGCGTTGACGGTGAAGTGAGTTATATTTTTCAAAAAGACAGGTTAATCCCCACGATTTCGGTGTATAAAAACCTTGATTTGATATTACGCTCGATTTACAAAGACAAAAACAATCGCAAAAAAATGATTGAAGAAATGGCTTCTTTGGTCGAGATAGACGACGTTCTTCATTCTCTTCCAAACGAGATAAGCGGCGGACAGGCTCAACGTGTCGCTATGGCGCGCGCGTTCCTTTATCCTAGCAAAGTCCTTCTTCTCGACGAACCGTTCAAAGCGTTGGACACCGCTCTCAAATCGAGACTTATCAAAAAACTCGTCGAACTCAATTCAATCGAACCGAGAACCGTGGTTTTCGTAACTCACGCAATAGACGAATGCCTTCTTTGCGCAGACGAGTATTTCGTCTTTGAAGACAACCCCGTTCGTATTGCGCTCGAAGGCAGAATCGCAAGCGATAAAAAAACTCGTACGCTAACCGACAGAGACCTTGAGGTCGAGCGCAACAAACTTCTTTCCGCGCTCACACGAAACGCATAGTCTGAAAAAGGGAAATTATTAAAACAAATTTCATTTTTTTCAGTCTTCTTAGACGCTTGACATTTACGCTCAACGAAGATATAATAAAGAAACTTTATATCATATTCGCGTAACGTACTGGCGCGTGTGGGTATAGAAAAACGAGTCAGGAGAATCAAAATGAAAGAAGGAATCCATCCCCAATACCATGACGTAACAGTCGTGTGTGCATGCGGAAACACATTCCAGACCGGTACCACCAAGAACGTCAACGAACTTCGTGTTGAAATTTGCTCCAAGTGCCATCCGTACTTCACGGGCAAACAAAAACTTGTTGACACAGGCGGACGCGTCGACAAATTCAACAAGCGTTTCGGCCTGAAGTAAGAAACCCAATTACCCGCACTACGTTGGTAGTGCGGGTTTTTTGTATTTTCTGGTTGCCCCGGACCCGGCGGCTGTGGTATAATTTTATAAAAGAGGCAGTGGAGGAAACATATGGAACAATTGCAGGAAACCAAACAGGAGCGGGCCGTGCTGGTGGGGCTGAACGCGGCCTGTTTTACAAAGGAACAAACCGCCACAGAGGAATCCCTGGAGGAGCTGGAGGCGCTTTTGGAAACTGCCGGAGGCTTCTGCACCGGGAAAATGCTCCAAAACCGCCCCAATCCCGACCCCCACAGCTTTATAGGCGAGGGCAAGGCCCAGGAGGTCCGGATGCTGGCAGAGGCCACGGAAGCCACCATGGTGATTTTTGACAACGAGCTTTCCCCGGGAAATATCCGGGCCCTGGAAGAAATCATCGGCCTGCCGGTGTTGGAC
>OQWM01000590.1_pt1 | contig 23469 bp, 17 predicted proteins | sample 1691531 | NCBI WGS metagenome assembly OQWM01 (sample SAMN03418257, study PRJEB22391) | human gut metagenome | biome: human-gut; feature: organic feature; material: feces | host: Homo sapiens | place: Tanzania | collected 2013-01
ACTACCCGGTTGTGCCGAAGGGCGAGGCTCGCATCCGCGTTCAGCTCTCTGCTGGACACACACGCGAACAGCTCGACAAGGCTATCGCTGCGTTCGTCAAGGTGGGCAAGGAGCTTGGTGTGCTGAAGTAAAAACTCTCAACTGAATAAAAAAAGAGGTTACGACCAAACGGTCATAACCTCTTTTTTTATTCAGTTGAGATTTTTACTTAGTTGAGAATTGAGAATTGAAAGTTGAGAGTTATGATTACCTTAGAGTATAGAGTTTCTTGCTTACCACACACCTATTAAAGGTAATCATAACTCTCAATTCTAAACTTTCAATTCTCAACTTTCAGCTAATCATAACTCTCAACTCTAAACTTTCAACTCTCAACTAATAACAATTACTTGATAGTCGTTTTCTTTCCGTCTACAACATACACGCCTGCTGCGGGCTTGCCGCTCACGCGAACGCCGTCGAGAGTGTACACCTTGTGGTTCTTTGCGTTGTCGGCAGAGATAGAGTCGATAGCGTCAACCACCTTCTGCTTCAATGTAACGGTGTATGTAGTGAAGCTGTCCTCGTTCACGAGGATATCGTTGCCGATTACGTTGATGGCAAACTCGTTGTCGCTGAGCACGGTCGTAACGATAGCGCCCTTACCCTTCACCTCGTAACCTATCTTCTCGGCTGCCTCCTTGGCGTCGCCTTCGATTTCTACGGTGTAGTTGAGCTTGTCAGACGAGAAGCCGTCGATCTGTACGCCGTCGAACGTGAGGTTCTGGAGCGCGTGATAGTAGACGAGCTTGAGGTTGTCGAGGTCGAGCTGGTCGTCCTTCGACGCGCCGGGCACGGGGTTCGTAGTAGCCGAAGCCAGGATGTAGCGCTTGTCGCTCTCGTTGCCGGTGTAGCTGAACTCGCCCGTGAACTTGGTCCACTCGGCTGTAGCCGGGATGAGCACCGAAGCCGAAGCTATCTTCTCAGCGCCAAGCTCGCTAAGCTCGGGGTCGCGGTATGCTGCGTCTCCGTGCATGATGATCTGCACACGTCCCTGAAGCTCTGTGCCCTCCTCCTTGGCTGTGCCCGGAGTGAAGCGTGCGTACACCTCGAATGCGTCGGGCTCGCCTGCGAACGGCAGGTTGGCGTTGACGTCGGTGCGGTCGGTGAAGTTGAAGTTAGAAGCGTCGGCAGCGTTTGCGCTGCCCATGTTGATACGACCAGTTGTCATGTTGCCGTTGGCGTAAGCCACCCAAAGGTCTTTCGACTTGAGGCGCACGCCGTTACCCTCAACGCCCTCTATCTTCTCGGGCATCGGCGACATTGAAGCGAACGAAGCGAATGCGCCGGCAGCCGACTCGAACGAGTTCCAGCCCTCGGCGAGCACTGTCTCGCCCCAGTTCTCGAAGTTGGAATTAGGAATCTGGTATACCGGCTCCTTCTCCTTACCCTCAAAGGTCACGGTGTATACGTTGGGAGCCACTGTGCCCTCCTCCTCTACCGTCAGGGTGAGCTTGCCTGCAGCCTTGTCGTAGTCGGCGCTCACATGAGCTGCCTCCGAAGACGCTGTGTACTGGAGCTCGTCGGCGTAGTAGTTGCCGGTAGCGGTGAAGTTCTTGTCGGTGTTGCCCGCAGCGATGAACTCGTGACCTGCCACAACAAGCGAGTTGAGCGTCGGAGCCGGCTTCTTATATTTAATGGTGTATGTAGTGACAGACGACGGATTGGTCTCAGCATCGTAGTCGTCGCCCTTAACGCTCAAGGTGAGCACGCAGGTAGCCTCGTCGTAGCTCTGCTCCACCTTGGCGCCCACGCCCTTCTTCGTGTAAGGCACCTTAGTCTTGTTCTCGTCATACGCAGCGTTCACGGTGTAGTTGTAGCGGTCTGTGGCGAACGGCTCGTTCAGCTCCACGGCGTTGCCCTCGCTGTCGGTAGTAGAGAGTGCGGTAAGCGCATGATAGTAGACAAACTCCACGTTGTCGATGGTGAGCGAGTTGCCGTCCACGATGTTGTTGCGGTCGCCGAAGTAGTCGGTAGCCGAGAAAATCACGTTCAGCTTCTCCACGCTTGCGTTCTTGTCGGCGTAAACGAAGTTGATAGTGTCGCTCGCCCACTCGCCGTTGGTGCTGCCCTCGATGCTCTTCACTATCTTAGCCACGCAAGCAGCGCCCTCGGTAGACGTCACATCGCCACCCGTATCGGTACCCATGCCGAGGATGTTGCGGTCGCGGTCCTGCATGTCCACCTTCTTAGCCGAGCCCCACACGATGGTGTTGCCCGGCACGTCCTTCTGTGTCCACGTGCCGTTCCAGAGATAAGCCAGCACCGTAGCGTTCTCATCGCCATTCGAGTTGTCGCGCTTGTAGTCGAAGCGCATGGCGTCGGGACGGAATGTGAAGCTGCTGCCGCCGAACGTGCCGCCGTCAGAGTTCTTCACCGAGAAGCCCTTCACCTCCGCCGTAGCGAACGGTGTGCCGAGCGTGAGATAAGCCGGAATCTTATTGCCTGTGATAGAAGTGTTGTAAAGGTGAGCGGCCTTTCCCGTGCCGTCCTTGCCCTCTACAGCGTCGATAATCTGTCTTTTGCCGATAGCTGTTTTCACGTTAGAAGCGTGCCAACCCTCGGGCTCTGTGCCCGAATCCGATGTGTTGCCATTACTGTCCCAAGGCACACACTCCACCCAGTCTGCATCAAAACCACCGTTTATCTGCTGGGCGTTTGCAGAAAGCGCAACTCCTCCCAACATGAAAACCGATAAAATCTTTTTCATCCTGAAATTCTTTTGTTAAAATTTATAATCATTATTGAGTCAGCTATTATGTGCTACTCATAGTTATTTATCCATACCTATCCCCTACAAAGGGCAATTAACGGTGCAAAGTTAATGTAAATGTTTTGATTTCAGCAATTTAAGTGTGCAGAAGTTCTAAAATAATGATTTAAAGCAAGTTTTACAGTCATTTTGACCATAACATAACGAAACATCGCACGAAATATTGTTTTGAGTTACTATAATAAGCGATTAGAAAGATTATCCCCTTTCTAATCGCTTATTGCAAAAAATCAACAAACTCAATTGATAAAAATTCTTTTTTTACCGTTTATTATATAAATCTGACCTTTTTGTGGATTTGCCACTTTACTGCCATTTAAATCATAAACATTATTTTGCTCATTTGGTTTATTTATATTTATATTATGTATTGCTGTAGGAAAATCATCCGTTTCTATAAAGTTGGTAAAGTAGTCCCATCCCCAAGCCTTGCGATATTTTTCGGCAGCTCCCACAGGCACATAGACAGGGATGTCATTAGGCGTACTCTGAGAATCGTATCCTCCAAATGGAGTGTCGCCAATATTGAGAGTGCTCACCTCACATGCTGGAGGCTCTGAAGCCATACTATAAATACGCTTTACACCTGTCAAATAGGTACAACACTCCTCTCCTAAGAAATTCAATGTTGCAGGAAAGACAAGTTGTCCAAAGGCATAACAACTCTGAAAGGCATCTTTGTCGATACTTTCGAGTCCAAGCGGTAACTCAACATCGTTTAAACACCAGCAGCTTTGAAAAGCTTCCTTGCCAATACTTTTTACTGATGACGGAATGTTTACATGGCTCAAATTTATGCAGCAGTCTGCAAAGTTATTGGGAATACGCTCTATTCCATCAGGCAGATGCATCTCCTTGAGTTCTTTGTTTAGTTGAAATGCGAAAATACCTAAGTCTTGACATGAATTGGGAATATGCACTTCTTCCAGCCTACAACCATAAAATGCAGCATCACCTATCTTTTCCAATCCTTCAGGAAAGTTGATAGATGATATTTTTGCACGCCAGAATGCCGCTTCGCCAATTTCTTTTATGGTGGAAGGCAAAACGACTTTTCCTGTCAAGTTCGTACAATTCGCAAAAACGGCTCCGTCTAACTTCTCAAATCCTTCTGGGAAGACTAAAGGGTCTGTCTTCAGGTTCTCACATTGTTCGAATGCAGAAGGACCTATATACTGCAGTTCGGAAGGAATGTTTACATCTTCAAGATTTACCACATACGAGAATGCCGCATCTTCGATTCTTTTGATTCCGTTTGGCAATATAATTCGCCTAAGGTGTATTAGGGTTATGTATCCTTCTTCTATATTCAATTGCTCTGAATGCCAAAAAGCATCTTCGGGGATGATGCCATTTTTAACTTCGGCATATTCCATATTTATGACCGAAAGCTTTCCGTTAAAGGAAGCATCCCACAGTGTGTGGAAATCTACATCATCGACAGTTCCCCTAACGACTAAGGAGTCAACTTTATAGATGTTGTCCCCTAACAGTTTCGCCAAATCTCCTCCATGCGATGTTATGTCCATACTATTAAAATCGCTATTACCATCTATAGCCTTAGGAGCTTTTGTTGAATATTTATAGCGGTTTATCTGTAACTGCTTTTGAGTAGTTGCCAAAGCGTCTTGTTGCGACACGTTTTGAGTCTGTGCAAATGAAACTGTTGAGAATAAACAGTTCATTATAAGACCCACACAAAATAACAATCCTTTCATACCACAAATGTTTTAAAGAATCTATACCATTGTTAATGAACCCAGTGTAATCCATAAAAGAAATTACGCTTCAAAGTTATAAAAAAAATGAATAGTATCGTGCTTTTTGTCAACAAAAGACATATTTCAACCGTCATTTTAACAAATATTACATTCGTGTCCGCTTTGCCTTTTGTTCATGAACATCCGTGTTATGCTATTCGATCATATACAACAAACTTGTTATTCCGCATTTCGCTCATGACCGATCATACACGGGGATCTTGTCTGATTCTATAATGAGTTTTTTCGCGGAGGTGACTTGTATTATATTTGCGCAAACTTATGGGGATTTTCGCAAGTCATGAGCCATACAACTGCAAAGAGTCAGAACACGATGCGCTGCGAGCGAATGCCGTAGGAAGAGTCGTATCAAAACCTTGTGCGGTAACCGTTCATTATCCGTAGCTGAGGTGAAAGCCTCTGCAGCACCAAGCACGTAGAGTAAAAAGCGTAAATGCTCACACCACATTATATCGCTCAATTTAAAAATGAACACGAATAACACAAATTTCACGAATCGTTGCAACTATATAGTTTAGCCACACCACCATAACAATAAAAATCCGCATGGCTTTTTTTAGAAAAGTCATGCGGATATCCTTTTTAAAACTTATACGACTCTAAAGCCCTTAAAATCTCAATCCCAAAGAGAAATAGGCGCCATTGATATTCTTCATACCCTTAGCCGAAAAATCTCTGAGAGTGTATCCCACACCTACCGTAGGCACAAGACGGTGTTTCTCGGTGTGTCCAAACCAATGAACGCCAACATTATAGGAGGTATTCTTGAAGTCGGAGCTTCCAACGGATGTCGTAACAAACGCACGCAACTCGAAATCGCCAAGCTTGTCGTTCTTCTCAGGAAGGAAAACGTAGCCTAAGCCTCCACCCAGATTCGTAGAGCGATTGTAGTCGTGCGTTGCACCGTTCTTCGGCATGAAATACGAAGTGGTTGTTGTGGCATGAAGCGAGAATCTCTTGGCAAACGTATAGTTAAAGTCGACATTAACATCGAGCGGCAACACATTATTGCTGGGTGTACAAGCACCCAACGAAGCCTCAACGTGCAGAGGTATCGACTTACTGCTTGCTTCTGATTGCGCATTAGCGCCGATTGTCGCGAACAACGCAGCCGCAACTGCTGCCGTGCGAACGATTCTACTGTTTTTCATATAATTCTTTTTTTTATAACTCTACTCGTTTAGCTTTTCGACTCCGCTCCTTTATTCACATCCGTGAACTGTCTGGTCAGCTCAAAATATTGGTTTCATAGACATTTTGATGTCACAAAAGTAGGTTTTTATATCAGAACAGAAAAAAAAGGATACTGTCTTTGCGCCATTTTTAACATAATTATGCCACTTTTTCATTACATTTTTACAACTCTAAGCATTATTGCAGAGAAAAGGATAGATTATAGTAAGAAACAGATTAGAGCCTTGCGGTTTTCAAAATCATAGAATTTAGGTATTGCGTAAAAGTCGGAAGCAAGCTAATTTTGCAGCGGTGATAAAACCAAATTCTTTAACCATACATTTACAAATAAAAAACAACTAAGATTATGAAAACAACTGTTATCATCTACGGCACAAGCACCGGCACCTGCGAAGACCTGGCTGGCAGAATAGGAGCCAAACTGGGCGTAGACAACGTTATCAACGTGACCGACCTCGACGCGAGCGTTCTCGCCGACAACGAAAACCTCATTCTCGGCACGTCTACATGGGGCGCAGGCGAGATGCAAGACGACTGGTATGACGGCATAAAGACACTCAAGGGCGCCGACCTCAGCGGCAAGACAGTGGCTCTCTTCGGCTGTGGCGACTCGGAGTCGTACCCCGACACATTCGTGGGCGGTATGGCTGAGCTATACAATGCCATTAAGGCGGCTGGTGCCAACGTCATAGGAGCCGTAGCTACTGAAGACTATACGTTCGACGATTCGGAATCGGTGGTAGACGGCAAGTTCGTCGGACTGGCGCTCGACGAGGTGAACGAAGACGACAAGACCGACGAGCGCATCGACGCTTGGGTGGCTGAAATAAAGCCATGCCTCTAAACCACACGCTATAAGTTCTCAATCTTAACATTAATAAATCAAGTTCGCAATCATGCAGCAATCCACAATTTTACCAGTAGACATGAAGGTTCTGATGAACCATATCTACGAATACAAGAAGGGAGTGCGCCGTATGGTGCTCTTCACGTTCAACAAGAAATACGAGGACTTTGCCATACGCCGACTGGAAAGCCAGAACATAAAATACGTCATACAGCCCGTTGGCAACGACCGCCTGAACCTGTATTTCGGCAGAGAGGAGTGCCTTAACGCCATACGCATGATTGTGACACGACCGCTCAACCTGCTCACGCCCGAAGAAGACTTCATGCTCGGCGCTATGCTCGGCTACGATATCTGCTCGCAGTGTGAGAGATACTGTGAGCGTAAGGGCAAGTGCAGCTGAAAAGCTATTTAGGCATTGAAAAGAGCAACAAAAAAGCCGCTGACAGCAGTCAGCGGCTTTTTTGTAAGTATAAACATAAGGATTGATTATCCGAAGTTGTCGTACATGATGCTCTCCGGGTCTACGCCGAGCGAGTCGAGGTAGTCGGTAACGGTCTTGATGAGCATTGGAGGTCCGCAGAGGTAGTACTCGCAATCCTCCGGTGCCTCGTGATCCTTCAAGTAGGTGTCGCGGATGCAGTTTACAGCGAAGCCCTCGTAGTACTTCACGCCCTGAGCATCTGCAACGGGGTCCTTGCGGTCAAGCGAGAGGTGGAAGTGGAAGTTCGGGAACTCCTTCTCCAACTCCCAGAAGTCCTCAAGGAAGAACGCCTCGCCGAGAGCGCGTGCGCCGTAGAAGAAATGGAGCTCGCGGTCGGTAGTGTGCAGCGTCTTTGTCATGTGCATGATCTGAGCGCGCAGCGGAGCCATACCTGCACCACCACCGATCCAGATCATCTCCTTGCCTGAAGTGAAGTTCGGGTGGAAGTCGCCGTAAGGACCTGACATCATCACCTTGTCGCCCGGCTTCAGTGAGAAGATGTACGACGAAGCGATACCGGTCGGTACGTTCTGGAAGCCCACCTGCGGACGTGGCAGGAACGGAGTTGTGGCGATACGCACGGTAAGCGTGATGATGTCGCCCTCGTCCGGATAGTTTGCCATTGAGTAGGCACGCACTGTAGGCTCCGGGTTGTGAGCCTTGAGCGAGAAGATGTTGAACTTCTCCCATGCGCCGATGTACTCCTTGCCGATAAGATCCTTGTCGAAGTCCTTGTCGTAGTCGATGCAGTCGTATGCCGGAATCTTGATCTGTGCGTAAGAACCAGGAACGAAGTCCATGTGTTCGCCTGGAGGCAGAGCCACCTTGAACTCCTTGATGAATGAAGAAACGTTCTTGTTCGAGATAACCTCGCACTCCCATTCCTTAACACCCATAACCGAATCGGGCACCTTGATCTTCATGTCCGACTTCACCTTGCACTGGCATCCCAGACGCCAGTTGTCCTTTATCTGCTTGCGTGTGAAGTGGGGCTTCTCCGAGTCGAGAATCTCGCCGCCACCCTCAAGCACCTGCACCTTGCACTGTCCGCAGCTTGCCTTACCGCCGCATGCAGAAGGCAGGAAGATGCCGTTCTCGTTGAGCGTAGTCATCAACGAAGAGCCCTGCGGCACGTTGATGGTCTTGTCGCCGTTGATTTCGATGTTGACATTGCCGCTCGGGCTGAGGAACTTCTTAGCCACGAGAAGGATGACAACCAAGAGGAGTATCACGATAAGGAACACTCCGATACTTGCAAATATAAATGATGTATTCATAGTGTTGAGTCCTCCTTATTATATTTTAAGACCAGAGAAGCACATCATAGCCATAGCCATGAGGCCTACAGTGATGAACGTGATGCCGAGACCCTGCAGAGGCTTTGGCACGTCGCTGTACTGGAGCTTCTCGCGGATAGCACCCATTGAAACGATGGCGAGTGTCCAACCGATACCGCTACCCAAAGCGTAAACAACAGCGTCGACAACGTTGCCGATGTACTGTGTGTTAGACGGGTCGAGGTTGATGCGCTGCTGCATGAAGAGCGAAGCACCCATGATGGCGCAGTTAACGGCGATAAGCGGAAGGAAGATACCCAGAGCTGCGTAGAGCGACGGCGAGTATCTCTCGACAATCATCTCCACCAGCTGCACGATACCTGCGATGACAGCGATGAAGAGGATGAAACTCAAGTAGGAAAGGTCTACACCCTCAACCAAGCAGTCCGGGCCGAGCACCTTTGTCTGCAACAGATAGTCGACAGGCACGGTAACGAGCAACACGAACGTAACGGCAAGACCCAGTCCCAATGATGTCTTCACGTTCTTCGACACGGCAAGGAACGAGCACATGCCGAGGAAGAAGGCGAATATCATGTTGTCCACGAAGATGGACCGGAAGAAAAGACTTATTAAATGTTCCATTGTTTAATTATTTTCCTTGTAAAAATAAGCTCTGTGAACCCATATCACGCAACCGAGCAGGATGAGCGCCATAGCCGGCATTGTCATCATACCGTTGTTGATGTAGCCTGCGTCGTAAACGCACTGCGGGATGATCTGGAAGCCGAGGAGCGTGCCACGACCGAGAAGCTCGCGCAGACCGCCTACTACAACGAGGATGTAAGCATAGCCCAGACCGTTGCCCACACCGTCGAGGAACGACGGCCAAGGCTTGTTCTGCATAGCGAACGCCTCAAGACGACCCATGAGGATACAGTTGGTGATGATAAGACCTACGTATACCGAGAGCTCTACGCTCACGTCGTAGACGAAAGCCTTCAGCACCTGGCTTACGATGGTAACAAGAGCTGCAACCACTACCAACTGCACGATGATACGGATGCGGTTAGGGATTGTGTTGCGGATGATTGAGATAATCACGTTTGCGAAGGCTGTAATCACCGTTACGGCAAGACCCATCACGATAGCCGGCTTGAGCTGCGATGTAACAGCAAGCGCCGAGCAGATGCCGAGCACCTGAACGAGGATAGGGTTGTCGAGGTTCAGAGGATTGGTGAAAGCTGCCTTATTCTCTTTTGAAAACAAACTCATAATCTTATTTCTCCTCCTTATTTAGATGTTAAGAATTTTGTGTACTCGCCGAGGCAGTTCTTGAGCATGTCGCTCACGCCGTTACATGTGAGTGTAGCGCCGGTTACGGCGTCACACTGTGTAGACGGGTCTGTCACCTCGTTCTTCTTCACTACAGAGAGAGCCACGCCGTCCTTGCCCTCAGCAAAGACGTGCTTGCCCTTGAACTGGTTCTGCCAAGCGCGCGAGTCCTTGATCTCTGCGCCAAGACCTGCTGTCTCGCCTTCGTGGTTGAAGTAGGCGCCGTAAACTGTCTGCTTGTCGGCGTTGAGCGCGATGTAGCCGTTGATGCCGCCCCAAAGACCCATACCGTAAACCGGGATGACATACTTTGTCTCGCCTTCTACGTTGCATACGTAGAGCGCGAGCTTGCCTTCCTTCATAGAAGCGCTGTTGCAGAGGAAGCCTGCCTTTGTGCCGCCCTGCTCGCCCTTCTCCACTTCCTCGCCGTTGCGGTCGATAATCTTGTCGGCTGTCACCACCTTATTATATATATTGGTGGCCTCAGCACCGTCGATGTCGCGGATGTTGAGCGCAGCGAGAATCTGCTTCTTCTTGTCGAGAGCCACGTTCTCGTCCTGCTGCGGCTTGAGCGATGAAGACACGAACGCCAGCAAGAATGCCACGATAACGACGATAACTACAGAATATAATATTGTATAAGAATTCGAACTGGTGTTGAATCCTTTCTTCTTTGTTTCTTCCATATTCCGAGTGTGTTATTTGTTGGTTAAACGTTTCATTCGCTTAGAGATGTTCTTCTGCACTACACAGTAGTCGATGAGCGGAGCGAACATATTCATGAAGAGGATGGCGAGCATCATGCCTTCTGGGTAACCCGGGTTCATTACGCGTACGATAACGGCAACGATGCCGATGATTGCGCCGTACCAGTACTGTCCGCACTGTGTACGAGCCGATGTAACAGGGTCGGTAGCCATGAAGACTGCACCGAAGCAGAAGCCGCCGAGCACGATGTGCTCGTACCAAGCGATAGGAGTCATGCCGAGAGCCTCGAAGATGTATGCTGTGGCAGCACCGCCTACGAACACGCTGAGCATTGTACGCCAAGAAGCGATGCCGGTCCAGAGCAGGATGACTGCGCCGATAGCTATGGCGATGACGCTTGTCTCACCGATTGAGCCGGGGATGAAGCCGAACACCATGTCTGCGAGGCTTGCGTTTGAAGCCACGCCCTGTGCTATCTCGCCGAGCGGAGTTGCGCAGGTGAAGGTGTCGGGCAGTGTGTTGCCCAAGCCGAAGATTGTGTCGTTAGCCACCCAAACAGCGTCGCCCGACATCTTCGTAGGATAAGAGAAGAAGAGGAACGCGCGTGTGATGAGCGCTACGTTGAAGATGTTCATACCTGTTCCGCCGAAGATCTCCTTACCGATTACAACGGCGAAAGCCACTGCGATGGCGAGCGCCCAGAGCGGACAGCCAACGGGGATGATGAGCGGAATGATGATACCCGACACGAGGAAGCCCTCCTGAATCTCCTCGCCTTTCCACTGTGCCCATGCGAACTCGATGCCGAGGCCCACAACGTAGCTGACGATGATTTTCGGGAGCACCTGCAATGCTCCGTAGAGGAACATTGAGAAGAAGGAAGCGTCGGCGAGAGCGCCTGCTGCCTTATAGTTCTGGAATCCTACATTGTACATACCGAACAGCAGAGCCGGGAGCAACGCGATGACAACGAAGCTCATGATACGCTTCGAGTCGATGGCGTCGTGGATGTTTACGCCGGTCTTCGATGTCTGGTTGGGTACAAACAGGAAAGTCTCGAAGCCGTCGAACAAGCTGCGGAAAGCATGGAGCTTTCCTTCGGGCTCGAAGTTCGGCTTGACGTTATTAAGATATTTTCTCAGAAAATTCATACTTTTCTCTTTGTAATTAAATTAAACTTATGCGTTCTCCTTGCGAAGCATGTCGAGACCCTGGCGCACGATGTGCTGCAGTTCGAGCTTCGAAGAGTCAACAAATTCGGCGAGAGCGAAGTCCTCCGGTGCCACCTCGTAGATGCCGAGCTGCTCCATGCGGTCGATGTCGCCTGCGATGATAGCCTTGATGAGGTATTCGCCGTAGATGTCCATCGGGAGCACCTTGTCGTACTCGCCGCTCATAATCATGTGGCGCTCGCCACCCTTGACGCGTGCGTCGAGGTTGTACTCCTTCTTCTTGCCGAAGAGCCAAGAGAAGTAGCTACGATTGACAGAGAAGTCGTTGGTGCGCGGAAGAATCCAGCCCAACATCTCGTCTACGTCGTCGCCCTCGGGTATGGCTGTAATCTCTGATGTGTGTCCGCCTACGAAGTCGGCTGCCGTGCACTTGCGTCCGGTGAGCGGGTTGCCGTTGATGAGGCGTACGTGCTCGGTCTTTGCGAGCTTGCCCTCAACGAGCGTAGAGATAGGCTGACCAACGAGTGCTTCGGTGTAAGCCGGAGCTGTGATCTCGCTGCCTGCTACTGCCACGAGGCGGCGCAGGTCTACCTTGCCGGTGTTGAACAGACGACCGAAGAAGATAACGGCTGTGGGGTCTACAGTCCAAACCACCTCGCCCTTGTTCACGGGAGCGATGTTGTTCACCTGTACGCCTACGTTGCCTGCCGGGCAAGCACCGTCGAACACTGTCACCTCTACGTCCTTAGCCCCTGTGAGAGCAGCGCTTGTCTGCTGTGCGCCGATGCCGAGATAGGTCTTGGCTACCTTTGCGAGAGCCGACAGACCGGTCTGGAAATCGCGCTCGTTGCCCTCGAGTTCGTACTCGAAGTCGCCGGCAAGCGGCATGTCGCGCAATGCGCTCACGAAGATGGCGCGCGGCTTCTGGTCGGGAGTGGTCGACACAGCGTAGGGAAGCTGATTGATGTAGCCGAACAAGCCGGCCTCAAGCAGAGCCTTCACTACGGCGTCGCCGTTGAGCGAAGCCACTTGTTTCTGACCGAAGTCTACATACTGCTGCTCTTTGTCAGCGTCTACAACCACGCGCAATACCTTGCGGCGGTCGCCTCTGACTACTGCCGACACTACTCCGCTCACTGGTGAGGCGAACTTCACGTCTGTCTGCTTCTTGTTGACAAACAGCGCGTCGCCGACTTTCACCGTGTCGCCCTCGCGAACGACAACCTTAGGAGTCATGCCTACAAAGTCGTCAGGTACAAGAGCGTACTGAGCACACTTGCCCGAAGAGAACTTCTGCCGTGCAGCCTTTCCCTTGAGGTTAATGTTCAAGCCCTTGCGTAACTTAATTACATTTGCCATAAAATATTTATAGATTATAAGAATATTCCACGTTGTTTAACACCGCCGATAGGTCAGATTCGACGATGCACGGAATTTTCCTACAAAATTAACAAAAATAAGCGGATTCAGAAAACAAATGTACTCTTTTATTTTCGCTCGCAATTAGTTTTTGAACGGTAAGCGTTCAAAAGTCACAAATATGCTATATAGAGTTTGCAAATACAGCGATTTGCGAGGTGAAGCCTGTGACAGACCATACACCGCTTGACTACAAAGCGTATAACCTCCAAGCTTAAGTCATCGTTCTCCGTACGCCGCCCGATCGGATCGCGTTCGCCGCCCGATCAGATTCCGTTCGCCGTCCAATCGGATTCCGTTCGCCGTCCGATCGGATTCCGTTCGGAGCACGATGATATAAAATAGAGACGTAATAGGGTTTTTCAGCGCTTTTATTTGCCATTGTCAATGATTTTACGTAATTTTGTAACCTATTCAACAACGACAAACTATAGATTCCGCACGTGTTCAAACGCACTATCAAGATAATAGTATGGGCCATCGCCGGCCTGTATCTCGCAATTGTAACCCTTTTGCACATTCCCTTCATACAGAACGCTATCGGGGAGTGTGTAAGTGGCGTGTTGTCTGAAAAGTTGGGCACGAAGGTGAGCGTCGGACGTATCGACCTCGGATTCATCAACCGCATCATCATCGACGACTCGCAGATGCTCGACCAGCAGAAGAAGCAGATGCTCAACGTGTCGCGCATCTCGGTGAAGATAAACCTGTTGGCACTTGCCAACGGACAGATAGAGATTACATCCGCACAGTTCTTCGGCCTCAACGCCAATCTCTACAAGGCTACGCCCGAGGCGAAGCCCAACTTCCAGTTTGTGATAGACTCGCTCGCCTCTAAGGACACCACGAAGCAGCAGACGCCTATCAACCTGCAAATCAACTCGCTCATTATCCGCAACAGTTCGGTGCGCTATCGTGTGCTTTCGCGTGCTTCCGAACCGCAGCGCTTCTCGCCCGACGACATCGAGGCGCGCAACATCAGCGCCCATTTCATAGTGAACCGCATCACAAACGACTCGCTTAACGTGAAGGTGAAACGCCTCTCGCTGAACGAGCGCTGTGGTTTCGCGCTGCGCCGTCTTGCGCTCAACGCCGTGGTAAGCCGCAGCGGGGCGAAGATAGAGAAGTTTCGTCTGGAGCTGCCTGAGTCGGTAGTGGAGAGCAAGCGCATCGTGGCTACGTACAGCATGAAGGGCGACAAGCCCGACATGCAGTCGCTACGCTTCGAAGGCAGTCTGAACGCACCGCGCATAACGCCGAGCGACGTAGCCTGTTTCGTGCCAAAGCTGCGCAATCTCGGCATGCCTCTTGCGCTCAGCATCGACTTCAACGGCACGGGCAGCCGTCTGAACGTGAACGACTTGAGCATCTCTACCGCCGACCGCGGCTTCGTGCTCAAAGCCAACGCTCATGTTCTGCACAACCGCCACACCACCTGGCGAGCTGAAGTGAGCAAGCTGTTCGCTTCGGGCGACGCCATCAGCAAAGTATACAAGTTGGCTACCAGCAACGAGTTGCCTGCCATCGTGCACAATCTCGGCGACGTCTCGCTCACCGCCAAAGCCGACGGCACCGACGCCGACCTGTCGCTGAACGCCGTGGTGGGTTGCGCTCCGGGCAGCGTGAAGCTCTCGGCTTCGAAGCAGCAGAAGGCGCTGCATGCCCACGTAGAGACACGCAACTTTGCGCTCGACAAGCTGCTCGGCACCGACAAGACCGGTGTCGTGTCGCTCTCTGTAGACGCTAAGGGCAGTTCGAAGGACAACGTCAGCGCAAGCGGCAGCATCTACGACATCTGCTACAACGGATACACCTACCGCAACATCGACCTTAAAGCCGACTATATTAATAAGGTGCTCAGCGGAAGCATGGCTATCGACGACCCGAACGTGCGCGCCACCATCGAAGGCCTGTTCGAGCCCAACCACCGTGCGCCACATCTGCGCGTGAACGCCGATGTGCAGACATTCGTGCCGGCTGCGCTGAAGCTCACCAACAAGTGGAACAACGCACAGTTCTCGGTTTCTACGGTGTGCGACATCAAGGGCAGCAACCTCAACAACGCAGAGGGACAGGTGGACATCTCGAACTTCACGATGCAGAACGCCGACTCCTGCTACTCTATCCGCAACATCAATGTCGTGACGGGATTCGACAACGGCAACCACTTCCTCAACCTCAAGAGCGACTTCGGCACCATAGACCTGAACGGACACTTCAGCTACAACTCTATCGCAAGAAGCGTGCTCAACCTCATTGCCGACAAGCTACCTACCATCCCCGGACTCGAAAAGAAGCCGCAGACAGAGCATAACGACTTCACCGTCAACGCTTACATACACAACACCGAATGGCTGCAGAAGCTGCTCGGCGTGCCTCTTGAAATACACCGCCCGCTCAGCTTGAGCGGCGAGCTCGACGACAAGCAGAACAGCATCGACCTGTGGTGCGACGTGCCTTCGTTCACGTACAACGGCACCAACTATCGCGACGCATACGTCAACGTCGAGTCGCCGGGCGACACGCTGAAGGCAGACATACGCATAAAGAAAATATCGCAAAAGGGCAAGGCGCTTGCGCTGAAACTGCGTGCCGGAGCGTTCGACAACCATCTGAACACCACGATGGAGTTCAAGAACGACGCCCGCCGCTCTATGCGTGGCGTGCTCAACGCCAGCACCGTCTTCGCCAAGAACGAGAAGGGCGAATCGACAGCGTACGTAGACATTCTTGAGTCGCACACTACCATCGGCGACACTACGTGGCACATCCATCCGGCACGCGTCACCTACTACAAGAACCATCTTAATATAGACGGATTCAAGGTGAGTCACGGCAACCAGGCTATCGGCGTCGACGGCACGGCTACGAACAGCGTCGACGACTCGCTGACCGTGAAGCTGAAGAACGTGGACGTGAACTACGTGCTCGACCTCATCAACTTCCACTCCGTAGAGTTCTACGGCATGGCGTCGGGCAAGGCTTATCTGGCGGGCGTGTTCGGCAAGGCGCCGCTCATCAACTCCGACCTGCAGATAGACAACTTCAAGTTTGAGGGCGGACGCATGGGCACACTCTTCGCCAACATCGGCTACGACTCGGAGAAAGGACGCATAGAGTTCGACGCTGTGGCTAAGGACGAGGGCGACCAACGCACCATAATCGACGGCTATGTGTCGCCACGCAACAGCTATATCGACCTCGGCATCAAGGCTGAGGGCACAAGAGCAGAGTTCCTGAGTGGATTCTGCGACAGCTTCATGGACAATATCAACGCAAACATCAACGGAAAGATGAACGTGGTGGGTGCGTTCAAGAACATAAACCTCATCGGAAAGGCGAAGGTGGACGGCAGCGTGCGCCTCACAGCACTCAACACCACGTATGCCCTGCGTGGCGACTCGGTGTACTTCCTCCCAGACGAGATACGCTTCTGCAACGACACTATCTACGACCGACACAACAATATCGGTATCATGACGGGCGGACTGCATCACCACAACTTCTCCAACTGGACGTACGACATCAACGTCGAGGCGCAAAATCTGCTCTCGTACGACACGCACTCGTTCGACGGCGAGAGCTTCTACGGCACAGCCTACACCACCGGCACGTGCAAGATACGCGGAGGAAGCGGCGAGGTGACCATCGACGTCAACGCTACACCCGAACGCAACAGCATCCTGGTGTACAACGCCGCAGACAACGGAGCGCTGTCGTCGCAAGACTACATACAATGGCGCACTAACGAGGTGAAAGACTCTGTGGATGTGGACGATGACGAGAACAAGAACAATCTTGTTGATATCGGCACAAACATAAAGCTCAACCTCCTCATCAACTGCACGCCGAACGCTACGCTGAAGATTCTCATGGACGAGAAGACGGGCGACTACATACAGCTCAACGGCGAGGGCGTGCTGCGCGCTACGTACTTCAACAAGGGCACCTTCGACCTCTATGGCAACTACTATGTAGACCACGGCATGTACAAGCTCACTATCCAGAACATCATAAAGAAGGACTTCGAGTTCCTAAGCGGCGGTTCGATTGCGTTCGGCGGCGACCCGTACAACGCTACGCTCGACCTGAGCGCGCTTTATGTGCTGAACAGCGTGAGCCTTGCCGACCTTAACATCGGCAACTCGTTCTCTAACAACAACGTACGCGTCAACTGTCTTATGAACATAACAGGCACGCCGGAGAGTCCGAAGGTTTCGTTCAGTCTCGACATGCCTACGCTGTCTAACGACGCAAAGCAGATGGTATACAGCCTGCTCAACGCCGAGGAGGAGACCAACCAGCAGGTGCTCTACCTGCTCGCCGTGGGACGCTTCTACGCACAGAACGACAATAACAACGGAGCTTCTACGCAGCAGTTCAGCCAGACATCGCTCGCCATGCAGAGCTTCTTGAGCGGAACAATCAGCCAGCAGATAAACAGTCTGCTGAGCAACGTCATAAACAACAACAACTGGAACTTCGGTGCAAACATATCTACGGGCACCGATGGCTTCTACAACGCCGAGTACGAAGGCATACTCTCGGGAAAACTGCTCAACAACCGCCTGCTCCTGAACGGACAGTTCGGCTATCGCGACAACCCGAACACAACCAACAACTTCATCGGCGACTTCGACATGAAGTATCTGTTGTTCCCGAACGGCAACCTCGCCATCAATGTCTACAACAAGACAAACGACCGCTACTTCACTCGCAACAGCCTCAACACGCAGGGATTGGGCCTCATCATGAAGACCGACTTCACACGTGTGTCAGACCTGTTCTTCTGGAAGCGCAGCAAAAAGGCTAAAGAAAAGAAGAAATAGGAGAATGCCGTAGGCTCCTACAAAAGCTTTATAATAGAAACTACTACAACCTAACAACATCAATGAGTCGATTTCTCTGCATATACATCCTTCTGATTCTTGGTATGCCATGCCTTGCGCAGCAAACCAAGGAGAGTAAGCTGCAAACCACGGACTACTCGTCCAAAGTTTGGACACCGCTTTTCGAGCAATTATGCGACTACGACGACATCGAAGAGCGCGGCATAGAGGATATGTTCGAGCAGCTTTGCGAACTGGAGGACGCGCCCATCGATCTAAACACAGCTACCGAAGAAGACTTGCAGCGACTCTTCTTCCTGTCGGCTAAACAGCGCGAAGACCTTACCGAATATCTCGACCGCTACCGTCCGCTGCGCTCTATGGGCGAACTGGCACTTGTAGAATCGCTCGATCCGCTTCGCAAAGAGCTGACAGAGAGCTTCTGCTACATTAGTGAAACAACGGAGAAGCGCCCGTTTCCCACGCTGAAACAGATAGCGAAGCACGGCAAGAACGAACTTGTGGCGGCTATGCAGGTGCCACTATACGAGCGCGAAGGCGACCGCAACGGATATCTCGGCTATAAATACAAGCACTGGTTCAGATACAGCTTCAAGTATGGCGACTACGTGAAGGCAGGACTGACCGGAGCGCAGGACGCCGGCGAACCGTTCTTCTCCAACTGCAACAGATGGGGCTACGACCATTATGCCTACTATGTACTGGTGAGAAAACTCGGCAGGTTCAAGTCGATAGCGCTCGGACAATACAAACTGAGGCTCGGACTCGGTCTGGCTATGAACACTGGATTCACGCTCGGAAAGACCGCCGCAGCAACCATGTCGATACCTACAAACGCCATTGCAGCCAACTCATCACGATCGGAAGCCTACTATCTGCAAGGAGCGGCTGCGACAATAGGCATAACGAAACATCTTGACGCGACGGCGTTCGTGTCGTACCGCAAGACGGACGCCACGCTCAACGACGACGGAACGGTGAAAACATTGCTGCGCACCGGCTACCACCGCACACAGAGCGAGATAGAGCGCCACCACAACACCTCACAACTCGCCACAGGCGGCAACATCAACTGGCAGGCACACGGCATACGCATCGGAGCAACAGCCTTCTACACCACATTCGACCGCGAGCTGAAGCCGAACGAAAAGCAAGTATATCAGAAATATGCGCCGAGAGGCAAGGCCTTCTGCAACGCAAGCCTGTACTATGCCTACACCCACCATCGTTTTGCCTTCAGCGGCGAAACGGCAATAAACGACGAAGCCGCTTTGGCTACGCTCAACACCATCACCTTCCAAGCCTGCAGCAACCTGCAGCTGACGGCAATACAACGCTATTATTCTTATCGCTACCACTCGCTATTCAGCGCTGCGTTCAGCGACGGCGGACGCATACAGAACGAGAACGGAGTGTACGCAGCCGCATCGTGGCAACCGCACAAGAAACTCGCCCTGACGGCATACACCGACTACGCCTATCATGCGTGGCCACGCTACCGCGTGTCAGCAGACTCGCACTCATGGGACAACATGCTGCAGACTCGCTACCAACCCAACCACAAATGGACGCTGACAGCACGCTACCGACTGCGTCTAAGTCAGCAAGACTACAAGGAAAGCGACAACGCAAAGGCGCTGTTGGCTGACAAGAACGAGCACAGAGCGCGACTTTCAGCCGCATACCAAAGCGGAGCATGGAGCACAAAGACGCAGATAGACGCCGCATACACCAGCGTCGCCCCGCCCCATTCTGAACCCACCGAGAGCAAAGGCTGGATGATTGCACAGACGGCGGCTATGCGTCTGGGCATCTTCACGCTTGCAGCCAACGCAGGCTACTTCCATACCGACGACTATCAGTCGCGTCTGTATACATACGAGCGCAGTACGCTCTATAACTTCACGTTCCCCGTGTTCTTCGGCGAAGGCATGCGCGGCGCCATCCTGCTGCGTGCCGACATAACCACAAACCTGACCGTGATAGGCAAAGCCGGAACGACGAAATACTTCGACCGCGACCACATATCAAGCTCGCTTCAGCAGATAGACAAGTCGCACAAGACCGACATCGACCTGCAGGTAAAGTGGAAATTCTAACCACATATATGGTGTATATTACACAATTAGCACTCAAAGTTTTGTTCCATCGGCTAAATTTGAGTAATTTTGCAGGCTAAATTGGTATATAGAGAAATGGTAAAAAGATATTTGTTAGTATTATTGACGGCTTGCCTGTGGCTCAGCAATTCGGTTGCGCAGACAAGCGACTCGCTGATTGTAGACTGCTTGCAGAAAGAAGGCGTGAAGTTCTCGCACAACAACTCCGTTACGCTATTGATGAACGGACAGGAGAAGTTCGACGACATGTTCAGCGCAATACGCCAGGCACGCAGCAGCGTGCATCTCGAATACTTCAACTTCCGCAACGACTCGATCGCCAACATGCTTTTCGACCTGCTCGCCGAGAAGGTGAAGGAAGGCGTGGAAGTGCGCGCGCTGTTCGACGCCTTCGGCAACAGCTCCAACAACCGTCCGCTTAAGAAAAAGCACCTGAAGTCGATACGCCAGCGCGGCATAGAGATATACGAGTTCAGTCCGCTGCGCTTTCCGTGGATAAACCAGGTGCTGCACCGCGACCACCGCAAGATAGTGATAATAGACGGACAGATAGCCTACACCGGCGGCATGAATGTAGCCGACTACTACATCAAAGGCACGAAGCAGGTAGGCGAATGGCACGACATGCACTGCCGCATCGACGGCGACGAGGTGAACACGCTGCAGGCAATCTTCCTGCGCATCTGGAACAAGACCGCAAAGCAGAACGTGCACGGCGCGAAATACTACAGAGGCGTGCGCGGCGGCTACTACTTTGAGGGTTTGAAACCCGACACCTGTGCTACGGCGGGCAAGAAGATGGTGGGCATTATCAACCGCGAACCGCGCACTACGAACCGCATCATACGCACGTTCTATGCCGGAGCCATCAACAACGCTAAGGACAGCATAAAGATAGTGACGCCCTACTTCACGCTTATACCAAAGATAAAGAAGGCGCTGCGCAAGGCGGCGAAACGCGGCGTGAAGGTGGAGGTGATGATTTCGGAGCGCAGCGACATTCCGCTCACACCCGACTGCGTGTTCTACAACGCCCACAAGATGATGAAGCACGGCGTGGACGTATGGGTGTACCGCCCAGGCTTCCACCATACGAAGATAATAATGGTAGACGGCAAGTTCTGCACCGTGGGCAGCGCCAACCTCGACGCACGAAGCATGCGCTTCGACTACGAGGAGAACGCCGTAATCGTAGACCCATGCACCACACGCCAGCTCAACGACATGTTCGAGCGCGACAAGAAGAAGAGCTTCCTGCTCACGCCCGAATACTGGAAGACGCAGCGTACCGGATGGCAGAAGTTCCGCGGATGGTTCGCCCATCTGCTTGCGCCGTGGCTGTAAACATACACGCTTCAAGCGAAGCCGAACCCATAACGAAACGTAGCAAGGAGACCTTTGCTACGTTTTTTTGTTCAATTATATAGAAGTAATGCACCAAAACATGCTCTAATGAGAAAAAATAGTTGTAATTTTGCAAAAACAGTCAAATAAATAACATCGAAAATGTATTACTTAATATATTTCATTGTCAAGGCATTGTCGTATATCCCCTTTTGGGCGCTCTACATTCTGTCTGACATAATGTACTATCCCCTCTACTACGTGATACGTTACCGCAGGAAGATAGTGCGCAAGAACCTCACCGAATCGTTCCCCGAGAAGAGCCATGAGGAGATTGTAGCGATAGAAAAGAAGTTCTACCGCTACTTCATGGACATGATTCTCGAGAGCAGCAAGATGGCGTCAATCTCTCCCGCCGAAATACGCAAGCGTATGAAGTTCGTGAACGTAGACAAGACAAACAAGCTGCTGGACGAAGGCAAGTCGCTGGCGTTCTTCATGGGTCACTACTGCAACTGGGAGTGGATGACATCCGTGGGCCTGTGGATAAACGACGACGTGGTGTGCGCACAGGTATACCACAAACTGATAAACAAGCAGTTTGACAAGATAATAAAGCAGATGCGCGAGCGCATGGGCAACACCTGTGTGGAGATGCGCCATACGGCAAGATTCATAGCGAACATGACAGCCGAGAATCGGGCGTGCATGGTGGCGCTCATAGCTGACCAGTCGCCTAAACGCAAGCAGATAAAGCACTACGTGAAGTTCCTCAACCACACGGTTCCGGTGCTTGTAGGTCCGGAGAAGATAACGAAGCACTTCAACTACATGCCAATCTTCGTGAACGCAAGAAGAGTGAAGCGCGGCTACTACGAGTGCGAGTTCTCGCTGCTGCACGACAACCCTGCGGCGCTGCCCGACTATGAGCTGTCGGACATCTACTTCGAGCATCTTGAAGCCGAGATAAGACGCCAGCCGGAGTGCTATCTATGGACACACAACCGCTTCAAATATGCGCAAGACTAATTATACACTTTAAAGAGAGAAATATGGATATTGATTTTGTGGTTACATGGGTCAATATGGACGACCCCGAATGGCAGAATGAATTCTCTAAATATTCAGGCAATAAGGACAACACCAAGAACGGCGTTTCGAAAGCACGTTTCAGAGACTACGGCTTCCTGAAGTACTGGTTCCGCGGTGTGGAGAAATTTGCGCCCTGGGTACGAAAGATACATTTCGTTACGAGCGGTCAGAAGCCCGATTGGCTCGACGAGAACAATCCGAAGATTCACCTCGTGAGCCACAAGGACTTCATACCCGCCGAATTCCTGCCTACATACAACTCGGTAGTGATAGAACGCTATATGTACCGTATACCCGGACTGGCGGAACATTTCGTCTACTTCAACGACGACTTCTTCATTATCAACAACATAAATCCGGAGCGCTTCTTCCGCAACGGACTGCCCTGCGACATCGCCGTGTTCACCTACAACCCGTCGTGGTCGCAATGGTATGTGCGCATAAAGAACAACATACGACTCATCAATCGCCACTTCGACAAGAAGGAGGTGATGAAACGCTGGCACGACAAGTGGTTTCACAAGAGCTACGGATCACGCGCCCGCTGGAACTATCTGCTGCGCTTCTACAACAAGTTCATCACGCTGCGCGTGCCGCACAACGCCCAACCCTATCTGAAGAGCACCTTCGAGGAGGTGTGGGCTGAGGAAGGCGAGGAGCTGACGCGTACTTCAGTAAACCGATTCCGCGCCTTAGACGACTACACGCCGGAGCTGTTCCGCATCTGGCAGATATGCAAGGGCAACTTCGAGCCGTACAATACGTACAGCGACACGAAGATGTTCCCGCTCATGGTGAAGTCGAAGAAAGCCGTGAAGGCAATCTACGAGCAGGCGTACTCGCTCATCTGCCTCAACGACAACGTGCACATACGCAACTACGACATCGTGATGCAGAACCTGCACGACGCATTCCAGAGCATATTGCCGGAGAAGTCGAGCTTCGAGCTTTAACCCACGAACCTTTTTGAACGCGTTAACCTATGAATAAAGTATTAGCAGAGATAATAGCAGGAGTAATTCCGCACAAGATGA
>OQWM01000595.1_pt1 | contig 23412 bp, 21 predicted proteins | sample 1691531 | NCBI WGS metagenome assembly OQWM01 (sample SAMN03418257, study PRJEB22391) | human gut metagenome | biome: human-gut; feature: organic feature; material: feces | host: Homo sapiens | place: Tanzania | collected 2013-01
CCATCTCCTCATACGGCTCGTAGAGGTACACCTGCAAATTCTCGTACTCGTCCTGTGTGACGTAGCCCCGTTCGATGTACACCATGCCCAGATGGATGATGCGATCGTGGGCCAGCCCAACCAACATCTTCCGCTCCGCCTCGTCTGCCTTGCTGCGCTTGGCCGTCAGCTCCATCCGCTTGAGGATCACCTTGCTCACCACGCCCCACAGGGCGGTGGAGGTCAGCAGCGCCACGATCAGCGGCACGCCGACATTTGTCCATGCTTCCATCCGGTCACCTCCTACAAGTCAGCGGTTGCCGAAAAAGCCACCTGAAAGATAGAACTGCTAGCAAATTTACCAGCGTCGTTCACGACACAGAATCCATCGGGAGTTGTCTGTGATGCATTGCCCTCTGCTGTTATTACAGCACCAGTGGAAGGATTTCGATACGACACGAGTTGTACGGAAGGGGTAGTCCGCATTGTCACAGGGAAGATGCACGAATCCATTAAATAGTCGTCGGTATTCTTACGCATCATGTAAGCGGAATATTGTGCGGATCCCGTCTTGAAATAGTATCTCTGACACCTCCGCAACTGCTCTCCGTAGTCGGGGATCTCGTTCAGCACCCACACGCCGTTCTCCTGATGGGCCAGCGTCTGCTTGGAGCCAAGCTCCAGCTTGACGGCGAGGATTGTAGCCTCTGTGCCGTCAACTGTGGAATAGAAACGGATATAAATTTTACCCGCACTAGATTTGACAGTGTCTAACATGAGATCGCCTTGAACGGCGTTGTCTGTGTCCCAATCGGAAGATTTGGAAGGGGGCAATTTTGTCGTTACGGTCATTAACCCGTCTGTTGTTAACGCTGAATATGTGACCACTTTACCAGCGATTGCATTGACTAAGGAGTCCTCCAAGTATTGATAAAACAAAGCATCATGAACAGTTCGCTTTACCGTAATCCCGCCATCAACAACGGTCACTGTGTTATCCGTCATCCACCTGTCAATCGTATAAGTGTCTGTACCAGTGTAGCTCGTCTGCCCCCGCTGATTCACCGGATTCCCGAAGTACCAGTTATCCAGCAGGTTGGGGTTGACCATATTGTTGGAAACATACGCAAGATTATCGCTGATGTCCTGCATATTTTTGGCGTTCAGCGCAGGCGGACCGCCGTTTTGCCATGTCGGCGCTACATATCCCATAAATATCCTCCTTTTCCATCACCAAAGTGTATCGGTCTGCGTGAGGTAAATTTGCACGTCTGCGCCGCCCACCTCGACCCACGGCACGGCGGCGATCTGCGCCTGCGCTCTCGTTTCGTCCCGTGTGCTGACGGACACGCTCCCGCCTATGCGGATACGGACAAGATCCCCCTTCCTGTTTTTTAGAAACAAGGTGTTTTTTGTGGTAGACAATGCGTATATATCATCCCGAGCCGTCTTTGTATCCCCGTATTCAAAGTCATTCCCCACGCTCCCTATATAGCCGGAAAGCGTTCCACTCATATAGTTCACAGGGGATAATTGTACAGTGGGATACCGCGTGAAGTTGTCCGCCACGTTCGGACTATTCCCGTTATTCACACTTCCCGATGCCACGTTCAGCGAAAAGCGGAATATATCCTCCGCGAGAAAACTCCCATCCGCCCTTTCCTTGCAGGAGAGGATTGTCCAGTCCCACAGACACACAGATACCTCGTCAGTTATAATGGGCTGCTTGGAATACGCATCTCCGGCAGAGCCGTAAATGTAATACACATACGTCGCCCCGGAAACCGCCGTGCAGTCAATTACGCTCCTTTGCTCGTTGGGTAAATTTGCAATATGCCGGAAAATTTTCGTCCCTTTTTCTGCACGATACACCGCCCAGGAGGTAACGCTGCCGTCCGAGGTCTTTGGCGTCCACGAAACGAGAACGCCGCTTTTTTTCCGCAAAACGCATACGGTCGCCGTTCCCCCGTCCGGTGTGGCGTTGTACGCTACCGAAAAAGGCTTCCACCCCGTCGTCGCCCTCTGCCCCGTCGCCGTCTGCACGGTGCAACGCAGCGCGTAGCTCGTGCCGTTGAAAAGCCCGTCGTAAGTAAAGGTGAGCTGCGGCGTGCAAATCTCCCCCGTGTCCTTCAGCGGCGTTTCCTCCTCCCCGGAAACTGCCAACTCCCAGCGCACCCACAGGATGCTGGCGGGCAGAGCGGCTTCCGGGAGGACGCATTTTGCGCTCCATGTTTTCTTTTTTGTGTCCACGCTTTCCTGGAAGTCCGTCAACGTCAGCAAAGGCGTTTCTCTGCATATAAACACCGATGCGCTCTGCTGCGTCACGCTGTCCGCTTCGCTCCACCACTGCGTTACCATCATCTTATACATACCGCCGTTCCGTATGTTGGAGGCGCTCAGTTCATCCGGCGTAACCGTGTGGGAAAACAGCACCACCTTCCCCGTTTCGTCCCTTCCGTAAAAAGGGCAGTTTTCGGTGATCCGCCCTGTGCTGTAAAGCAGCACACTGCTTGCGGTGTTTTGCAGTATGTCGATTTGGTACGCCGTCATGGGGTTTCCGCCGTCCACCTGCCAAGACACCACCAACGGCTGGGAGGCGTCCACAATTCCGCTTCCGAACGTCCCCAGAGTAGACGGCATTACATTTGTCGGCATATAAAGTGCCATATCGACCCTCCTTTTCTCATGTGCCGACCAGCGGCCACATTTCCAGCGTGGCTTCCGGGAAATCCGCAACGGAAACCGCAGATATATTCATGGCTTCCGTCCCCTTGAGGGGTCTGGAAAACCCCATGATAAGATGCCGCTCCGTAGGGGAACCCGGCTTGTCCGTCCTCACGATCTCCACCACCTCGTTTTCCCGTATGTGGAGTATCTGACCGCAGGACACATTCACGCTTTTTTGCAGCACGGCGGAGCGCTTCATCTCCCACGCCGCCCTGTCCTGACACTGCACGGATGTGGTGTACCCGTTTTGAGATGTCCACTTCACCTTGCGTCCGATGATCTTCACGTTCGTGTCGCTGTTCGGATCGAGATTCACAGCGCGGCCTCCCGGCTGGGAACCGTCCTCCAGCGCGTCTCCCATAACGATGTAGTCGTTGTACACCGCCGCGTTTTTCGTGGTGTACGTCATTCCGTTCAGCACTGTTTTGTTCATGGAAAAAGAATAGCTCAAGGGCTTTGTCTCGTCCGGTATATCGTCTTGACTGGGATCGATCCTCAGTCTCCCGTCCGCATCGTACCCCACCCATGCGTTTAGCATTTCGGCAAACCCCAGTATCACATCCGCATACGAGCCGCCGCCGGGGGAAACCTCTAATGTGTACGGCGCATCCGTCAGCGGTGCAAGGGTCCCGTCCGACAGCTTTTGCACCATCCCCCGCTGGGAATACTGTGCGTATGCGTCCCCCTGCCCTATGACCACAAAGCCGCTCGTTTCCCTTGCTCCCTCTTGCGGGTACAGCGTTTCTCGTGGGTACAAACCGGGTGCAGGGAAAAGCGCTCGGATAAACACATCCGTTCCCACCCGGCAGGCGTCCGTCACGTTTGCCGGCACCGTACCCACCGCCAAACGCCACTCCTTCCCGCCGTTCATGGAATAAATGGCAAAGCCGTTTTCCTTTGACGCACTGAATAAAACGACAATCCCGCCACCCGCCGCACCGGCTTTCCAGTTTCCCACATAGGGCAGTTTGATCTGCTCCCAGTTATCCAGATCGTCCGACCACCACGCTCTGTCGGTGTTGGGGATCACGAAAAAGCACCGTCCGTTTTCAAATATGATGACCGGCGTATACTCTGCGTCCCAGTTATCCGAAAACGAAGATTCATGCCAATGTATAGTCTGCCCTCCGTCGTCGCTGTGCCTAACGTAGACGTAATTCTTCATTCCCTCTGGGTTGTCCGTTCTACCAACGAACAAAAATCTGTTCTTATCCGCGTAATATACGCTCTCAATGTACCCGCCTATGGTGCGGACGTCCCACGTTTTTCCCTTGTCCGTGGATATGGCGTACATACTTGGAAACATTGCACACGTTGCGATAAATCTGCCGTTTCCGTAGGCGATACCGAAAGCCGTGCCATCTTCCCATCCATTCAATGTAGTAGGCAATTCCCACGTTTTCCCACCATCCAACGAGCGATACAGATTGCCGCCACGGTCTATAACGATGTAGACGCCATCGCCGTATGCAATACGCGCCTTAACGGTAAAGTATGTGTTCGTCTGTACCCACGTCTTACCGCCGTCATTCGTGTATCCGGTTTTTACACCTATGGCAACGGCACCGCCCCCCTCGTCACCGGCCACATGGTGCCAATTTGACCCTGCGGGGATAGAGGCTTTCGCAAAATGTACGCCGCCGTAGTAGTAATCCGTGTAAACGGGCGCCACACTGTCTACCGCCCGACCGTTTCCTCTGTCGTCCTGCAGCAGCGCGTTGATCTGCCTGAAGATGTTCTCCCCCTGTTTTCCGCGATACGTCCCCTCCAGTTTTCCCCACAGCGTCCCGTCCAGATTCGCCCATTTATCCACCAGCCGGTAGGTAATGGTCCTCATCCCCGGCTGCACCGTTTCCGCAGGTTCCTCCAAGAGAAATACCCCCTGCTGTATGTAGTATTCCTCCCCGTCCGGCAGAACCAGACCCTCGTCCAGCGCCACCTCGTCGCCGAACCAGAGATTGTTTACGTTGTAATCGAACGCGCCGTCCACGTTGGAAAACGTAACGCTGGCCGTGCGCCTCACGCCGTTTTGCAGATTTACGGAAATCGACCCATCCGCTATAAATGCGCCGCTCTGTGCGTTTTTTTCGTTGCTGTCCACGAAGAACGCTGTCGTCCCGTCGGGGTTAAGGAAGCGCAGGCGACACAGTTTTATAAACGGCTGCTCCAGCATCTGCAAATACGCCTCATATTTCTCCTGCTCCGTCATGCGCTATCCTCACCCCTTTCCGGTGTCCATTAAAACCGTCTTTCACCGCCGCGCCCTTGCGCCGTCAGCGCGTCACATTCTGCATCGGTGGCCGTCCTCACGCATTTCACGGTTGGATTGTTTTTGCGATACCGCGCCTCCCGGGTCACATAGTACCGGCCCGTAACGCCCGTAATGGGAATTTCCCTGCCGTTTTTCATTACCAATATGTGCCTCGTGTTCCTTTTTGCCATTTCTCTCCTCCGTTTCCGATCAAAGGTTTCTTCCGTCCGGGTACATGAATACCTTATGGTTTGCGGCGTTTGTCCCGTCTCCAAACACGACCACCACAACATCCTCCCCCACACCCGCCCCGGACATGGAGGAAACGTACCCCACTTGCAGCTCTCTTGTGTCAAACGGGCGTACTATGGTGATCTTGCCGTCAGATGCGGCCTGCGCCACCTTTGCCCTGTAAAAGCGGAGCATCGCCGTCTGTGTCTCCTTTACCTTTTGGGCGAAAATTCCGTCCCAAAGTTTTCTTGCGAAAATCGCCAGCTCCTCCGGCATATTCGGCATTTTCTCCGCCTCCTCAGTTTCCGTATGGCTTCAGGTGGTACGACTGCTCAACCAGTCCGTGTATCACCTGCGCTATCGTCGTGCATTCTGCCTGCTGCTGTGAAAGGGTCACGTTCCCGATGTGGTACTCCGCACCGCTATGGTCGGAATACCTGCGGTTATCACTGCGCCCCGCAAAACTCTGGCTCAAAGGAACGTTGCCACCCAGCATCGCCCTCATGCCATGAATGACCTGCATGGCTTTCTGCTCCGAAACCGGACTTATCAGTTTTCTCGTGATATCCGGCGGCAGGATCATCTCGTCATCCGCCGTCGCTTTGATGCCGCCCAGCCCCTTGAGGATGCCGCCGCTGTCGTACTTCTGTATGACATTCGTGTTAAATCGGCTTCCACCGCCCATTCCGCTGGGTTTTGTGGCAGTCGTTGGCTTCTTGCTGATTGGTGGCTTCGCGGCACCGATCACAGCGCCCACCGCAGCGGCGCCAATGGAAGGTTTTTCCGAAGAATCGTCTTTTCCACCGCCTTGTCGCTGGATGGCAGTCATCTTCTTCTGATAATCCTCGGCGGCATCCAAAAGGCTCTGATATACCTTGAGCATTTCCTGGTAGTAGGTATCCCAGTCACCAAGACTCGCCGCCAGCAGCGCCTTTTCTGTCTCCACGTCGCCGTTGAGCTGGTCGATAAGCTTCTGCCAACCGTCTATCTTGAGTTGGTATGCCGCTTCAATGGCTTTTTTCCGCGCCTCCAACTCCGAAATGGCGATCTCCCGCTCCACGTCCGCTTCGTATTCCCGCAGTTCTTTTCTGGCGTTCTCCAAGTCCTCCTGCGCCTGCTTGACCTTTTCAGGATTCGCCACCCACTCCCACTGTCCCGTAGCGGCGTTGTACTGCCGCACCGTCCGCTCGTTCCGGGCGTTGAGAAGCGCGTCCTGTTTCTTGAGGATGTCCAGCTTCAGCTCCTCCAGTTTCTTGCTGCGCTCCTCCTCTTTGTTTTTCTCCCGAATGGCATCGATCTGCTCGTCAATGGCGTCCGTCTCGGCTTTCATCTGCTTGCGGATGGCGTCGATGGTAGCCTGCGCCGCCTTTTTCTTGGCGTTATCCAGGTCGTTTTTTCTGGAACTGCCGGAGCTGCCGGAACCGCCGCTGTATCCACCGCCGGACGGCGCGTAGGAATTTCCGCCCCACCCGCCGTTCTGGGAGATCCCAGTCCACAGCGCGTGTTGCATACTGGAATATACCCGTGCCTCGGCTTGTGCGCGGGTCAATCCCTCTATCTCCATGAGTCCCCTGATTGTGCGCTCTCTGTTTCTGGCATCTTGCGTCGAGTTACCGACGCTGCCCGTTGCCGCCCGCACCTGCTGCGCCGTCAATCCTGCCTGATACCCCAGCTGCTGCAACGCGGCGATCTGCTGGCTGAAATTCAAGCCCTGATTGCTGGCTGCGATCTGCGCCGCTACAAGGTCGTACAGTGCCTTGCCGGTCGCCCCGGACTGCTGCGCCTCCTCGATCAGTTTGGAAACATAGTCCTTCGTGGCGTTCTGCGCCACGCCAAGTGTCTGCTGCACCCGGTCATACGCCGCCACCAGCTGCCGCTGCTCCTCCGTCACCTCGTATCCGGCGTCTATGGCGGCGCGGATGGTTTCCACGCTGTCCTCGCGGGCGGCATTCAGGTCTTGCAGTGCATCATAGTACGCCCCCGCAGAAATCTCCCCAGCGCGATACTGCGCCTCAATAGCCTCCAGCTCCTCGCGGTAGTTCCGCAGCGCTACCACGTCCATGCGCTCCATCTGCACCGCGCCCGTCGCCATTCCGCCGGTGTTGGCGTCCATGCCGCCCGTCATGGTTTTTGCACCGCTGCCGTGCAGATCGTTCCACGCCGTCCACTCCGCTTTTTTCGCTGCCTCCAGCTGCTTTTCCTGCTCTTGGCGCAGCTCCTTCAGGACATCCAGCCGCTTTTTTTCCTCGGATGTCAGTTCCCCGGTCTTGTTGATAAGAGCGTCATATTCACTTTGCGTTTCGCCCAGCTTGGACTGTATTTCCTCCGTTTCTTTCAGGGCGTTGTTGTACTCCCGCTGTTTCTGCGTCCCGACATAAATTGCCGCCGCCAGTGCCGCAAAAATCGCCGCTCCAATGCCAATTTTCGGCAGCATGGCCAGCAACGACTTCGTCTGACCTGTAAGCTGGGTGACCGCCATCGCGTTTCCGCCGATGGCGGAGGTCAGCGTTCCAAAGAACGTCCCCACAGCCGTTTTGGTCGTAAGGGCGGTAAAGCCCTTGTTCAAAAGCGCCAGCGTGCCCACCAGCAAGCCCATCTGCACAACGAGCCGCCCGGTATCGCTGTCCAAAAACTCCACCAGCCCGATCACGCCGTCCAGCGCGTCCTTGATGGTGTCCGTCTCTACAAGGTGGCTCACAAACTCCGTCCACTTGTTTTTCAGGATCTCCGTCTTGCGGGTCCAGCTATCCAGCGCGTTTTCTACTTCCTTGTCCGCGCTCCCGGCAGCTCCGGCAAAGTCGGTGAGCATGGACTGGTACATATCCCAGTTCTGGATCAGTGCCAAAAGCTGGGAGGTACGCAGCTTTCCGCCGATGTCGCTGACCATTTCCATCAGTTTCTGTTCGGTCAGAAATCCGTCCTTCATGCTCTGGGACAGACCAGCAATGGCTTTCATGGGGTTAATGACATCGCCGGATGCCTGCGCCGCGTCATAGGCGTCCTTGGCGTAGAGTTTGATGACATCCCGCAGACCAGCGATCTCCCCGGTGGTCCACGTCACGCCCTCGTCGATCTCCGTCTTGGTATCGCCGATGATATTCAGGAAAAGCGCCCGCAGCGCGGTGGCGGCCTCTGTGCCGCTTCTCTGCGTCACAGCGGTGATGGTGCCGATAGCCGCCGTCAGCTCATCCACGCCCACATGGGCCTGCGCCGCAATGGGCGCCACCTTGCCCAAGCCCTCGGCGACCTTCTGGATGGAGGTTGCGTATCTGTTGTCGATCTCGTTGGCTCCGTCCAGCACGGCGGTGAGTTTTTCAATGTTGCCCTGATACTTGTACGCCGCGTCCACGGACAAAAGGAACTGCTGCGCCGTTTCGGCGTTGGTGTCACCCACGATCTGCGTCTTGGCAGCCAGCTCCGCCAGTGCGGATGCCTGCTCGCCGTAACCGGCGCGGCTAAAGCCCGACACAAATTGCAGGTACTCGTCCGCCGCCACACCGTAGGCGCTGGCGGTCTTGTACGCCTGCTTCTCGATCTTCTCCAGCTCATCCGCAGACGCACCCGTGACCTTGCGGATGGTCACCATCTCGTCGTCCACGGACTTCATGGTTTTAAGGGCTTCTGTAAATTCGCGTTTTACACCGGCGATGGCGTTGCCCATCAGCTGCCACATCGCCATCTTTGCCGCCACGCGCCCAAAGCTGTCTCCCATCAAATCGGCAAAGCCGGAGGTTTCCTTGGCGGCTTTCCCGACATTTTTTATCTCTTTTGTGGTCGCCTTGATGTTTACATTGGCTTGCCGCGTATCAACGCCCAAAGTCACGGGGCTGCCTTGCAGTCTTGCAATTTCACTTCTGAGCTGTGAAAAATCAGGTACAGCCGTTACCTTGAAAATCGCCATACGCTACCTCCAATCCTCGCTTTCCCTTACCACGCCTCCGTCTGCCGACACGCCCAGAGCTGGGTCTGCCGCGTTCATGCCGAATACCATCGTCTTTTCCGCCCTGCCGCCGATCATCTCCTCCACGAAATTGCGGAAAAACGGTCGTGCCGGTATGCGTGTGTTTGCCATCCTCCAGTTGTAGGGCGGGTTTTTCTTTTCAATGCGGTTTATCAGATCGTCGCCGTCTACATGGTAGTCTATCTCGTTTCCGTCTCCGTCCGTACTGCCGTCCGGCTCGTACTGAAGTTCGATCTCCACACCGTCTCCCGACACGAACGGAGGCGGACTTCCCGCAGTGTTCTTCGGAATGTCCAGCAAGCCGCCGTCGCTCAATCTTCTCGTGTAATAGTCCGGGTCATACGCATCGTACACATCATCCACGATATGCTCGGTCAAGCACGCGCGCATATCCTCCTGCAAAATCGTCCCGGCATGGAGGGCGGCGGTTTTCACCTGCGCCTCCAGCGCGGCAAGGTCCGCGTCGAAGCCGCTGAATTTCCCCACAATCTTTGTTGCCACAGCCGCGCCGCCTCCCCTCTGCCGTCTACATACGCCAAAGCGCCGCACACGCCGCGCTCTCGCGTCTGTCCCCCTCCCCCGCCAATCTACAGGGGAGGGGGATATCGGGAATTTTACTCCGTCACACTCACCGCGCACTGCGCCGTGTAGCTCTTGCCGCCGAAATTGTACGTCACCGCCAGATCGCAATCGCCGGTCGCCGTACCCGCCTGAATAATGCCGGTGTTCTGCCCCACGGTGGTACCGCTGGGCGGGGTAGTCAGCTCGTAGGTGCATTTGGTGGCGTCCAACTTCACCAGCTGACCGTTTGCCATCACCGCCATGGGCTGCACCTGATAAGTGCCGTTCTTGGGGACGGAGATCACGCCGCCGATAGCCGCCACCAGCCCCGTCACCACATCGGCGTCGCCGTCGGGGACAAGGACATACCAGCCCAGCAGGGAGCTGTTGCAGTTGCCGCAATCATCGCTGACAACGCTCTCCTCGTTGGTCAGCGCACGGCCCACGATGGAGGTGGTGTCGTAATCGCTCTGGGAGCCGTTCATGGTCGCGCCATCCGCCTGAAGCTTCAGCAGGTGGTGGGTGTACAGCCAGCCCCAGCGCGTGCCCTCCTTGGTATTGGCATTCACGTTGGTGTAAGCCGCCATCTGGGTGGTAAACAGCACCACGCGGCCCACCATGCTGCTGTTGATCGCGCCGCACAGGGCGGAGAGCTTGTTGATGAAGTACCACACCTTGTACTTCTTGCCGGTGACGGCGGTAAAGCCGCTGATGGTGCCGTCGGCGGCGATGTCATAGGCGGTGCCGTCATTCGCCACCAGAGAGGCCGCCTCCACCTCCTGGACATAGCACACGGGCTTTCTCATGCCGTACTGCGCCACGGGAGCGCCCTCGGTCACGTCCACCTTCAGCACGGCGGACGTTGCCTCCACCTTCTGACAAACGGGCGCCACGGCGTTGTAGGTAGTGGTGCCGCCCACCGCCGCCATCTTGGACACCATATCGAAGTCCGCCTTGGTGAAGTTCACCTGCACATCGGCGTCGCTCTCAATGATGGTGGCAATACCGTTGCCCAGACCCGCACGCAGAGGGTCTGCGTTCACCGAGCAGGTGATGTTGCCGGTCTGGTATTTGTTGCTGGAAAACAGAATGTCGCCGCTGGCGGGGTCAACCGCCTGCGCCATACACGTTCCGCGTACATACAGCTTGGGATCAGTAAACTGGATCATAGTTTCAACTCCTTTTCATATTTAACTGCGTTGTTCCATGCCTTGCGTCACAGACTCCACAGGCCTTACGGCGCTCGTCCCCACATCCGCCTTTTCATAGAAAAGCGAGGGGTGCGGATTCCCGCCGCGCCACTTCGTTCCCTGCGCTTCAGCGATCCCGCAAATGAGATAGCCGGTGATCCGCCTCCACGCCTTTTCCCGGTTTTGCAGTTTCAGGATGGGCCAGCCGTCTATTTCCTCCTCCTCCGCATGGCACAACGCCGCAATCGTGCCGATGCGGTCAGCAAGCCCTCCCTTGAGTGCCGCGCCGTTCATCTCCGCAAGGTCGCGCTCCGCCTGTACAAGCTCCGGGTTCGCGTCCTCACTGACAAGCTCGATACCGTTCTGCGCCGCAATGATCTCCCGCAAACGCTGGAACTGCACCGGCGTCACCCGGCACATCTCCTCCCCGTTCAGCGTGAAATCGACGCTCCGCAGTTTTTCGGGATGCTCCCGGTCAACGGACAGCCGCAGCCTTGCCACACGCTCCTCTGCCGGAAGCCCTTTCCCCAGCCGCAGGGAAAGCACCAGCATCAAAAGAGCGCTTGCAAACAAGCCTATCGGCTCCTCTCCGTTTTCCTGCGCCTTGTACTCCATCTCATAGTAGGCTGCCAGCAGCGGCATCGCCGCATACGCCACAGGGAGGCTCTGCTGCACAATGTCGATGCTCGGCCGTGCCATCTCAAACATTTCTATTTCCTCTACCAAAATGGGGTACAGCGTCAGACCCTCCGCCTCCACACCCTCGTATCGGCGGCAAGCCCTCTTTATGGTCTGTGAGAGTTCCATATTTTTATCTCCTTTCTCTCACGGAAACCCAACCTTCAAACGTGAAGTCCCGCCTGCGCCAGAAGCGCCGCCACCGCGCCGCCCAGCACCAGCCACACAATCTTTTCAATCACGTCGTTCCACCGCTTTGCCGGTAGGTTCGTCAGCGACTTCACATCCTTTTTTACCTCGCTTATGTCGTTTTTAATGGTCTTTTGCTCCTGCATCATCAGCGCCACGGAGGTCGCCAACTCATTCTGGGCCTTTTGCTCCGTCGCCAGCTCGTCGATGCGGTGGGTATTGCTTTTGCTCCGCTGCTCCACCTCCGCCAAGCGGCGCTCCACCTGAATCTCATCCATCCCCACCGTCCTCCGTTCTTTCAGAATGTGGTCACAACGTTTTCTTCGTCGCTCTCCGCCCATGAAAGACTCATGTGAAGCCGCCGCCCCACGTTCATCCCCTGGTCGTAAATCGCCCTTGAGCCGTTGTCCGGGTGCGCCATCCGGTCATAGCTCATCACGCCCGCGCCGCCGATGTTCACGCCGTCCAGCGCCTCGATCAAGCACTGCTCGATGTTGTAGCTTCTGGAATAGTCGTCCGTCCGCGTCGTGGTCTCGTGTCCGTAGTTGCAAAGGATCTCAAAGTAAATGCCGATGTCTGCGGTAAAGGGGCTTGTGGGGATCACCCGCCCCATGTAGATTTTCAACACCGTCTGCGCCATCTTCTGCGCCTGCCCCCAGTATTCCAGGGGATACAGCCGATAGCCCAAGGGGTGCTTTTCCCGCTGCTCCGCCGTATCCAGAATCGGCGCTTCGCCGTCAAACACCACGGACAGCTTTTCCTTCGGCGTGGGCAGCTTTTTCCCCAACGGATTTGCCCCGTCGTAGCACAGATACTTCATCAGCCGCACCCGCGCCCTTGCGTTGTCGTCCACCGGCTGGTAGCCGTTTTTGTCCGGCATATCCAGCAGATAGTCCACCAGTTTTTTCGGCAGCTTCTCCGCCCCCGCAAAGGTGTTGTAATTCTGAATACGCTCGAAAGGGTAATAAGGGCTATCAAACTGCACGTTCATATCGTCCTCCATCACGTTTGCTCGGCGTAGTAAGCGCTACCAGCGGTGGCCAGCCCAATTTGTTGATTCTTTGCTTTACCAAATCATAAGTTTTCCCATACCGCTCACACCATTGGGCCATCGTTTTTACTTCGCCGTTTATTTCAATGATATGATTATTTCGCTTATTGTTCCCCTGTTCTTTCGCTGTTGCCCAACGGCAGTTCTCTGGGGAATACCCGGCGTTATTATCTTTCCTCTCGATGGTCAAGTCATCTTTGTAACCATTGGCAAAAGCCCACTCTTTGAAAGACTCAAAGCTTCTTCCCCATTCCTCGCAGATTGTTATGCCCCTTCCTCCGTAACGCTCATAACTTGTAGATTTTTGGTTTTCGCATCGGCACTTAATGTTCGTCCAAATACTATACAGTCTTGTTCTTGTCAGTCCGTGCGTCTTATGTCTTCTCGAAGCCGACTCCCTCAATCCGCATCCGCAACTTTTGGTGTGTCCGCTTCTAAGGTGTCCCACCGCCACAATAGTTTCTTTGCCGCAATCGCAGCTGCATTTCCACAAATTGTGTCCACACCTACTTTTGCCTGCAAACGCCAACACTGTAAGTTTTCCGAACTTTTTTCCCTCAAGGTTTATTCTCTGCCCCATGTAAATCATCACTGCACTTTCTATTTTCAGAATTGTTTCACATGAAACATCGTGTTTTCCGTTGCAATTTGAGTATTTTTGTCACTTTTCCGTTGCGTTTTGCATATCGTCCGCCGTCTTTTTCAGCTCCTCCGCCATGGCGGTCAGCTCCTGCAAGCTCTCCGGTGTAACGGCGCTCTGCATGGCCATATTCATCCGCGCTACCACATCGTTCATTACGGCGAGGTTGGCGTATATCTCGGTGTTGAGCATCTTTTCCAGATCGCGGAAGTCCGCCAGCAGGTCGAATGCCTTATCCCGCAGCACATCGCCCTCTTTTTTCATGCGGTCGATCCTGTTCAGCAGCGTCAGCCCGCCCATCCGGTCATAATCGTCCGCGCTCATCAGCCACGGGTCGCCCTCGCAGCCGTCAAAGTCGATGTCCAGATACCCTCGCACCAGCACGCCAAGCAGATACCTCCGCTTGCGCTGCCCGTTTTCCCGGTACATGGGCGGCGTATCGCCACGGAACTTTTCGCCCGTGTTTACCACCACCCGGTCAATGCACCGCTCGGCGCAGTGCGCCACGATCTCCGCCTTCTGCATCAGCGGCAAGACGGATCGTGCGCCCTGAAAAACCTCCTTGACGGTCATACTGCCGCCCACCTTGTTCTTACCCATGCTCCTGCTCCTTTCAGATCCCTCATGGATGTTGTGTTTCACTTCTTCTCTGCCGTCCGCTTTTCCCGCAGCCGACAGTCCTTCCACGGCGCCGCCAGCTTGTTTTTTCCCGTATCCGGGCAGAAATACTGGTAGCAGCAGAAATCCATCTTCCCGGGCTGCGCCCTGCACCGCAGGGACACCTCCTGCCCCTTGCGATAGCAATACGCACACGCGAAATCTGCCATGTGCTCACCACCCCTCCAAAACGATGCTTGCAGCGGCGCTGTAACCCCCGTACACGGCTTTTACCGTGAGGGGGGAAACACTGCCCGCCCAGCAGCGTATCGTCGCTCTGTTGCCATCTATCGCGGCGGTGTAGGCGCTTTCCTCCGCGCCCTCAAACTGCCACGTCACTTTCTTCTCCGTGGGCTGTCCATTCTCGGTGTACACCGCCTCCAGCACCGTCTCCTGATATGCGCCCAGCGCCTCCGGGGGATCGGTGGTGAAATGTACGCCGCTGACGCCCTCCTCCACCGTCACGGTGTAGGTACCCGTCTGCGCCTTGTTCTGCGCCAGCACGGCGGTGATGGTGCAGACTCCGTTTCCAACGGCTGTCACCACGCCGTCCGCATCCACCCGGCAAACCCCCTCGTCCGAGCTTTCCCACAGGTAGCCGGTGGGGTGTTCCGGGTCTGCATCCGCGTCCTCGCCGTTCCGCAGGGAGGATGCCTTGAACTTGGCTGTCTCCCCGGCGTTCATCACCGCCCTGCCGCTGACATTGACCTCCCATGTGAAGGGGTAGGCGTTGGCCACCCGGTTCACAAGATCGTCCTTTTCTTTGTCCGGCTCGGTGGCGCGAGCGGTGAAGCGCAGCACATGGCAGCTATCCTCGTCCCCGGTGAACTCCTGCGCCGCATCGGTGTAGCCGGTCAGCTGGTACGCCATTCGCCCCACGATCATGCGGCTGTTCACGTCGAGATTCCGCGTCTCCTCGTTTAACTGCATGATGATGTTGAAGTATCCCTGCATCATCAGCACCGTCTCCTGAAAGTCGTTGGCGGTGGCGTTGAGCTTCACGTTCTCCAGCACCATCGGCTCTTTCAGCAGGTTCCCGTACCAGTCCAGGTGATTCCATGTGGTGTTGCACCGCCGCATGATGCCGCCTCCCACGGCGGAGGAAATGTTGGCAGGGTTCGTCACGATCCATGTAGAACCCATGGTCTCCATTTTCGCGCCCTCCGGCACATACTCGATGTGGGGATCGACCATCAAAAACTCCTTGTAGTTGTCGATGGGCCTATCAATAGCGTTGCCTTTTTTTCGTGCGTCCGCCAGACGGATGAGCTGGTCGCTCCATGCGTAAAAATCATCGAGTTGTAAGCCCTGCACCCGGCAGGCAGTGTAGTCGCTGGCGTACTTTCCGTATGCTTGCACAAACCGCGCCGTAGGATCTCCAAAATAAGGATTGCGCCGGTCGTTATACTGCGCGGGCCGGTTGGTAGTGGCATGGATCCGCTCCGCCATCGCGGCGATGTTGCCCAAATTGTTCTTTATGTCCGCCATCGCCGTTCACCTCCACGCTCCGCCTCTGTCACAGGAACTGATATCGTCCGTAGCCTCTACGTCCTCGCTGCACCACGTTCAGGTGGGTGCAGTCCTGCTCGTACTTGTGCAGCTCGTCCATCAGCCGCCCACGGTTTTTCTCGTGCTTGGCGGCGCCCTCCCTCATGTATGTGCCCTCGTTCACCGTTTCAAAACTGGCATCCTTTATCTTCATCTGGTCGTTCAGCCAGTTGCGAAAGAACCGCTCGTCCCATACGCTTGCCACGCACAGCCCAAGTATCCGCTTCTGCTCCATTGTCAGCTCGTGGCCAAATTCGCCGTCCGTGTAAAAATCCAGCGTGTAGTTTATTCCCGCCATATTCTGCATAGGGAACGTCACTACGCCTGTTTCGGCGTTGTAGCTCGCCCCGGTGTACGGCACCGCCGTCATGCCACCCGTCACATCCTGCTCCACAATGGCGCAGGAGAATAGCTCATAGCCCACCATTCCGGTGTTCACTTCCGTTTCTCCCGCCAGACTATCTTCGCTACTTGTCCAGTAGAAATCGCCGTAACTGGGCTGCACCAGCCCTTCCGCCAGATAGGACCGCATCTGTACCGGCAGGGAGAATAGGGGGATGGCGTTCACCATATACAGGCTCATCCTCCGCAGGAACGCCGCAGGGTCGTTGGCCGCGTCCTCCTGCAAGCGCACATCGTCTATCTCCAGCATGGCGTGGTTGGATATGATCTCACTCCACTTCGTTCCCATCCGTCTCTCTCCTCCCTTCCCTTTCTTGCTTTGCCGTTTGCATCCGCTGGTCTGCGGAGGGCGGCAGCGTCACCGCCGACCTCCGCTTTTTACCCAAAGGGGTCTGTTTTGGCCTCGTTTACTTGGCGTCTTTTTCGTTCATGTCCTCGATAATGGCGATGAAGTCTCCCTTCTCGTGGCCCTTGCGCTTGCTCAGCGCGTTCAGCTTCACCGTGCGCTCCCGCGTCACATACCGACTGCCCTGTCGGTAGGCGTCGGCGTACATCTGCGCCGCCATCACCTTGTGTCCCTCGCACAGCGCAGGGTAGATGTCCAGCAGCTCGTCGCCCAGCTCCACCAGCTTGGCAAAAGCTCTCTTGTCCAGCACCTCGCCACTCTTGTAGTCCACGCCCAGCGCTTCGCGTTCCTCGTCCGTCAGACCGCTTACCACCAGCAGCCACCGCTGCGCCATGAACCGGCGGTTCATCTCCGTCAGTATGCGGCTCAGGTCCGGCTTCGGCACGTAAAAGCTCCCCGTCTTGCCCACGATGTTTCCGTACATTCCTCCGTCACCGAACTGCACCACGTTGTCGTCCGCCACCGGCGCCATCCACAGGAAATGTACCTGCTCTGCGCTGGTGCTCACCTGCACGATCTGCGGCGCGGTCTGCTGGGGGATGTTCTTCAGCGCCTCCGCCACCGCCTTGGCCGCCGCCTCCTGCATCATCTGCTGCACCTGCTCGGCGGTGTACATCACCGGCGCGGCGGGCATTTCCGCGGGATCAGCCGCGTCCTGCACATTTTCCTGCGCCGCCGCTTTCACGGTGCTGCTTTCGTCAGGCGTGTCCGCGCTCTGCTGGGGCGTCAGCATCACCTGGTCGTCCTCGCTCTCCTCCGCCGCAATCTGCGCGGCCAGTCTGTTCCCGCTTTTCTTCTGCTTGCCCATGCTTCTGCTCCTTTCAGATCCCTCATGGTCGTTTGTTGATATCTGCCGCAATGCGTCAAGGCTCCCGCCGCTGCCCCGTTTACACGTCGGCGCATTGCATACCCGCGGCTTCGCCGCACATCCTTATGGCGGAAACGGCAGGGCTTGAACCTGCGCCCCTCTGATTAACAGTCAGATGCTCTGCCAACTGAGCTACATTTCCGTATGGGGCTTTCGCCCCCATAAACTCCCTTTCGGATGAAAACGATCCAACGTTTTCATCTGGCACGGACGCGAGGACTCGAACCCCGAACTGCGGTTTTGGAGACCGCCGTTTTCCCGGTTAAACTAAATCCGCATATTTGGGGAGGGGCTTTCGCCCCTTCCCCTGTGTGGTTTCCCTTACACGGTGAAGTGCGCGATCTTGGACGCGAACGTGGCCACAGAGTCCAGAGCGATGGTCAGGTTCAGGCCGATCTCGAAATCTCCGGTGCGGGTGGGATCCATCTCAATGGAGATGGGCGTTCCGCTGGTGTAGCCGATGGTCAGCGGCTTTCTGCCGTTGCCGGCCAGCATCCAGATGTCGTTCTCGCTGAGCATGGTCTCCACGGTGGTGTTCTGGGTGCCGGGGATGATAACGTCCCGCATGGGCATCAGGCGCACCGCCATGAACTGGCCCAGGTAGCCGGCCTTGGTGTAGTCGGCGCCCAGCAGCGTGGCGATAGCGGCGTCCATGTTCACATTGGTGGAGCCGGTCACGGTGTTGGGCAGCACCTTGCTCAGGGCCACGGTGCTGCCGGTGGCAAACACGTCGGAGATGGTGGTGTTGTTCAGCGCGGCGATCTTGTTGGCGCCCTTCACCCAGTTCTGGTTGTTGAAGGTGAAGTTCAGGTTGGTGGGGATCAGGCTGGTGTCCTCCGTGGCGGTGGTCATGGCCTCGTTCCACATACCCATGGTCTTGGCGTACAGACCCGCCACCATGTTTGCGAAGAAAACGCCGAAGTCCATGTTCGTGCCCACCAACTGCATCCACTTGGAAGTGATCCAGCAGCTCTTGGGGGTGGGGTTCAGCGTGTAATCGCGGGAATAGAAGCGGTTACGCGGCACGCTGCGGCTGGCGCCCCAGCTGGAGTCCTGGAAAACGGGGATGTCGTTGCTGCCGATGCTCACGGCGTAAGTCTGTCCCAGCTCGATCTCCACGGTCTCGGCGAAGTCGCTCAGCGCCTCGGAGTACACGGCGGGCAGAATGGGGATGATAACCTCCTGCCAGATGCCCTGCAGCACGGCGTAGAACCGTGCATTTCCGTAATACTCACCGCCGTTGCGCTTGAACTCCTCCCAGCTCTCGGGGGCCTTCTTGCCGGTGCTGGCGCAGGCCAGCTTGGCGGCGTACAGCAGGCTCTCCCGCTGGAACTGCTCGTTCAGCTGCTTGTAGCCCCGGTCGTTCATGGTGCGCTGCACGGGGGTGTTCTGTCCTTTGGCGCTCAAAATGGCCATCTTGCCCTTCAGGGCGTGTTCATAAAACAGCACGCGGCCCTTGGCCACGATGTCCTCGCGCTGGTCGTTTCCGTTGATGGCGAAAACCTCGTTGGAAACGCTGTTCAGGTTCAGCTTTGCCATTTCTTACTCACTCTCCTCTCTTGTCACGCGGTCACGGTGCTGACCTTGCAGGCCCACACGTCGTAATACACAAAACTCTGCCCTGCGCCCTCGGTGAAGTTGCCGGTGCCCTTCAGCTTGAAGTAGATGGCACCGGTAGTAGTGGGGGCGGCAGCGGCGGGCACCAGCAGGCCGTTGGCGATGGTGAAGATGGTGTTCGCGCCGATGGCGGCGCTCAGGTTGCCCTCGCCAAAGCGGTAAGCGTGCTTGCCGTCAAACACGATCTCGGTGAAGGTGCCGTCCCGGCCCGCAGGAACGCCCAGCCCCAGCGTGGCGGTGCCCACGGCGTAGTTGTTGCCGTTGCGTCCGCCCAGCGTGGGCCACTCGTAGGTGTTGCAGGCGTACACGCCGGTGTCGGCGTTGGCGGCAGCGCCCGCAGCGGTCATGTAAAAGGCGTTCTCGTTCTTGATGCCCTTGAAGCCCGCGCAGGGGAGCTGCTCGCCGCGCACCACCAGCAGGCCAGCGGAGCAGTCCGCATCCGCCTCGGAGACCTGATAGCGTCCCGTGATGTTGCACAGTTCGTTGAACTCGTTGTTGGTGATCCGCGGCTCAAACGCGGTTTTCTCGATGTATGCCATGTTTATTCACTCTCCTTTTCGTTTTACTTGCCGGTGTCGATGCCCCACTTGTCCAGCAGAGCGTCCACACCCTCGCTTCCCTCGCCGCTGTTGCCGGCGATGTGCTCCCAGGCATAGGTGGTCTTGCGCTTCTGTGCGCTGCGTTTGTCGCTCTCCATTACGGCCTCGCCGCACACGGCCAGCACCGCCTCGCGCACCAGTTTCTCGCCCAGCCACGCACCGTCCTTGTCGCAGCTGTTGGCGTACAGTCCGGCCTCGATGTTCTCGTTCACCGCCTTGATGGCATCCTCCGCCACCTTTTCCTCGCGGTTGGCGTTGAAAGCCTCCAGCGTAGCCTTGGCGGTCTCCTTGCAGGCGCTCAGCCGGCGCTTGCTCTCAGCCTCCTGCATGGCGCGGAGCTGCTCCTTGGCGGCGTTCAGCTCCTCGGAGAGCTGCTTGATCTCGCCGTTTTCCGTCTTGGCGGCGGCTACGGTGTAGTCCACCACATCCGCCACATCGGCGTTCAGCTCCACTTCCCCGGCAGACAGAACGATGCGTGCCGCGCAGGGCGCGATACGGCTTTCAATGACCTCGCCGTTATCCTCTGCGTTGAAGGTGTAGCTGAAAAGGTTGCCGGAGGCGTCCAGCAGACCCACGCTCATGCTGTCCTCGCTCAGAGCGATCAGCTTGTGGTTGGGGAACTTGGCCTGTACGCTTTCCATCATTTGCTTGTTCATGCTTCTTTTCAGTCCTTTCTTGTTGATTTTCCCGCTGCCCTCTGCGGCTGTGTGCAGCGATGCGGCTTTCAGCTTTAAACTCTTAAATTCCTCCTGCATAGCCGCCAGCTTTGCGATGCTTGCCCCCGGAATAGCGGGGCTTACCCGGTCGCCGAGGATGGTCACACCCAGCCCCGTCCACTTGGTAAATACATCCACATCGCCCTCTTTGTGGCTCTCGGTCACATTGGTTTCTGCGGAAACCTCCATCGTTCCCTGCCGACGGATCTTTTCCACCAATTCCGGGGCGTAAAACTCAAACAGCCTCCCCTTCGCCTTGAGCCATGTATGACCATCCCTCTCCACAAGGGTAAAGTCCCGTTCGTCCTCGGACAGCGTTCCCACGATGCGCTCCGCCGTCCCGTCCATGAAGGAGTAGTATTCCTCCCCCGTCTCCGGGTCGCGGTACTTGGCCATGTTGTGCCCGTCTCCGACTTGCCGTCCGACATAGGCCACCAAAATGGGCTGTCCCACAAAGGTCTTGTAGTATTCCGCGAGGTTTTGGTAATCCCACTTGTTGCGGTTCTCGCCCTCGCGCAAGACCCACAGCTCCACGCCGAACTCGTACTCGTTGAGCCGCTGCGTCACCTTCAGGGTGCCGCTGGCGCACACCTTCTTGGGCATAGCCTTGGTTTTCAGCCCGCTCATGCGTCCTCACCGTCCTCTGCAAAGAGATTGCGGCACCAGTTGTCGAAGCTGGCGCGGCTCATGCCGCCGTTGTCCCACATCGACCATGCAGAAAGCAGCTTGCGCCTGTCGTCGGTGTTGGCGATCTGCAGCTCCTCCGCCTTCAGGGAAAGCGCGTTGAACTCCCCATCCGCCGTGGCGCGGATAAATCCGTCCAGTGCCTCGTTTACACTGTCCACAATGGCCACGCACACCTCGAATACCCGATCCAGGTCGTTGTCAAAGTCCTCGTCCAGCTCCGGCGTACCGGGGTAGGGCAAGCGCAGGTGGTAGTCGTGGGGGATCTCCGCAAAGGCATCCACCCGCTCCGGCTGCTTATGCTCCAACCGATGAATGGCGTCCGACAGGAATACCATCCCCATGTCGCACAGCACCCGATCCTTGATGTCCGCAAACCACTTCTCCGCGTTGCCGTATGCCTCCATTACCCGGCGTACCGGCCCCATGAGGGGCGCAAACTTGGGATTCTCCCAGTTGGCATATTCTCTGGCTCTCATGCTTTTTCATCCCCTTTTCCTTAATCTCCGGCGTCTTGGGATGCCTCCTGTCCCTCCGTACCGGGCTTATTCCCGGCAGCGGGTCTGCCGCCGGGGTTCATGTCGTGTGCCGCCTGCGGGGGCAAGTCGCTTTCGCTCTGCTTGGCGTTGTAGCTGGTCACCAGCGGCAGGCGCATATTCATGATGCCGCTCTCCTTGATGGCGGAACTCATGGCAAGGTCGTCTATCACGCTCATGTCCAGCATGGCCATGTAGATCACCGTCTGGGGCAGAATGCCCAGCGTCATGCCCTGCCGTGCGTTCTCAAAGGTCTTTTCGTCCTCTGCGATGTTGCCGAAGAGGGTAAACCGCCACGAATACTTCAAGTTCAGGCCGTCCATGATGCCCTGCATCATGCGCTCATAGCACCGGTATATCTGCTCGGCGAACTTGCTCTCTATCTGCAAGCTGATATTCGCCACGCCCGCTCTCGGTTCATCGCTGGTGGGGATCAGGGCGGAAAGCCCCGCCTTTGCCATGGTGTAGCCGTACCCGGCGGAGCTGATCTTGGTGGCGCTGGGTGCCTCGGCCAGCTGGTGCAGCGACATATTCTTCAGCGGCGCGGCGTACCAGCCTATGCCGCTGGTGTTGTTCTCCGCCAGTTCGTCGTAAAACCGCGTGCGGAAAAGCTCCCACCCAGCGTTGCTCAGCTTGTAGCTGTCCGACTGCTGCCTCGTGCTGTTGTCGTCGTATTCGATCTCGCCCGTCAGCAGAGAGATCAGCGGGTTCTGTACCAGCTCCAGCTGTATCTGCTCATACTGCGCGATCTGGATAAACGACAGGAAAAGTCCCGTCAGCGGCGATACCACCGCCGTCTGCGCGTCGTCTATCTCGAAAGGATATACGGCATCCACCGGCAGCGTCACCCAGTAGCACCACTTCCCGTTCTGGTAGTATACGTCCGGGTCTCCCGGCAGCACGCCGCCTCCCTGCTCCGCTGCTGTTTTCAGCTCTGTAAAGCGGTTCATATTGATGGTGTTCTTCGCCGCGTATACATACCGGGTGCCCGCGCCCTTTGGCGGCCTCGCCGCCACTTGGGTGAATATGCCCCAGTATGGCTTAAACAGGTTCCCGAACTGCGCCGGCTCACATCCCGGCTTCAGAAAGTACATCATGTTAAAGGCCACGGTGTACTTCGACACGCTGTTGAACCCCACGATCTTTACCCAATCGCTGGGCAGCTGCTGCATAAAAGCGTAGTTCACCTTGTTGTGGGGCTTGTCCACGCTCACACGGGGGTAGTAGAATACCTTGCCCTCCTGCACCGCCTGTCCCGCCAGTTTGTGAGCCGTGGTCTTTACGTCCAGCTTGCGCCGCAGCTTCTCCAGCAGCTTCCACTCCCGCCAGAACTCGTCGTTCTTCGCCGTGTCCTTTTCGGTGAACTCCGGGGAGATGTAGCTGTGATACGTCAGCAGATCCTGGTACATCTTCCGGGTGTGGAAAAGCGGATAGGCCGTAAATTCCAGCCCGTGCTCCACCTGCCGCAGCCCCTGCTCGTTGCCCAGCGGGGCGGTCAGCATCTCTGCCACCGTATTCTTGGTATAGTCCTCCGGCAGCGAGGAGATGGCCTGCACTCTTCGGTTCTGTATGTAGGGGTTCACCCGTGCCGACTGGCTCATGCTCACCCGGCTGAAAGCGCTGGCCAGCGCCCCTGCCGGCATATTGCCGTACTGCTCCGCCAGCGCGTTGAACCGCCGAAATATCTCCGGGTAGGTGCCGCAGGCTACGCTCTGCAATTCACTTGTCAGGTTCCTCCGCTTCTCCTGCTCCATGCGCCGCCTCCTCGTCTATGCGGGAGCGCTCTTTTTCCAGCTCCCTCTCCCACGCATCCAGCAGCTCGTTCAGCCGCTTCTGCGTGTCAGCCCTGTTCTTTTTCACTCCGTCAGCCAGCGCCGCGGCGATGCAGCCCGCCAGCAAGGAAGTACAGACTGTACGCGGC
>OQWM01000596.1_pt1 | contig 23404 bp, 17 predicted proteins | sample 1691531 | NCBI WGS metagenome assembly OQWM01 (sample SAMN03418257, study PRJEB22391) | human gut metagenome | biome: human-gut; feature: organic feature; material: feces | host: Homo sapiens | place: Tanzania | collected 2013-01
GCCGAATTCCGGAATGTCATATTGGTTCCATCCTCAGATATTCCGCTATCTGGAAGACAGGGGAGTGACGAAGTCCCAGATTTTTGCGGCGATGCAGAAAGATGTGCATTCTCGTGATGCGCTGAAATCCAAGCTTATAGCATTATATCCGAACAAGGCGGCCATAATAAGACAGGTTTTTGACAGATATGGGGAGAATTAGTGAGATGAAAAGAGTGCATAGTACATTGATAGTGTTCATGTTGGCCGCCTTTTTCGGTTTTGGCTGCCGTGCACAGAAAGCTGCGCTGGCCACGGACCTGGTGAGTTATGTGAATTTCGTTACTCTGAATGCGGAGGTCTCATATCCGGTTGCGCGGCATTGGAGTATCAATGCAGGTTTCCGGTACAATCCTTTCACTTTTAATCTTGGTGATGGGAAAGAGGATGTGCGCAACAAGCAGCAGAGCTATTCTGCCGGTGTGAGATTCTGGCCATGGAACGTGTTTTCAGGGTGGTGGCTTGCCGGAAAGGTCCAGTATCAGGAATACAATTCAGGTGGACTGGTTTCCAGAAAGACATACGAGGGAGACCGTTATGGAGCCGGATTCTCCGGCGGATATTCATATATGGTAGGCAAACATTTCAACATTGACTTCGGACTCGGGTTCTGGAGCGGTATGGATGTGTATAAGAAGTATTCGTGTCCTGTGTGCGGCGTCACTGAAGATACGGGATCCAAGTTCTTTTTCTTGCCGTCGGATGTCATAATAGCATTGAGCTATGTGTTCTAACAGAATATTATATAGAATCCTTGCCTTCTTGGCTATCCTCCAGCCACTTGTCACCTGCCCTGGCTGTTCAGTCAAGGAGGACAGGGCTTCTTGTCCGTGTCTTCTTACTGTTTTGTCCCAAAAAACGGAGGGGCTGGACTCATGTATTGTCCTGACTGCATCCGGCTTTGCTGGCAAGGCCTCAGGATTCGTGCTCGACGAGGTCCTGGATATGTCTCCGGCTGAGAAGAATGGGACTTTAAAGTGGTCGTGGAAAGTCCCTCGCGGAAAGATGTATGTCAATGCCGTGAGTCCTTCCGTACAGGTCAATGCTGCTGAACTGCATGAACCGTGGGTTAAAGTGGAGCCCGGAGAGGAGTTCCCCTCATTGTGGACTTTTTTCAGTGAAGTCTCCACAGACTGTGAGCATGTTGAGGTTCCGGTCAGGCTGCATAAGAACTATTGTGGCATTACGTTCATTGTCAGGGATATGTCCGGGACCCCTTTTGACTTTTCATTGATTGTCAGGGGCGGAATATGCGGCTATGACATTGACGGAAGTCTTGTTCCAGGGGAGTTCAGGGCTCAGGCTGAATACCGGAGGACAGACGGAAGGCTTGAGGCTGAAGTGAATGTCCCGAGACAGATGGACAATACTCTCAAACTGGATATCGTGTCCAGTGACGGTGCAGTGAGGACATTTGCCATAGGCAATTATATTGAAGCGAGCGGATACTCCTGGGATTCGGAAGATTTGAAGGATATTGAACTGGAAATAGATTATTCCAGGACTATGCTTCTGTTCCGTATAGGTGCCTGGGAAAAATATGAACAATTCGAGGTGGTGATATGACGCGGTTGTGTCTGACGGCTCACTTTTGCCTATTTGAACTTTAATGACTAAGTTTGTAGAATCTGACATTGATAATAATTAACCGATTCTATACTTGTTATGAAGATCAAATCAAGATTTGTTGCTGCGATTGTGACATTTTCTTTGGCATTGATGATGCCGCTGACATTCAATTCGTGTTCTCCGGATGATAAACCGGAGATTGAGAGTCCGGATAACCCTGATGTCCCGGAAGGTCCTGAAACACCGGACAAGCCCGAGAATCCTGAACCGGAGCCGAAACCTGAGACATATTGTTATAAGCTGTTGACGGAAACCCGTGCTGACTGGGAAGGTGACTGGATTATTGCCTATGTGGATGGAAATGAAATCTTTGCACTGCATAGCGGTGATGCGGACAGGGGTATGGGCTATGCCAAGAAGATAAACGGATATACACCTTCAGATGAGATACCTGTCGAGACGGGAGATGATTATAAGGCCGTCATCAGGAAAGATGGTGATGCCTATGTCATCAAGGTGAACGGTATCGGATATATCGGCAGCTCAGGAGACAAGAAGATGATCTTTTCTGAGAGTGAAGTTGCCGGTGACCAGAACTTCAGATGGACTGTCTCATTTGATGGAGGCTATGTCGATCTCAAGCCGGTGAACCAGGACAAGACACTTCAGTATAATGTAAGTGCCGCATGCTTCAGATTCTATACTTCAGGGCAGAAGCCATTGAAGATGTTCATGAGGAGTGTTTCTACAGGCGAATCCGGAGGAGGAAACAAACCTGATCCGAATCCTGATCCTGAGCCGACGCCGGATCCTGATCCGACCCCTGGACCTGACCCGGATCCGGTCGAACCAGGAACTGCGGGAGGATGGTTTGAACTGCCTCTTGTCAACGATGCGGACAAGAACGGCATTGATGACAAGGACAAGACCATGTACTATGCATTCCATTACTGTGCCGGCGGCGAGAAAGGTCCCGGAGGAAAGGTTGCGCGAAACTTCTCGACATGCTACAGCAGCGAACATCATTGTCCGGTGTGGGTAGCGGCGCCTCGTCACAGCATGTACCTCGGCAGTACCAAGCGTACCAATGACTACAAGGCGGATCCTGACATCCCTTCTGATATCCAGAACGGAAGATGGTCCGGATATACCAGAGGTCACATGTTGGGTTCGTCTGACCGTACCTGTTCTCCTGCTACAAACAGGCAGGTATTCTATTATTCCAATATCGCTCCGCAGCTTGGAGGCAACTTCAATACCGGTGGCGGCTCATGGAACAATCTGGAGGACCATATCGACCGCTTCCTTTGTGCAGATACATTGTATTCAGTGGTCGGCTGCTATTTCAAGGATTATACTGACAGTTATGGCGAGACCGACAGGGCAAAGAAGATAGCCGGCAATACCTCTTATCCGACAATGTTCTATTATGTCCTGCTGCGTACAAGAAAAGGAAATACAGGTAAGTCTGTAACATCTTGCCAGGCATCTGAACTTCAGTGCGTGGCATTCGTAATGAGACATTCTATGGAGAAAGGGCATAGGCCACAGGCGAAGGACATGATGTCTGTATCTGATCTGGAGAAAATAACCGGATTCAAGTACTTTGTCAATGTCCCTAATGCACCTAAGGATACGTTCACTGCGTCCGACTGGCTGTAGTGATGTCTTGGATAATAACTCGATAGAAACCACCTGACTGCCAACGATATATGGTAACATCTCCATTTGCTCATCAGATTCGGCTTGCAGTTGCTGCCGTGCTGTCCATATCCGCCGTTTCCTCAGGCATCTCCGCAAATGCGGGGCCGAAGGAAACTGTCAATGATATTGCATCCGGTGTCAATGACCGGTTGTACTATCGTGCTCCTGCCGCTATCTGGGAGGAGACTTTGCCGTTGGGAAACGGACGGCTTGGAATGATGCCGGATGGAGGCGTTTCCAGGGAACATATTGTCCTGAATGAGATTTCCATGTGGAGCGGTGGCGAGTCTGACTATCAGAATCCTGATGCGGCAAAGAGCCTTCCTGAAATCCGCAGACTGCTTTCAGAGGGAAAGAATGCTGAGGCTCAGGAGATTATGTATGAGCATTTTGTAACCAAGAAGGAAACTTATGATCCGCGCTATGGCTGCTATCAGGTACTTGCGGACCTTGACATTGACTTCAGGTATAGAACGGCTGTATCCCGGTCGTCGGCTTCCTGTGAATTTGCAGATTATGCCCGTGACCTGTCATTGGCAGACGCCGTCTCCCATACTCGGTTTACTCTTGACGGAACTTGTTACCGGCGGGAGTATTTCACGTCCAGGGACAAGGATGTGTTTATGGTGAAGTTGTCTGCTGACGGACCTGGAACCCTTGATTTCACGGCAAAGTTAAGCCGGGAGAAGGATGCTGTATTGCGGGCTGAGCATGGACAGGCAGTCCTCGAAGGCATGCTCTATAGCGGCAATCCTGAAAAAGATGGCGTAAGGTTCAGAACTGTGATGAAGGCCCTGTCCGACAGCGGAAAATGCATGGTTTCCCAGGACGGAACCATTGATGTCAAAGGTGCAAAAACAGCGGTTCTTGTTTTGTCTGCTGCTACTTCCTTCAGTGCTGAAGGAACGGATTTCCCGGGAGACAAATATAGGAAAGTCTGTGACGGGAAACTGGATTGTGCCGTTTCCATGCTCAAAGGGAAAAGGATGGAGGCAGGATATAAGTCAATGCTGGACAGTCATATCCGCTCGCATCGTGATTTGTATGGACGTGTGAGAATCCAGTTGCCTGCCAGTGTTGAGGATAAATTGCCGACTGATGTCAGGCTTCGTAATATTGCTGAGGGCGGCCTGACTCCCGGGCTTGCGGAACTGTACTACAATTTCGGAAGATATCTTCTGATAAGCAGTACCCGCCCCGGTTCATTGCCTCCTAATCTCCAGGGCCTTTGGGCAAATACCATCCAGACACCGTGGAACGGAGACTACCATACAAACATTAATCTCCAGATGAATTATTGGCCTACGGAACAGGCAGGTCTGCAGGAACTGATGCAGCCTCTGGAGACTTTGATATACAGACTGATACCATCAGGAGAAGAAACTGCCAAGGGCTTCTATGGAAGTGATGCCAGAGGCTGGGTGCTTCATATGATGACCAATGTCTGGAACTTTACGACTCCCGGCGAACATCCGTCTTGGGGAGCGACAAACACCGGAGGAGCCTGGCTATGTGCCCATCTGTGGAATCACTACCTTTATACGGGTGACATTGACTTTTTGCATAAGATTTATCCTGTGATGAAAGGCTCGGCAGACTTCTTCCTGTCAACGATGGTGCGGGAACCGAAGCACGGATGGCTGGTTACTTCACCCAGCTCGTCTCCTGAGAACCAGTTCCTGTGCGAAGGCAGGCCTGTAAGTGTCTGTATGGGGCCTACTATGGATGTGCAGATTCTTATGGAACTGTTCGACAATACGGCAAGGGCGGCATCTCTTCTGGATGTGGACAAGGAGTTTGCAGACAGTCTGCTGTCAGCTATATCACAGTTCCCGCCGATGCAGATTGGAAGTGACGGCAGGCTTCTGGAGTGGCTTGAGGAATATCCTGAAACGGAGCCGCATCATCGCCATGTATCACATCTTTACGGCCTGCATCCAGGCAATCTGATTTCCCCTTCCAGGACTCCGGAACTTGCAGAGGCATGCAGAAAGACGCTTGTGGCAAGAGGTGATGAGGCTACCGGGTGGAGCAAGGCGTGGAAGATCTGCTTCTGGGCAAGGCTCGGTGACGGTGACCATGCCTTGAAGTTGTTCCATAATCTGCTCTCTCCTGCTGTAAATTACTCGGAATTGGACAGTCTTAGAGACCTCCCTGCAGAGTCGCGTCCGGCAATCAGGCAGTACAGCGGCACTTTCCCTAACCTGTTCTGCTCCCATGACCCGTTCCAGATTGACGGCAACTTCGGGGGCGCTTCAGGAATCGCGGAAATGCTGCTCCAGAACCACGAGGGTTATGTCAATTTCTTGCCTGCCCTTCCTTCCGGCTGGTCTTCCGGAAGCGTTGCAGGCATGAGACTCAGAGGCTTTGCCACAATTGACTTTACCTGGGACAATCATGTTCTCCGCCAGGCGACTCTTCATGCCGACAGCAATCATGGCAACGTGCGTCAGATAATCAAAGTCCCTGCCGGCCTTGTCGCTACCGATATGTATGGAAACGAGTTCCCGTCGGACAGCAACGGCTTCATTTATCCGGTCCTGACGCCCGGAGAATCTGCCGAAATCAGATTCAGGTCAATGCAATAAGACGTGTCCTTCTGATGCGCCGATGATATGAAAACAACCGCCTCTACCTGATAACCAGATAGAGGCGGCTTGTTGATAACTACGTTTCCGCTTGTTTACTTCTTGAACAGGTTTTTGCCTGAATTGTAAACCGGACGGGTTTTCTTGCTGAAGGAAGTCTTTGCCGGAACGGCTTCAGTAGTTTCCTGATGGAAAGGCTTGAACTCGCTTATGTCGGAAACTCCGGCCTTTGACTTGTTGATTACAGTGCGGAACACTTTGGTGAAGTTGCCGTCAGTGTCGATAGCCACAGCTACAATCGTGCAATCAGAATCGTACGGCAGGAAATACTGGATGTCGCGACGCATTGAGCCGTTGTTCTTCGTGTAGAGTTCATTGATCCAGAACTCGTCATCGAATGTCTGCTCGTCGGTCAGATCCTCAGAGTAGATTGAGAAATAAGTGTCACGGATGCTTCCCGTTGTCTCGACCTTAAGCGGAACGCAATACAGATTCTGTCCGCCGAACTCTTCGTATCCAAGGAAGTTGGCCGCAATCTCATCTCCGTCCCAGTACTTGTCAAACGTAACCTTTACGGTTGCATCAGACAGTTTCTGGCTCTTGGTGGTAAACGACTTTCCGCGGAACACCTTGCCGGTATGATTTCCGAGAATCTCGTCGACAGGTACTGCGACAGGCACATATTCTGTCGTTGCATTCAGTCCCTTGAACTCGTAAGTCGCAGTACCGCGTGAGCCTACGACACGGAAATATTCCAGAGGGGTCTTGATGGTCCCGTCATGGATAAGGCTTTGTACTGTCATGTTGATGCCATAGATAATCTCCTCATCAGTTGTTCCGACAGGAACTGCATCCCAGTAATAAAGCAGTGTTTCAGGTGTTCCGTAAGCAGTCACGCGTGCACTCCTGACAGTAAGGTCTGTCGCTTCAGTACGGAATTGGAATGAGTTTGGATCACCGGCATCAATAGTCTTGAAACTGCACTTTGAGAGCGGTGTGTTGGCCTGTCCGCCCAGATAACCGAAGCAGAAGATGAAATAATCGCTTCCCGGTGTCAGGTTGCGTGCAGTTCCTGAGAAATTGCCCTCCTTCATGCTGTGGCTCAAGTCATACTTCAGCAGTTCATTCAATATTTCACTGTCACTCTTGCCCTCAAACTTGGAAGCAGGCTCTATCAATAATGCATAAGGGTCTTTGTTTGTGGTAGTTACGACCATATGGACATTATCTACACCCACGTTGTCAGCATTGACGGTAATTACATTGTCAGACTGCGGGACAGAACCGGAGGTGAATGATTTTGATGCCAATTCGCTGTTCAGCTGTCCTGACAGGCTGACACCCACTGCGTAAGCCCAATAGAGAGCATCTCCATCCAGACCGTCAACGGTTTTCTGGTCGTGTCCCAAAACGCACTGCGCCTTGACAACTTCATCCGACGTCAGACCGAACAGATAACCGTAAGAGATATTGTCAGCCATCAGTTTGGAAATCTTCTGCTCAAGTGTCACTCCCTCTTTCTTCAGCTGTGAATCAGCAATGCAGCCGTACAGGAAGTAATTGTCTTTCTTGGACGAAGTTACATCCAGTGTGGCAGACAGACCATTGACAGTCACAGAAATGTCGAAAGTCTGGTCAACCCCGGTCACAGGCTTGGTGTGGAACGGAACATAGACGATGTCTGATGTCCTCTTGCCGTCATAGGTCATGCCCACCGCGAACGCATAGTAGTCAGTGTCAGGCTTATGTCCTCTGGAAATCTCACCATTTTCGGATGTGTTTCCCACGAGGATAAGGTTATTGAGTTTCAGGAAATCAGACAGACTGAGATTCATGGCAGATGCAGTTTCCTGGAAGTTTGTCAGAATCATGTCGAAAACTACATCATCATCGCCCAGCATATCCTTGTATGATGCCTCAATACTTGACAAAAGGTAAGGCATCTGCTCGTCCTTAGGGAAAGCGCGGAATCTGGCTGAAGTCTCGGTTATGCTTTCCTCGACAACCTCCAGACGGAACGGTGTCTCGTAAGATTGCTGGAAGACCACGAAGGAGGATTTTGAGTCGGCATAGGCAACATTGACAGTGGCCTCTCTGGTCTCGGCATCAGGGTTCTTGTCGACTATAAATTCGATTGAACTCTTCTTTACCTTGAAATCATGGATCCAGTCCACATCAACCGAAGGCACGAGTTCCGCATTTTCTATGGGATTGACGATGCCGAAAGCTACAGAGGCTTCCTCGCCGTCGCAACCGAGTTCAAGTCTCGGAACTTCGAAAATGACCTCTGCTGAGTCGGACGGAGTGTTCGGACCCTCTTCCTCCTTGCAGCTGTTCAGGCCGATGGCCAAGGCGCAAGTCAATGCCAATAGACGCAAATAAGTATAAATTGTTTTCATCTTTTTAAGGTTCTGTTTGTTTGAAATCAGGCATTACTCTTCAGGGATGTTTCTTACCAGACGGAATCCGAAGAAATCGTTTGCGCGCTCAGGGAAGCAGAATCCGCGGAAAGAAGTACGGATATACTGACGGAAGTTGAAGAATCCGCCGCCGCGCCACACTCTGCAGCTTCCATCCTCCGGTCCTTTCGGATCTACCTGATCTTCAGAAGAATATGGGCCGAACCAATCCTGGCACCATTCGGCTACATTGCCGGACATGTCATACAGTCCAAGTTCATTCGGCGCCAACTGTCCGACCTCATGTGTCGTCTGGCTGTTTTCGCTGAACCATGCGACATTTTCCGGCTCTTTGCTTCCGCAGTAGAGATAGCCTTCTGACTTCACTCCGCCTCGTGCCGCGAACTCCCACTGGGCCTCAGTAGGCATGGCAAAGTTTCCGTCAGTAAGTTTATTGAGTTCTTCAACAAATTTTTGGGCGTCGTTCCAGTTGATGTTATCTACAGGATAGCGCGGATTGCCTTTGTGCTCAGATGGATTATTGCCCATCACCGCCTCCCACAGGTCCTGTGTAACCTGATATTTTGCAATGTAATAATCTGTCAATGATACCTTATGTACAGGGTATTCGTTCTGCTCAGGAGGGCCTGGCTTCTGTTCCGGTGTCGCGCCCATGCCGAAAGTACCTCCGACTACCAAAATCATATCGAACTTGATGCCTTTGACATTGTAAGTCAAAACCGGTTCATAGACAGGGGCTCCTTGCTGGATGACCTTGAATTCCGGTGCAGGATCCACTCCGGGATAAATGACTTTGACTACGGCTTCACGTGAATCAGTCGAACTGTTCTGTGCTACTTTAAAACTGATGCGCTCCTCTACGTCATACTTGAAGTCAGAGATCCATGATGCGTCCGTAACGGCTTCTACTTGTGCATGAGCCAAAGGCTTGTTTAATTTGTAGGCGGTAAAACTGTTGCCTCCCTTGGCTGAAACTTCTATCTCCTTGATCAGAACATTGAGTGAAGTCCCGTCGTTGTCCGGGTTGTTGTCGTCATTGCTGCACCCGCAAAGCAATGATGACAGCAGCATGATTACCGCTGCAAATCTGAGTCTTGAATTCATAAAAAATAAATTCTGATAAATGAATAAATATTAATAGTTGATAGTTATTTGGTCAACATCAGACGCAAGCCATAGCCGTCGTCACAGGTGTCGGAAGCGTCCATGTGACGGCACGCGACACGTACCTTGCTTTCCTCCCATTCATAGTAACATCCGCCGCGCAGGACATGTGCCCATCCGTCAGCGACACCTGCAGGGTCTGTCTGCTCCTCCTCGGTATAGTCTCCGTAGAGGTCTGAACACCATTCATATACGTTGCCAGACATGTCGAAGATGCCAAGCTCGTTAGGAAGGAGCTGTCCTACAGGATTAGTTCCGGTTTTGTCAAACCATGCCACTTCATCGGAAAAGTCGCTTCCGCTGAAGAGCAGTCCACGGGCTTTTTCTCCACCGCGTGCTGCATATTCCCACTGGGCTTCAGTCGGCAAAGCGAAATTTTTACCTGTGAGAGAGTTGAGTTTGGTGATGAACGACTGGCAATCATCCCAGCAAATGTTCTCGACAGGCAATTGCGGATTGTCTGTATTTGCACTAGGATTGGTGCCCGTAACAGCCTTCCATAATTCTTGGGTTACCTCGTATTGCCCTATGTAATAATCACTTAATGTGACTTTGTGCGCCGGATACTCATCACCTGAAGCGCCTATCTGCTCATCGGTTGCACCCATCTGGAAAGTGCCTCCCTTGACGTAAATCATCTTGAATTTTACGCCATTGGCTTCGATGACCAGCTCGTTGCTTTGACTTGCAGCCTGGTTTACTACCAGCGATACTTCTTCGGCATTTTTGTAGTTCACCTTTATTGATGTGGAGCGGGTATCCGAAGCGTCATTCTTTGCAACATTGAAAGTAATCTTCTGGTTGTCTGCCTTGAGATTTTCTATCCACTGAGCCTCGGAAGCGACTGAAATGACTTCTCCCTCGACCGGATTCTGAATAGTGTAGCCGACCTCGCTGTTTCCGCCCTCAGCCGGAATGTCAATCTTCTTTGTGTCAACATTGATGACTGACGGAAGTGCTGCAGCCTGTTTGACAGCTATCTCCTTAGGCTCGACATTGGCATATTCCACTGTAATGGCGGTCTCGCGTGCCGTCATTACCAAGTTTCTTTCTATTTCAAATGTGATTTCATGTTCTGTCGCAGTCAGGTCCTTGACCCAGTCATCCACGCAGTTGACTTTAAGGCTTTCCCCGCTGAGCGGATTCTGCAGTGTGTAGGCAATTTGCACCTTCTCACCGTCACATGGTACTTCGACTACGGTCTTCTCAATCGACAGGGAAGTGCATCCCCTCTGTCGTACAGTGAAAAATACATCCTCCTTCAGGTTGGGATAAGTCAATGTAATCTTGGCTTCACGGGAAGATTCTTCTTGATTAGGGGCGACGTTGAATGAGATCAGATTGGCGGAAATCTCGAAATCAGCGAGCCATTCCTCCTTGTTGAGGATTTCGATAGTAGCATCTTTCACAGGGGCAGTAAGCTGATAACCGATTGTGGCAGAGCCGCCTTCAGCTGCGACTTCGACCAAATCACCGTTCAGGTTAAGATTAGGAATTACCACCGGAGTCTCTTCCGAGCATCCGATACTTGCAAACATTGATACAAGCAGTACCAATGGCGAAAAGTTTTTAAAGCGCATATTATTGGTTTTATAAATGTTGTTGCCTTAAGCAATCCTGTTCCGAATTTCCGGTTCGGAGCGCACGCAATTTTAGATATTTCCGGCTTCATTCGCAATAGTTTCGGCCGATATCATAGTGAGAATATGCCAGAAAAGCGATTTTTTGCACTTTTAGAATACAAAAAACACCCGCTGGACTATTGCCCGGCGGGTGCCATATAATCAGAATCTCGTAAATGTCATTTTACATTGACATCGACCTTCTTGTGGGAAAGGCGGCTCTTTTCAGCGCGGAATCCCATGACGTGGCTCTCGATGGATGCGTCAATGTCACTTGTCAGCTTGCTTGAATCCTGCCAAGAAACTGCCTCCACGAAATCACATACCAGCGCCATATCTCCGCCGCCATGTCCGGAACCCTTGTACTCTGGGATGTCGGCCATCTTCTTGTCCCACACGATCTTCCTGTTGCTGCGGAACTCGTAGAGAGTGAAAGTCGAACCGTCGCCCTCAATGTATCCGGTCGTACCCATGACACGTGTCCTGCGGCCGCCGTAAGGAGTGAACGCCTCCATTGAGAAAGCTGCGGTAGTGCCGTCCTCGAATACCATTTCGCTCACGAAATGATCCGGCTGGTTGTTGTCGCAATGATAGACGCAGCGTCCCCAGACATTGGAAGGGTCGGAAATCTTGCTCATGATTTCGGCCTCGTCCTTCGGATTCTTCAGGTCAAATACGCCGAGATGAGCCTTCCTCTTAACATAAATGTCAATGGCAGAGAACGGACAAGTGCTTTCGTGAGGACATCCGTCAGTACAACGCATAGGCGCACCCTCCGGTGCGTTTTCGGCTTTGAACCAAGTCAATGAACCGTCGGCGACAATGCTCTTGCAATGTTTGCCCACGAACCAGCGGAGAATGTCCAGGTCGTGGCAGCTCTTTGCAAGGATGATAGGAGTGGTTTCCTTGGAATCCCTCCAGTTGCCCCTGACATATGAATGTGCCATGTGGCGGCACTCGATAGGCTCCATGTGCTGGATGCTTATGAGCTTGCCGATCATGCCGGTATGGATGGCCTGGTACATTGCCCTGAAATATGGACTGTAGCGGAGCACGTGGCAGACAGCTACGATATGACCATATTTGTGGGCCTGTTTCGCAATGTCCGTACACTCTTTCTCGCTCTGGGCTACAGGCTTCTCGAGAAGCACATCATATCCCCACTCGAGAGCTTTCATACATGGCTCGTAGTGGGTGTCGTCAGGAGTTGCGATGACTACGGCGTCAGCAAACTTCGGAACGGTAAAGACCTCACTCCAGTCCCCGAAACGATGCTCTTCAGGGACATTGAACTTGTCTCCGGTGGCATTCTTTCTAGATTCGCGGATATCGGACACGCCGACTATCTGCATGCACTCAGGATATTTCTTGGCATAATTGGCATATGTGCGTCCTCTGTTGCCGGCACCGATGATGATTACCTTCACAGGGCCGTTCTTGACATCCGCCCTCAATCCCTTTACAGGGAAATCCACTTCAGGGTCTGTAGCCGCTGAACTGTCAGCAGATACGCCCAGGGCCTTGCCTGCTGCCTTGACTGTTTCCCCGGTTCCGAGGAATGTGGCCCCGGCGGTCAGTACGCCGAGACTCTTGAGAAAGTCTTTTCGATTCATTGATCAAGAAATTATGTGTTTTCGTGAAACCGTTAAAACCAGTTTCCGGAGTTCGTTAATGAATACGCTAATTTACGAGTTTTTTACGGCTTTCGAAACGAAACTCTTATTTTTTCGCTTTTATCGAGTTCAGCAAATCAAGTTTGCCTTCGTCGATGAGGTGGACGATGAGTTCTCCGAAAAGCGTGTTGGCCCAGGCGAACCATGAGCGGGTGAAGTTTTCAGGATTGTCCTTGTGGAAAGACTCGTGCATGAAGCCTGTACCTGCGTCGGTATTCATCAATGTCTCGATGCACCACTTGATTTCTTTGTCATCATTTGAAGTGAAGGCCTTCATCATGATGCTCATCGGCCAAACCATGTCATAACCGATGTGAGGACCGCCGATACCTTCGCCTGCTTTTCCCTTGAAGAAATAAGGATTGGATGAACTCCATACGAAACGCTTGGTATTCTGCCAGATAGGGTCGTCAGACGGAACGTCGCCGAGGTAAGGCATCGCGAGAAGACTTGGAACATTGGCATCATCCATAAGGAACTTGTTGCCGAATCCATCGACTTCGAAAGCGTAAATCTTTCCGAATTCAGGATGCTCCACGATTGCGTATTTTTTCAATGCTGCCTCTACTTCGTCAGCAAGTCTGCTGCATTCCTTTGCAGTCTTCTTGTCCTTGCCGACTGTCTCCAGGATCTCTGCCGCCTTTCTCAATGATGATACGGCGAAGAAGTTGGACGGAACGAGGAAGTCGAATGTGGTGGCGTCGTCAGAAGGTCTGAATGATGAAACGATGAGACCTACAGGATTCACAGGATTTCCCCAACCTGAACAGCACTTGGTGTCCAGCTGGCGTTCTGTCTTGCGCATGAAACTGTAGCTTCCAAGCCCATCCTTTCTCTGCTGCTCTTTCATTACATTGAGAATCAGTCTGATGGCCTTGTTCCATGTCTCGTCGAATATGGAATCGTCACCGGTCACTTTCCAATATTCGTAAGCCAGTCGGATAGGGTAGCATTGAGAATCGATTTCCCATTTGCGCTCGAAAATCTCCGGCTTCATGTCCGTAATGTCATTGGCACCGCCGTCACCTGTCGGACCGTCGTTGAATGCGTTTGCATAAGGGTCAATGCAGATGAGCGAAAGCTGGCAGCGGATTACTCCTTCCAGCATCTGGCGGAGGTTTTCATCCTCGTTGGCGTATTTGACGTAAGGCCAGACCTGTGCTCCGGAATCCCTGAGCCACATTGCATGAATGTCTCCCGTATATACGAATGTGCGGAAATTTCCGTTTTCGTCTTTGCCGAAGTGTACTGTCGTGTCGAGAGTGTTCGGGTAGCAGTTTGCGAACATCCATCTCAGATATGGATTTGTGAGCTGGGATGATACCTGCTCTATTTTCTTTTCGATTGCTGCCGATGTGAAAAGCCTGTTCTCCGGCTCAGGACGCTGGGATTTGTAGTCAGTGGCGAGTGCCGACACTGAGGCAGTTATGCCGAGGATAGAAATTATAAACTTGTTCATGTCTGTTTGTGTTTGTGTTTGTGTTTGTATATTGCAAGTTACTCAAAATCATGTCATAAAACAACTAGAGGGGTGACTAAAACTGAATTTTAGTCACCCCTCTGGTAGCCCCGACAGGAATCGAACCTGTATTTAAAGTTTAGGAAACTTCCGTTCTATCCGTTGAACTACAGGGCCATTATGAGAAAAGAGCTTATTCAGCTACTTTCTTCTCAATAATCTGACGGCCTCTGTAGAAGCCACACTCAGGACATACTCTGTGATACATTACTGTAGCACCGCAATTAGGGCATGTTGCGAGAGTAGGAACAGCAGCGAAGTCGTGTGTTCTTCTCTTGTCCCTTCTTTGCTTTGAAAGTTTGTGTTTCGGATGTGCCATTGTTATATACTTTTAATTATTTATTCACTTCCTGTGCTCGTTCTTAATTCTTATCCAGATTCAATCCCTTGAGCACTGCAAAAGGATTGTCCTTGTTGTCTGCTTTTTCTTCTTCCTTGGTCTCCGCTACGGAACCGCCGTTCAAATATCTGAGCGCCAGAGGATTGCATCCTCCTTCCTCGTGAACTCTCTGCATCGGCAGGGCCAAGTATGCATAGTCATAGACTATCTGGCTCATGTCCATATCAGCTCCGTCTTCAGGCAGATAGACGATTTCCCTTTCGTCTTCATCTGTCACCGTCTCTTCAGACGATGTCGGCTCGGGACCGAATTTCACACTGAGCCTCGCCTCCGTCTCTATCGGGAGCTTGACATCTTCCATGCATCTGTCGCAAGGAACTGTCAATGTCCCGCTGAGTCTGCAGTCAATTCCGAGATATGAACCGGACTTTTCTGCCGTGACTTCCACTGTCACATCGGATTCGAGGATGTCAGCATTTCCGAAACTCCGGAAAAAATCTGCCCCGGCATGCCAGGAAAACTCAGTCTTTCCCGGTTTCAATCCATTCAGAGGTATGATGAAATTGTCTGTCATTCTCCTATAAATAGATTTGGGCTTGCAAAGGTAAGAAAAACTTTTGGAATATCAATCCTCATCTCCGCTTTTTCTTTTCCTTTCTATAGGATCAAGCAAAATCTTGCGGATTCTGAGGTGGTGAGGAGTAACTTCCACGAGTTCATCTTCATTGATATACTCAAGCATTTCCTCGAGAGTCATCTTGATTGCTGGAGGAAGGATGATCTTCTCGTCACTTCCCGCTGCACGTACGTTGGTGAGCTTCTTTGTCTTGCAGATATTGACATTGAGGTCACGGTCACGCGTGTGCTCTCCTACGACCATGCCCATGTAGATTTCCTCGCCCGGATCCACGAAGAACTTGCCTCTGTCGAGCAGTTTGTTCATGGAGTATGCGATGGCCTCTCCTGTTTCGAGTGAAACGAGTGAACCGTTGGTCCTGTGCTCGATGTCACCCTTGTACGGCTGGTAATCCTTGAATCTGTGGGCTACGACAGCCTCTCCCTGTGATGCGGTGAGGAGGTTGCTTCTGAGTCCCATGAGACCTCTGGTAGGGATCTCGAATTCGAGAAGCGTCCTGTCTCCCCTCGGTTCCATGTGGATGAGCGCACCTTTTCTTCTTGTGGAAATCTCGATGGCTGCACCTACGAACTGCTCCGGAACTTCGATGCTGAGTTCCTCGATAGGCTCGCATCTCTGTCCGTTGATGGTTTTGTCGAGAACTTTAGGCTGACCTACCTGAAGCTCGAATCCTTCACGTCTCATTTCCTCGATGAGGACTGAAAGGTGAAGCACGCCACGTCCGTAAACCACGAATGAATCTGCGTTCAGGCCCGGTTTTACGCGAAGTGCGAGGTTCTTCTCTAGCTCTTTGTCGAGACGGTCCTTTATATGTCTTGAGGTGACGAACTTGCCGTCTTTTCCGAAGAACGGTGAATTGTTGATAGTGAAGAGCATACTCATGGTAGGCTCGTCAATGGCAATCGGCGGAAGTGCCTCAGGGTTCTCGTAATCTGCGATAGTGTCACCGATTTCGAAACCGTCGATACCTACGACAGCGCAGATGTCACCGCACTGAACCTCAGGAACTTCTTTCTTTCCGAGGCCTTCGAATACGAGCAACTGCTTGATTTTCTGCTTCTCTATCCTGTCATATCTCTTGCAGAGGCTGATGTTCATGCCTGTCTTGAGGGTGCCTCTCGTAACTCTTCCCACGGCGATACGTCCTACGTATGGAGAGTATTCGAGTGAAGAAATCAGCATCTGAGGTGTGCCTTCCACCTGTGCAGGTGCAGGAATCACCTCGAGAATGGTATCGAGAAGCGGGGTGATGTTGTCGGTCGGTTTCCTCCAGTCAAGAGACATCCAGCCCTGCTTTGCGCTTCCGAACACTGTGCGGAAATCAAGCTGGTCCTCATTGGCATTGAGGGAGAACATCAGGTCGAACACCTCTTCCTGAACTTCGTCGGGACGGCAGTTCGGCTTGTCGACTTTGTTTACTACGACGATAGGCTTCTTTCCCATCTGAAGCGCCTTCTGGAGCACGAATCTTGTCTGAGGCATGCAGCCCTCGAACGCATCCACCAGGAGGAGAACGCCGTCCGCCATGTTCAAGACTCTCTCTACTTCACCTCCGAAATCGCTATGGCCCGGAGTGTCTATAATATTGATTTTTACACCCTTATATACCACAGATACGTTCTTGGCAAGGATGGTTATACCTCTTTCCCTTTCAATGTCATTGTTGTCGAGAATCAGTTCCCCGAGATTTTCAGGCTGTCTTACAAGGTTTGCCTGATAAATCATACGGTCCACGAGAGTCGTCTTACCGTGATCGACGTGTGCGATAATCGCAATGTTCCTAACGTCCATAAATTATATTGTCTTCTTTAAATTCCTCTGATACCGTCTCCGGTATTTTCGTTTCTTCCGCGAAACTTACCTATTATATTATATCGCTCTTAATATAAACTGCAAAATTACTCAATTCTTCGGTTTTAATGAACTTTTTATATTATTTTTGCATCAGAAAAATTTTTGCATCCGAAAATTTCCGATATGACTGAAAAAATCATTATTCTTGATGCAGGTTCCCAGGTGACGCAACTTATCGGTCGCCGGCTCAGGGAACTCAATGTCTTCTGCGAAATCTACCCTTATAACAAGATGCCGGCTCCTGATCCGTCCATTAAGGGTGTAATCATTTCAGGAAGCCCGTGCTCAGTGCGTGACGCCAATGCGCCTCAGATTGACCTCGACGGGATAAGGGGAAAACTTCCTCTCCTCGGAATCTGCTACGGCGCGCAGTATCTCGCATCCAAATTCGGCGGAAAAGTCGAAGGCTCTCTCGCGAGAGAGTACGGCAGGGCAATGCTGAATATTGTCAATGCCGGTTCTCCGCTCCTGAAGGACGTGTCGAAGCATTCGCAGGTCTGGATGTCGCATGGCGACACTATTTCAGCCCTTCCGGCTGATGCTGAGGTAATTGCCTCTACCGATGATGTTGTCAATGCTGCCTTCCATTTCAAGGGTGAGCAGACCTATGCGGTCCAGTTCCATCCTGAGGTCTTCCATTCTACCGAGGGCACCAAGATGCTTTCGAATTTTGCTTTTGATATCTGCGGATGCAAAGGTGAATGGACTCCGGCGTCTTTCATTGACTCTACTGTTGATGAAATCCGCGCTCAGGTCGGCGATGACAAGGTTATTCTCGGTCTCAGCGGCGGCGTGGATTCTACGGTTGCGGCTGTCCTTCTGAACAAGGCTATCGGTCACAATCTCACATGTATCTTCGTGAACAACGGTCTTCTCCGCAAGAATGAGTTCGAGGATGTCATGGATTCTTATAAGGATATGGGACTCAATGTTATAGGTGCTGATGCCTCCAAGGAGTTCATCAGTGCTCTTGCAGGAGTTTCCGAGCCTGAGGCCAAGAGAAAGATTATAGGACGTCTCTTTGTAGAGACTTTTGACAAATATGCACATACTATCGAGAATGCCAAGTGGCTTGCCCAGGGTACCATCTATCCTGATGTGATCGAGTCTGCCGGCATTCCTGGTATCGCTTCGAAGATCAAGTCCCATCATAATGTAGGTGGTCTTCCTGAGAAGATGCACCTGAAGATTGTGGAGCCTCTCCGTATGCTTTTCAAGGATGAGGTCCGCAGGGTCGGCCGTTCTCTCGGTATCAAGGAGGAACTTGTAGGACGTCATCCGTTCCCTGGTCCTTCTCTTGCTATCCGTATCATCGGTGATGTGACTGAGGAGAAGCTCAATGTCCTTCGTGAGGCTGATGATATTTTCATCAAGGGTCTTCGCGATTATGACTGCACAGGTATGGGTTTCCCTTCCGCTTCAGATCCGCGTATCATGGCTACCAATCTCTACGATGCCATCTGGCAGGCAGGTGTGATCCTCCTTCCTATCAAGAGCGTAGGTGTCATGGGTGACGAAAGGACTTACGAGAATCCTGTAGCGCTTCGTGCCGTGGTTTCCACCGACGCCATGACAGCAGACTGGTTCCATTTCCCATATGATTTCCTGGCCAAGGTCAGCGACAGCATCATAAACAAGGTCAAGGGGGTCAACCGCGTTGTCTATGACATCTCTTCCAAACCGCCTGCAACCATAGAATGGGAGTAGCCAATGACAGTTATTAGACTTGCAAGGAGCTTGCTGAGATAGTTGGCAAACTCAGTCTATAACAAAGACTTTCAATAGTTTAGACCATATTCTAGATACAATGGTGTCTGGGATATGGTCTGATTGTTTATAGGTGGTCAGGAATGGTTTGACACCTATTTTCAACACCTTTTAGCACCTCTTCTGTTTAATTATGGGAAGAATAATTATTGAAAATAGTTGCAGATATGAGTATGACAATTAACTTTAATTTGAAGACCCCTGCCAAAGAACACTCTCTTGTGTTTGTTATTATCAGGATTGATGGCAGAACTTTAAGGGTAAGCACTCAACAGAATGTGCTTACTGCAAGTTTTGACAAGAAAAAGCAAAGATGCTTTACAAGTAAAGAGAAGTTCTCCCCAAGGGATAATAGACATAATGAGGATGTGAATAAGGTCCTTGATGAAATTGTTGCAATGGCATACAGGGTTTATAATTCATCCATAACAGAATGTGATATGCTTTCTTCTGTTCATTCTGTAATTACTGAACTCACTGAAAGGAACAATCAAAAAAAACAGATATTGCAGATGAGCCCAATTGAGTTCTTTACTTACTATGTAGAACAGAATAAGATAGATAGTCATACAGGGAGATATATTGGAGAAAGAACCAAAATCCATCAAAGAACTGTCATCAAGAGGTTGTCCTGCTTTATTACAGATTTGAAATTACCAAACACATTTACAACCTTTACTTCAATAAAGTTTGACCAGATATTCTCAAACTGGTGTTACAGCCAGAAGAATTATAAACAAAATACCATATATGCCACATATGGTGTATTGAAGGCATTGTTGAATGCCGCAAAGAAAGAGGGATTTGAAATTGGTGATGCATACAAATCATTAAAGGGCAAATGCAATGATACAGATGCAATCTACCTAACAGAAGAGGAGATAAAAAAGATTTATCAGTTGGATATACCAGAACTCATCAGGTCTGGTGAAATTGATGCAAAATCAACAATTGAAAAGTCTAGGAACTTATTTATAGTAGCTTGTTGGACAGGATTAAGGAGAAGTGATATCAATCAGTTGAACAAGGCATTGTTTAACATTGCGAACAAAACAATAACTATTACAACAGAAAAAACAAAACATCAAATTACCATCCCTATGCATCCAATGGTATTGAACATCTACAACAAGTATAATGGAGTGTTTCCAAAATTATGTGATAAAGGGAAAGTGATAGCCCATCTAAGACAGTGTGCTAGACTAGCAGGGATAGATGATGAGGTGAGATTGGTTGAGAACAGGGGTGGTGTTGCATCAACCTTACTATATAAGAAATATCAGCTGGTTGGTATGCATACTGGAAGAGTTATTTGCTTTTACACAGATGTGATCGCATTACCAATTAAGATGTCTGGATTGGAAGGAAATAGATAGATTATGGCAACAGCAGGTTGCTTTTCAGACGGCAGATTTATCGATATGATAAAGATAACGGAGGTGACGACTATGGAAACAAAAAAGATAATTCTTAAGCTTAGAACAGAAAGAGGAATGTCACAGGACGAGCTGGCAGATAAAGTTATGGTGACGAGACAGGCAGTATCCCGTTGGGAAAATGGAGATACAGTTCCGAATACTGATACACTTAAGCTCTTATCTAAAGAATTTGATGTCTCCATTAATACGCTTTTGGGAGAACCGAGAAAGCTGATCTGTCAGTGCTGTGGAATGCCGATTGATGATGATTCTATCTTGGGACGTGACAAAGATGGTACATTGAATGAGGAATATTGTAAATGGTGCTATGCAGATGGAACGTACACATATAATGATATGGATGAATTGATTGATGTGTGTGTAAAGAATATGGTAAATGAAAACTTTACCGAAGAACAGGCACGCTCTTATTTGAAGGAAATGCTTCCAAAGTTAGATTACTGGAAAAGATATGATGAACTTAGTGACAATGGGCAGTTTGAAGAGTTTAAAAAGCAATTGATAAACGAAATAAATGATCTGCATATAGACGGACTTCCAAGGGTAGACAAACTAAATGCACTTGTGGGGAAATATGTGAATCTGGAATATACTCTGCCTAATGGACAAAAAGTGAAATTCCTTGATGATCAGAAAACCTATCTGGGGAATCAACTGGAGTCTGAATTTGGAGGAGACAGGTGCTTCGGTATTCTGGCAAGTATGGATTTTATTCTGGTATGTACATATGAGAAGGATGGTGAAAATCCAGAGCTGTTGATTTATAAAAAGAGATAATATAAACAAAAAGAAAAGTCTTGACAAATAAACGACCGTTTACTATTATTAAGATGTAAACGGTCGTTTATTTATTTTGGAGGAAATGTGCATGGGTAATAGGAAAGAGGAAATATTAATTGTGGCACTGCATCTGTTCGCCAGAGATGGTTATGAGGCTGTCTCAGTCAGCCAGATAGCAGGAGAACTTGATATGACAAAAGGGGCATTGTACCGTCATTACAAAAGCAAAAGAGATATTTTTGACTGTATTGTACAGCGTATGGAGCAGCAGGATGGCGAACAGGCATCAGAATATGATATGCCACAAGAGGATAAAGAGAAAACGCCTGAAAAGTATGAGACAGTATCATTGGATGATTTTGTGGAATACAGCAAGTCTATGTTTGAATACTGGACAGAGGATGATTTTGCATCATCGTTTCGGAAGATGCTGACAATAGAGCAGTTTCGCAGTGAAGAGATGCAGAATTTATATCAGCAATATCTGGTATCCGGACCGGCAGAATACGTGAAGGATCTGTTCAAAAATATGGAAATAAAAAATCCAGAAGAGAATGCAGTTAAATTTTATGCAAATATGTTTTTCTATTATAGCATGTATGATGGAGCAGCAGATAAGACGCAAGCAAAATGTCAGTTTGAACAGATGATGGACAAAATTGCAAGAGAAATGAAACAGTAAAATAAAGAGCCAGACGCTTAAGACGCAGAGCCGTTAATTCTGATACTGAAAAATCAGGATTATCGGTTTTTATTTTTAAGAGAGGACATAAAAGAAATGGAAAAAAGTAATATTATGATTCGTTTAGAGAAAAAGGAAGAATATCAAAAAGTAGAAAATCTAGTGAGAGAAAGTTTTTGGGATGTGTATCGTCCAGGATGCCTTGAGCATTATGTATTGCATCAGCTCCGAAATGATCCGGCATTTGTTCCGGAACTGGATTTTGTGATGCTTCTTAAAGAAAATGATGAAGAGGGTAAGCTGATTGGTCAGAACATGTTTATGAGAACGAGTATTAAAGCGGATGATGGAAGAAATATTCCAATTATGACGATGGGACCGATTTGTATTACTCCAGAATTAAAACGACAAGGGTATGGAAAAGTCTTGCTGGATTATTCATTGGAAGAGGCAGCGAAACTTGGCTGTGGTGCAGTCTGCTTTGAGGGGAATATTGATTTTTATGCGAAAGAGTGGGAAAATCTTTTTGCACAGGAGCCGGGACAGGAAGTCAGCATCAGTTACATGACCGGAGAAATAAAGAAAGACGGAATCCGTCACAACACAGAAGCTTTTTCTGAAAATCCAGACAAGCCGGAAGAAAAGAATCCTTCGGATACGGAAGTTCAGACAAAGACACTTTATGGAATGGCAGAAAGTTTCTTAAAAGCAGTTAAGTCCTTAGAAGGGTAGTCCGATATAGAATACATAAGACATGGAACGTCGATAGACCGCAAGGATGCGGGCATGAATGGAAGAAAGGAATTAAGATAAATGAAAGTAAACCATAACATGTCAGCGGTAATTACAAATAAACAGTTATTGCGTACAGAAAATAAAGTAACCGAGGCAATGGAGCGTCTGTCCTCCGGATTAAAGATTAATCATTCCAAAGATAATCCGGCAGGCATGGCAATTTCCAATAAATTAAATTTACAGATTGAGGGACTTGATCAGGCATCCCAGAATGCGTCTGATGGTATTTCCGTATTACAGACAACCGATGGAGCCTTAAATGAAGTGACTTCCCTGATACAGAGAATGCGTGAGCTTTCTGTACAGGCAGCCAGTGATTCCAATACACCGGATGATAAGAAAGCAATTCAGCAGGAAGTAGAAGAATTAAAGAAAGAAATTAACCGTGTCAGCAAGGATACCGAGTTCAATACCAAATCCTTACTGGATGGCAGCATCCAGCGAAGAGTATATGGAACCAACGCTACAAGAATGGCAGTATCCAGTAATGTAACCGCAGCAGATTATACCGTAACCATCAATCAGGCAGCTGAGACTGCAAAGAAGGATGCAGATACCGTTGCATTTAATGATATGACAGCAACAATCGGAGTGTCCGGTAACATGAAAATTAACAGTTCATCCGTAGAAATAGAAGCAACCGATACCTATGAGCAGGTCTTTGAGAAAATCAGGACAGCCGGCGAGTTAGGAGAGACTACCGTAAAAGCAGATGGAGGTAAGCTTTCTTTTGAATCCACAGCATATGGCGAGACCGGTAAAGTAGAAATCACAATCAGTGATGCTGCATTGGCAGCACAGCTTGGATTTAA
>OQWM01000598.1_pt1 | contig 23393 bp, 27 predicted proteins | sample 1691531 | NCBI WGS metagenome assembly OQWM01 (sample SAMN03418257, study PRJEB22391) | human gut metagenome | biome: human-gut; feature: organic feature; material: feces | host: Homo sapiens | place: Tanzania | collected 2013-01
AAAGAGCGATACTTGTTTTTCACACTGTGTAGAACATTTTTGTGTTAGCGTAAATGCAAGAACATCATAAGGATTTTTCCTTTAATCTTTATGTTTTGTGACATATATACCTCCAACTCTCTTACCACACAAAATTACTAAAATTATAATAATAATTATGATAGAATAGACGATTGACGGAGTTATAGTATAAACCCATTTAAATGTTTCAAAGTCCAGTTTAATACTTTCTAAAGACTTGTGTGCTATTGGAATTCCAGAAATATATCTAACAGTTACTGTTGCCAAACTATTGGCATCACATGGATTGGTTAATCCAAATGTAAAAATATTTAGCACGTCAAATATAATAAAAAACACTAATTGAAAAGCTGTTGCATCTAAAGCCTTTTTGAAGATTATGCTCATTAAGCATGCGAACGTTATCGTAAACAATAATGCTGCTGCAATTGAACACACTATCAGTAGTAAATAATCTAAATCTGTAAAATGAATAGAAATTGCATATCCGATAATAAATGCTGTCGTAATTATTAATGTATATGCATATAAAATTAGCGATTTAAACAAAATCTGTACAGCCAATGAATATCCTAATTGTGAAATATACTTATCTGTTCCTTTTATAGAATCCTCTGTAAATAAATAAATATAGACAAAGCCTAAGAAAATAAAACTAAATTGAGTGTAAGCTTGGAATATATTTAACATTTTTACCTTGCTCGTTAAATTTTCATTAAACGCATTTCCTGTAATAATACCAACCAAACCAATTGAAATAATAATTAATGGTAAAATGATATGAATTTTTTTATACTTCATTCTTTTTATCTCAAATTTAAATAATCTACTCATAAGAATCAGCTCCAAACGTAATTAAATCTTTAAACCTATTATCAATTAATTCTTCATTTTGAATTTTTCTTATGGTTTTGAATTTTGGTATAAAACAATAAACTTCCCCATTTAATTTGATTATTTCATTAAGATTATGCGAGACATAAAAAACAACGATATCTTTTTGCGAAACAGAGATTAAAGCATCTAATAAAAATTGTTTATTTGTAATATCTAAAGCATTAGAAGCTTCATCTAACAATAAATATTTTTTATGTAGTGCCAAGCTTGAAAAAATTTCAACTACTTTCTTTTCTCCACTACTAAGTTTCTTTACAGTTTGTCTTTCAAGTTTCTCTACAAACTGATAGATATTACCATATTTATTCTTAACATAATTACAATTTTCATTCCCAAGTAATAACATTATGTCTTTTACTTTTACTTCTTCAGGTATTGAAATGTAATTTGAGACCATAAAGTTCATATTTAGTAATTCACTTGGAACAACACCTCTCATTGGATTAATTATTCCAGCTAGTGTTTTAAGTAACGTAGATTTTCCACAACCATTATCTCCGACAAAAGATATTATCCCATGATCAGGCACACTAATCGAAACGTCTGAATAAAGTAAATTTGAAGGATAACCAATGTCTAAAGTAATTTCCATTTAACATCACCTCTTTTTCCTATCTATAAATTAACACAAAAAAACAAGGACTGTTTAATCCTTGTATAAAGTGGCGTATTTTATGGGTGAAATGGAATAATTATTAACACAGAAAACATATTATCAGTTATGTCTATTCTTATTTCTCCTTGATATTTACTTACCACAGATTTCACACTTTTAATTCCTAAGCCGCTATGACCTTCCTTAGTAGACATAAGTTCTTCTTTATTGTATCTAATTTCATTATTAAAGGCGTTTTTGATTTTTATCACAAGATTATTTTTAACTTCTTTTATTCGAAGAATTATTTGCCTTTCCTCAGAAATATTAGTATTCACTGCATCAATAGAATTATCAATAAGATTAGATAGTATAGTAACTAAGTCATAATCAGAAAGAATTTCTATATTTGTGTCATCACATTTCACACTCAATTCAATACCATTTCTCTTTGCTTGATCAAGCTTATCGTTTATTAAAGCTTCTAAGATTTTATTATCTGAATAAAACCGTATATTATCTTTATCAATATGAGACATAATATCATTCACATATACACTCATGCATTCTGGCAAATTATCTTTAATTACAGATAAATGATTTTTTAAATCATGACGAAAAATACTATTTTCTTGATCTTGATTTTTAACATTTTCATAATATTTCATCAATAAATCAGATTTTTGATTCACAATTCTCATTTCTTTTTCTAAAAGATTATTATTTGCTTTTGTTTGTGCACTATAGACCAAAAATAAATCCAAAAGTAAAATAAATAAAATGACAAAACACACAAAAAATTGAAATAATAAATCTTTAAAATATAATAAAAAGGATATTAAAATAAGACATAAAAGCCAAGAAAAGACTAACGAACCTACGTAAATAATCAATTCTTTTTTGGCAAGATTTTTATAGGAAATCCCAATCAACTTTGCGTTTAAAAAACTATACAAAATAATAATAATTAATGTAGTTAACAAAATAGAGAAATAACTCAATTCTAATACAGAATTTCTTTGCATGTCAAAAAAGCGAATAATAAGATTGGTGAATATTGATGCAAATAAATCAGAAAACATAAGTATAAAGAAAAATACGACTTGAGTAATATATTCGCTTTTTTCTTCAAAATGATAGAAAATACGAATAAATAAAAAGCTAAGCAAACTTGTAAAGATATAACTGCAGTATCCAAAATTAGAATAAACAAAAACAAACATCAAGGCGAGTAAACAAACTGTCAATATTTTCTGAAACTGAGACAATCGCACAATGTATCGAGAATCATAGAAATGAAAATATAGATAATTCAAAATCATTCCATTAAACAGTAGCAGTATATCAACAAAAAATTTTTGATATATCATAAATCTATTGATCCATTTCTTTTGATATCGCATTTAAATATGCGTCTTTGATTTGTTTCTTTTTCAATTTAGAAATGGGTATAATTATATCTTTTTCTAAAATTAAATCGTTCAAATGAATATTTTGAATATAGTCTATATTGACTAAAAAAGCTTTATGTGGACTAATAAAATGGTACTGTTTAAATCTTTCTTCCAATTTATAGATGGTATCATAAAATTGATAGATACTATCGCTATTTGTGTACAGATTTATTTTACGTTCACTATATTCAAAATACATGATATCATTTACCTTTAATTTTACTAAACCATGGTTTGTTTGAAAATATTCATAGGTATCTATCTGACTGTTTTGTAATAGTATAGTCATATCATCTAAAGTTTTAAATAACATTGTTTTATCCAGTGGTTTATCAAGATAATCAAATACATGCAATCTATAGGCTACATTTTTATATTTAGGAAATCCAGAAACTATTATTATATATGTGTCTAAGTCGTAGTTACGAATCATAGTCGCAATCTCTATACCATTCAAGTTGATCATTTCAATGTCTAAAAAAATACAGTCATATTTAACTTTTGATTTAATAAAATCCTCTCCGGAATTAAAAATAGATATTTCCACCTTATTTTCTCCATAATATTCAATAATATATGATTTAATCTTATTGCAAAATTGAATATCATCATCACAAATTGCGAATTTATACTGCTTTATCATTTATAACACCTACTTTACATCATTATATCAGATTTGAAATCAACCTTTTACAAAATTGTGTATAACATGAGTATTACGCCATCTGAAGGCCATGCAGTACGCTAGAGAAGTCCGCACAATCCGTTACATAAGTCCACTCACTTTTAAATATGAATACGTTATACAAGTCCATTAAAAAACACGGGATTAGCCGTGTTTTTTTCTATTTCATATCTTTTAATTTAGAGTATGTTTCTCTTAATGATTTTCCATGCAATGTAATCAGGTAAGATGAATTAATGATTCTATCTAATATCGCATCCGCTATAGGTCCTCCATTTAGTAATTGATGCCAACCATCAAATGAATATTGGCTGCAGAATATTGTTGATTTTTTATTACACCGTATTTCCATCAGCTCGAGAAGATCACTTCTTTCTGATTCATTTGTTGATTTCAACAAGAATTCATCTAGTATCATTAAATCGTATTTCCCTAGTTTTTTTAGATACTCATTATATTTTCCCTGTATTCTCATTTCTTCAAACTTAGAGAATAATTCTGGTAATCGTATATATAAAACTGTTTTTCTGTCTCTGCAGGCATGGATTCCTAAAGCGTTTGACAACCATGTTTTACCACAACCAGATGCTCCTACAAAAATTACATTCAATCCGTTTTTTATATAATTGTTTGTAGACAATTCTTCCATTTGTGAACGATCTAGCTTCCTGTCTGGATTATAATTTATTAATTCCATACTTGCCGTAGAATCATAAAAATGTGCATTCTTGATAAATCTTTCTATTGTATGATTTACTCGACTATCATATTCCATATCAATCAATTCGCTGAACCGTTCATCGAATGATAATTGACTGTATTCTGGTTTTTCGCTTTGTAATTCATATTGTTCTGCGATAACCGGTAATCTCATTTTTTTCAACTTTTCAATTAATTCACTCTTATCCATTGTTTTTGCCTCCGTAATAATCTTTTCCACGCACAAAGGCATGAATATCACATTCACTTTGTACTTTATCGTTTTTATCTTTCAAATCTTGATTTGATTGTAATATCATCTTAATATTTTTATAGCCAGGCTGACTGATGTGATCCAACGCCAATTGACACGCATTTTCCAGTCTGGTTTTTCCATATTTATCTGATAGTTTCAACAATGACATGCAACCTTTATAAGCTTGTTCTTCAACTTTATAACGATCAAATAGTTTGGAAACTAAAATCGAAGTATTGTCTCCAATAGAGGCAGCCCACTTCATAAAACGGTCTTTGTTCCATTGAAATTTTTGGTGATTCTCCGGCATATGACTTTCATTTGTTGAGTATTGATTGATACGACCATATAATCGATCATGGGTACAAATTTGATTCATTTTATAATATGCAGTTACAGTTCTTTTTGTGACTTTTACATCTACATAATTTCCAACGTATTCATATGGCACAGAATAATTCATTTTTTCTATCGAAATATGAAATGGAAAGTCAGACAAAATGTAAAGTGAACTTCAATTATGCTTGATTTATGAGTACGATGTTCGTGGCGACTTTACATTTTATCCTCTAAAATTAGAGTTGTAGAATCAACCTAAAGGAGGAAAAATTTATGGATCAACAACTAACATTGACTGAATTAATAGAGACAGCGTCTCAGTCTCTAAAAGCAGATGGTATTACTGTAGAGTATATCAAACAACTTTCTTGCACGTGGAATTCTTTGGAAAGATATCTAGTTACACACAATCTTCCTTTTAATAAGGAAAACTGCACAATATTTTTAGAAGAAATGTATGGCATATCTTCTAAACAAAATTATGCTAATCTGCGAGCGGTAGATAAACGTCGTAAGCGTGCTATTTGTATCCTAGTTAATTGTGCAGATGGTCTTAGTTTATACAGAAAGAAAACATATTGGCCATTCAAATTTAGCGAATCATACGAAACCGTATTTTCTGATTTTATTGATGAAAGAAAATCATGTAATTTAGCGCTTGCTACAATAAATCGAGACATATACACTCTAAATTATTTTTCAGAATATCTTCAGCTTTCAAGTATATCAGATCTTGCGAATATATCCCCAAAAGTCGTACAAGAATTTATGAAATGGCTTTCAATAAGTAAAAATCTTCCAACATTAAAGAGCGCCACATCTACTATGAGGCAATTATTAAGATTTTTATACAGGAAGGAAATTCTTCCGGGTGATTATTCATCTGCAGTCCCAACGGTTAAATGTAGAAAGACTGTTCCTTCTGTATATGGAAAAGATGAAATAGAGGCTATGCTTAATTCCTTTAATAGGGCAAGTGCTGTTGGTACACGTAACTACGCTATGGTATTAATAGCAGTGAGACTTGGAATGCGTTCTTCTGATATATGTGGACTCGAACTAAAAAATATTCATTGGGAAAAGAACACAATTGAATTCATAACCAAGAAAACAGGTGAATTCACTATACTTCCTTTAACTGCAGACGTAGGCAACGCCATTATAAAATATCTTAAAGAAGTACGTCCAAACGTAAAAGATGAACATGTTTTTCTGAAAATGCAGGCGCCTTATACCAAGCTCAGTTCAGTATCCCTTCACTATATGGTGACAAAGGCATTTAGAGATGCAAATGTCGTAGTTGCTTCTGGTAAGAGACACGGTCCCCATGCATTGCGTGCAAGTCTAGCAACTGCAATGTTAGAGAATGAAGTTCCACTTCCTGTGATTTCTGAAACTTTGTCACATTCCAATACAGATACTACAAAAATATATTTAAAGATTGATATGCATCATCTTCGCAAGTTGGCTCTTGAAGTTCCAGATCTTACCGGAGTCTGGATGGGAGGTGTGCGTATATGAAAAACGTTAAATATAACAGTATATTTTCAGAACTTATACAAGACTTCATTGATTATAAAAGAGTTGCAGGATACAAATATGAATCTGAGGTAGCAATTTTGAAGGAATTTGATTCTCTATGTTGTTCACTAAATATCGAAGCCCCAGTAATCACAAAAGAATTATCAGATATCTGGTGTACAAAAAAACCACATGAATCCGAACGAAGCAGTCATATAAAACGTGTTAGTTGTATCAGACAATTTGCACTTTATCTGATATCGTCAGGTTATGAAGCATATATACCTGTAAATCTCGAATATATCCAGCAAAGAAAATCAAAGTATTCAGCATATATATTTTCCCATGAAGAAATGAATCGAATTTTTGATGCCAGTAATCGGGTTTATCCAAATAGACGGTCAACTATGCATTTAGTTATGCCAGTTTTGATCAGACTTCTCTATTGCACTGGCATGCGAGTGATGGAAGCATTAAATCTCCAACTGAAAAATGTAAATCTTGTTGATGGAACATTATTTATTGAAAGCGCCAAATTTAATAAAGACCGCTTAATACCTATTTCAAAAAGCATGCGAGAGATTTTGGTACAATACTGTGCAGTAATGCATCCAATGTATTTGCCTGAAGATTATCTGTTTGTAGGTATAACAAGAGAACCTTGCTCGCATCATAATATATATTTACGTTTTCGTGAAATCTTGGAGACAGCTGGAATTAAACATGCCGGACGAGGGTATGGTCCAAGAATTCACGATATCCGACATACGCATTGTTGCCATGTTTTACAGGCTGCTCCTTATAATAAAACAGACCTTACAAATATGCTTCCCGCTCTATCAGTATATATGGGACATGAATCTGTGGCTGTAACTAGTCAGTATTTAAAAATGACAGCTGAAATTTATCCAGATATTATTCGTACAGTAGAAAAGTTATGCTCTCAAGTAATACCAGAGGTGCAGTCATGAAACCAACAAATTTTGCTAGGTATATGAGTATGTACCTTATTGAATTTTTGCCTGGAGTAAAAGGCGTTAGCTATAATACGATTGCTTCTAAACGTGATACATATATGCTTCTCTTAAAATATTTAAAGGAATGTAAGAATCTAAGTCCTGATGTCGTTGATATTCCACAACTTAGTAGCGAATTGATTTCTGATTTTCTAGAGTGGATTGAGACTGAGCGTAAATCTAGTGTTTCTACGAGAAATATACGGTTAGCTGCAATAAAATCCCTGTTTTCGTATATACAAATGCAGACACCTGACTATATATATCAATGTCAACAAATATTATCTATACCTAGAAAGAAAGAACCAGACCATAATATAGAATATCTTACAGTGGATGGTATAAAGTCAATTCTTGACGCTGTTGATACATCAACCAAACAAGGAATAAGAGATCTTGCGTTATTAAGTCTTATGTATGATAGTGCTGCACGTGTACAAGAAATAGCAGATTTATGTATTAATGATTTTCGAGCAGAAAAGCCTTCAACACTTCGACTAACAGGAAAAGGGCAAAAAACGCGAATTATACCTTTAATGAATAATACAGCAGAACTTTTAACAAAATACATTAACATTTTCCATCCAAATCACAAAGGTGTGCAGGGAGTACCTTTATTTTATAACCGAAATGGGGATAAACTCACTAGAGCAGGTATTTCTTACATACTTAGCAAATATGTCAATCTTGCAAAGCAAAAACAACCAGCTTTGATACCAAAAACCGTATCGCCACATGGATTACGTCACAGTAAAAGCATGCACATGCTGCAAGCAGGAGTACCGTTGATATATATCCGAGATTTTCTTGGACATTCTGAAATTTCTACAACAGAAATTTATGCAAGATGTGATAGTGAACAAAAAAGAAAAGCAATCGAAGCTGTCTGCCCTGAAATAACTAAAGCAGATGTACCTCTATGGCATTCTGATAGCACTCTATTGGAATGGCTTCAATCACTATAATAATAAAAATATAAAATGTAAAGTTATTGACGTATTAATGTGTATGGCAACTTAATATTAGTCTGTGACTTTACATTTTGTTTGACTTTCCATTTCACATTGAATATGATCACCATTACTATTCTGTTCCCCATACTTATTATAAACAGGAAGTTACATTAAAAGCTTCATATTTCGATATTATTATCTGTGATTCTATGAACCATCTGATCTGCACTCATAAACGTGCTTATAAACCATATCCAAAATATATAACGAAAGAAGAACATATGCCTGAAAGTCATCGTTATTATTATCTGGAAAATAAAATGAATGCAGAATCATACAAAAGTTGGGCAAAGAGTTATGGTCCAAATGTTTATGAATTTATTTGTAAGGTTATTGGCACATTCCGCTATGAAGAACAATCTTATAAGAGCTGTAATGGAATCCTTCATATGTGTAAAAATAATCCAAAAGCATTTTCAGATACAGCTGCCAAAATCTGTCTGGAATCTCATATCTATAGCTATACAGATTTTAAAAAGATGCTTACTAAATTAATCAATGAAAAGAAAACAAACCGTTCGGAAACTCTTCCAGAACATAAGAATATTAGGGGTAAATCACATTATGAATAAAACAGAAATCAAAGAAGAACAAACAATCTATATGGATCTATATGAGAAATTAAAATCCATGAAATTTTCCGGCATGGCAGAAGAACTTCGCCTTCAATTAGAAAATCCAAACAGCGACTTAGAATCTTTTCAGGAGCGTTTTGAAAAGTTGGTTACAGCCGAATGGAATCTAAGATACAACAAGAAATTTGAGCGTTATTTGAAAAAAGCTAAACTGAAAATACCTGGAGCAGCATTTGATGAAAAACTCTATGATCCGGATAGACAACTGGATATACCAACAATCGAAAAGCTGAATACTTGTACATGGATAGATGAAGGAAGAAATCTTGTAGTTACAGGAATGACAGGAACAGGAAAAACATATTACGTGAATGCCTTAGCTGTTGCAGCTTTAAAACAATTCAAAGAAGTAAGATATTATTCTGCTTCCAAACTCTTATTGGAACTCAGTGCTCATGAACAAGTAGATGATTCAATTAAATTCTTAGGTATTATGGAAAATATAGCACAAGTAGATTTATTGATTATAGATGATTTTGGACTTATGGATCTTGATGTTGAAAAATGTAGACATCTATTTGAAATTCTCGATTCAAGAGAAAGAAGAAAATCGACAGTGTTGGTTTCACAAATCCCAGTAAAAGAATGGTACGATTTATTTAAGGATTGTACATACGCTGACGCGTGTTTAGATCGAGTTCTATGTAAAGCATATCGATTAGAATTCAAAGGTGAATCACTAAGAAATTAAAAAATTTGATACACCGATTGACCGTTACAGATACACCGATGGTGCGCTACACACGCACCATTTTTCCGTCATATGCAATATTCCCGTATATATTCAATCAATTGCATCATTTCTTCTGTTTTGTAGATTTGAAAACCAATCTTTTGAACAATTTCTTTCAGTGTTCCTTCTCCACCATGAATATATTGATTCACTTCTTCACACCCGCCAAAATCACCTTCTAAAGCAAAACTGTGAACACGATGCTCTTCTACAAGTTTTTTGAATACTTCTAACTTTAACTGTTGAAATTCTTTGTTTCCATGTGTTGCTTCACCTAAAGCAATGATGTTGTATTCTTGTGGAGTAGAGATTTGATCAACACTTTTTGCATACGCTTTAAATTCATTTACATCTAATGATTTACCCGTAGTAAATCCACCAAAATAAGTAAACACATATATAGTCACGATCACAACAGCACTGATTAGCAAAACCTTCTTCTTCATTATTCGTTATAACACCTCTTTCAATAATTCTTCTGGTGTAATGTGAAACAGCTTCGCTATCGCAATTAAATTAGATGTACTTGGATCTGAAGTTCCATTTTCCCACTTAGATACTGCCTGACGGCTGACAACGATTGCTTCCGCAACAAATTCTTGTGTCATTTTACATTCTTCTCGATGTTGCTTAATAACTTCCCCAAGACTCTTTTTAATTGTTGCTTTTTCTTCTCTGACTTCTTTTGCATTTAAGTATTTCTTTAATGCTTTAATGCCAAAAAACAATAAAGTAATAAAACCAGCAATCACAGCTAATCCAATCAGCAAAACAATTCCCCAAATAATAACCCCAACAAAACTATACTTCATATAGTTAGCTTTCCCATACCAGTTGAATCAATGGTTATGTAAAAGGAGTGAGCTGCGTGACAACGTGTGAAAACAGATTGGTAAAAAACACCTGTAAGCCACGGTTTACAAGTGCTTAAAGCAAGCCGCTTTATGCGCTTTTTCAGGCTTATATGCAAAAAAAGTGGTCGAGTTTGAATGAATAAAAAATTTCTAATGAATTATTTTAAATGACAGGCAGTCTACACGATTGCCTGTTGTTTTTCTAATAGCTGTATTTGTCATAACCAAATATCAAATTTGTTATCGTTGTAAAATTTCAACTGTGAATTTATTTATTAGATGATGTATGATATATTTTCATGAATAATTCAGGTAATATTAGATATAAAATATACATTCAATTTCTCATCAGGAACACGCTCTCTATATTATTGGTATCAATTTGGTAGCAAAACAATCTATAAACGCATAAAAAGTGCCTTATATAAGGCACTTTTATTCATTTTATCTCTACTCGAACTCAATCGAAACCAATATATTTTGTGTTATATGTGCTATATATAAAGTATTTTTTATCTCTCATTTATACACGATATACAATAATTCACAATAAAATTAAAAATTTGCGTACCTTTTTCGTACCTTTTTAAGCATCACCAAAAGCGATATTCATTAAAGAGCTGTCCCGATTAAATAAAAAAAGTTGCATCACAAACTAATACAACCTTTATTGTTCTGCAATCTTTTTTCGTAAGCTGTCATTTGTGGTTTTTAAAACTTGCTCGGCCATATTTCCGCCGTTGTTGGTAATATCCTCAATGATTTCATTACTTGAATAGTCTATGGAATACATGTAAACGGTGTCGTCTGTTTTATAAATATAGTAAGTAAAATCAATATCCATATCTGGCGTCAATAGATAAATGTTATTACCTTGTAATGAAAGTGTACATGGAATTGATTCCTCATCACTCTGTCTTTCGTAATTGAAAGTTGAATAGGTTGCTTCATTTGTATCTTTATCAATACTTAAACAATCAACAAGTGTATATCCTTTTGCGTTGATTCTTTGTTCTCCATAGTAGTCTGTAGAAGTTGCGGTTTCCTCCTGAATCTCATCTATACTTGGAATATTCAAATCCTTCATTTGATATGGTAGAGGATCAAAATCATATTCTTCATAATCGATATCAAATTCTTCCTGGAAATCATCAATTATTGTACAGCAGCTTTGGATTGCTTCATTTAAAAGTGGAACATTATCATATGTAATGCCATCTTTATTGATTGATATTGAGCCAGTTGCGTCTTCTCCATATGTGTAGTTTCCATTCTCAAATTCGTAGTAATTATATTGGATATCATACTTTGTATATTTCTTATTCGTTGAATTAATAGTTATTGTCTTTTGATATTCTTTTGTATCTTCAATTACATCTGTTGTATATGTATAGGATATATATTCTTTATCATTTTGGTTTTGCAAAGCAAATATGGTAGTAGTTGTTTCATTGTCGTTTTCTACGATATAGCGGGCAGCCATATTTTGATGCTTTTTGCCTTCATCTGAACTTATACCAATATTCCAGTTGTTTTTTAAGTACGCATTATCTTTGGATTTGGATTGAACAGCATCAATGGTAGCTTCCCAAAAATCTTGCTTTTCATCTTGGTGACAAGCTGTTAAAGATATAGCGCAAAATAAGCAGAGAATATATTTGAATAATTTCATGATTAAAGCCTTCTTTCTTTATCAAACAATTTTGGATGATAAATATCTTGAATTAGTGTATTTAAATACAAGCAAAAGAACATCTATATATTTATGTTTCTAATTCATGGATACTATAGTTCTTAAATAGATGAAAATCAAGAATATAAAAAGCCAAACCTGATAAAGATTTGGATTAAAATAATAAACTTCTAGGTCTTAGGTTTTTTGAATTGAGAAATTGCTCCATTTTTTCCAATTCATTTGAGTACATCTTATCAATAGAAAAATAGCATCCATAAAATTTATTGCGCCCTTTTTTACAAACCTAATTAAGTCGAAATTTCAAACATAAAATCCATATTTCTTAAACATTTGAATTAATAAATATAGATAACCCTTTTTATTCGACTCATTCAGCATTTCCTATTTCAAGAAGACCCTTCTTAGTAAAAGTCTACTTCTTTTTGATTATATTTCATATACTATTAATTGTCTAGTTTCTTAAGCCTGGTTTCTACCAAACTCTAATCCGGAATAATCTAAACGCTCTTTGATCTCTGTTAATGAATAGTTTCTTATGATGTACCGCTTATATGGTTCAACCAACGCTTCATCACAACTTAGATCAACATCTTCATTTAACAAAACCTTACCTATAAACCATGTAAAAGCCATGGCATCCAATTCAACCTCCTGGTAAGATTCATCATTACAACCTGGATTATATCGACTAAATTCTCTTTTCCATTTATAAATTGTTTCCGAAGTTGCAATATCAACCAACCCAATCCCTTCTGTAGCCTGGTATTGTGCACAATGTCGAATTTCATGTGCCAATACAAAGTAAATATCATTCTCTCCATGCATTTCATCAAGATTAATATATATCCTATTTTCATCTGGTATCAAATAAGATTTACAGAGTGATTCCATTTCAAATGGTTCAACATCAAATCCATTCACATCATAATACTGTCCCTTAAAACAATAATAAATATCCGGAATATCAATAGCCATTAGGCTACATAAAAAATTTACATAAGAACTATAAGTTTTCATATCTCAACAATATCATTTAAAAAGCAAAAAAGCTATTCCATATTATATATAGAATAGCCAACTATCCACATTTGTTAGGAAGATGAATAGCAATACCAATTATAGCTTTCGACTGTTTTGCTGTCTACTTTTATTGATCTGGACAACCTCATCCGCTTCTTTTTCTGTATGATACACCTTCGATTCACGTACTCGTATACCGGAAGGTCCATCATTACCATTATTTGTATCAAACTTAATAGTAACAAAGCCAGCTGCAGCACGTATTACTGTAGCCTTTCTAACAAAAACAGATGAACTAATAAAATACACTGTATCTCCAACATTAAACTGTTTAGCCATTATTTACCATCCTTTCTGTACTTTCCAAAGAAGCGCTCCTCGCCTTCCAACCTGGCCTTAATAGCATCTTCTTTATCATCAAATCGTCCTAAGCAATGATTCTTTCTTTGAAATGTAATCTGAGCAACCCATTTATTACGTTTCTTATCAAAAGACACACCGCGAACTCCTGTACTATTGTTTTTATTTATCTTCCTGGAAGAAGAAATACCAGATAGCGTAGTTCCATCAACAAAGCCAAAACGATCTTTAGCCGTACTAGAACGAATCTCTGTATTTAAACAACCACACGATCTTGTTTTACCATCTTTTAACGAATGTGCATTAACAACTACTTCATTCCCACAATCACATATACATTTCCACATAGTATTGTTATTTACTCGCCCAACATATTCCTTTACGACAAGTCGGCCAAACCTTTGATTAGTTAAATCACTTCGATTCCCTAATCTACATCCACAGCTTGTTGTATGACCGGTTCTAAGATGATTTGAAGTCACTTCACAAGTGTTACCACAATCACACTTACATTGCCATATAGCCAGGCCTCTATAACGTTTTCCTGTATCTTTTATTGCTGTCAGCTTTCCAAAACGTTGGCCAGCTAAATTTAATTTGTTAGATGGTACCATTTAACTATCCTCCAAGAGTAAAAAACATGCCAATTTTTAATTCATTCAATTATTCTTCCCTGCATTTGATAAGACACATATTCTAGAATCTCATCAACACACGCATCTAAATTATTTTCTACATCTTTACTCCAAAAATGCAAAGGAATCCATCCCATATTATTTAGAAGAGAATCATTTCTTTTATCCCGAAAAATATTTTCTTCTATCTTCTCCACCCAGAACTTTTTATTGTTTTTTAAAGTCTCTTTCTTCTTATCAAAATCTTTCCCATGCCAAAACTCACCATCAACAAAAATAGCTATACAATATTTTGTCAGGGCAATATCTGGTGATCCAGGAAGTTTCTTATAATTCAATCTGTATCTAAAGCCTTTATGCCACAAAGCTTTTGCTAGTTTTGTTTCTACACCATTTCTTTTTAACTTCACATGAGACATACGTTTTGATATCTCAGGAGTCGTTTCTAATTTTTGATGTTTCATAATCATCAACTATCCCTTTAATCTTTTATATGTATCATTTAATTCAAAAAACACCTCTTCACTCATCTTCAAAGCTTTACTATTTTTCTTTACTTTATTTTTCTGATTTAAATCAATATTAAAATATACTTTGATTGGTGGTATCGTTGAATATTCCATAAATTCTTCAGGAGTGAATTCATAAAATTCATATTCTTCATCCATCTCTTTGACAACAACAAATTTAAAAAATTCCTTATTCTTCAATGCACATTCCCATTCTGTAAAAGTGGCTGCACCGAAATATGCATTTTTTCTTTTAGTAGCCTTTATCTCAAAAAAGTGTTTCACGCCATTTTTATAAGCAATAATATCCACAGGAGAATGTACAATTTGGACATCAACATATCCATGTTCAGTCAAATAATTAACATAAGTTTCTTTCGCTTTTATATCCGATCTATCGTTCATATTAAATATCCTCTATTTTCAATTGGGACAACACATATGTGTTATTCAACCAAAAACTTTGTTTAGTCATCCATTCCCCATTTGGTAATTGGTTCGCATCTCGTTGAAGATTTCCTTTTTCAAAACCATCATTCAATTTACAAGCAGCTTTTGGTGCATGTGGTCTAATATGGATAATTCTATTATCCTTCTTACTTGGTAAATCGTTTGAAACAACATCACCTTTAACCGTAAAATTGATTCCCTTTTTGATTTTCTTTTGTATAGCTTCCCAACCATTTTTTGCTTCACCATACAAATCACCTAACGGCATATTCCATAATTGAGCACCTTTTAAGACATAATGAGTTCCATCCGATTTGTATACAACAAACAAAAATCTAGTTTCTTCAAAATACTCACAAAAATCAGAATATTCAAAATCTTCTGTTGCCAATTTTTTAAAATCAATAACTGGCAAGGACATAGATTCACGAATCTTACCATTTTTCTCTATACGAATAGCTTTAACTACAATATTGGCTTTCACAAATTCATCTGCCTGGCTACTCTTGATACCTAACATTCTGTATGCCAAATCAATCCATTGAGCTTTATTGTTATTATATGGTCTACTATACATACGACATAACTGTTCATCTGTTTTTCCAGAATTCCTGTTAATCATGGTTAAGATTTGGTTTTCAAAAGAATCCACTGTTGTTAATTGATTGTTTTTAATTATTGATTCACAAGGGACCCTATCCTTCAACACATATTCATGAAGTATGTAATCCATATACTGTCTCTTAAAGCAGAAATTTCTTTTTCTTGCCGGTGTATGATCCCCATAATATTGAGGAACTGTGCTCTTTTCAGCATTTGCACCCTTTGTACTAGCACCTAAATATAAAGTGTCACTTTCGCTTATCTCATGAGCTTTTCCATTTTTTATCTTTTCTATAATATTCAAATAATCTTGTATTATAATACTTAAATCATCTTGTGGAGGAGTAAATAGATTAACATATTTTATCTCATAATCCATTCTATTTTTTGATTTATCTCTCAAGTAATGAACCAATAATATCAGTTTGATTTTTGCCCATACATGACTTTTATAAAAATCATCTTCTACAGGTTCTTTATATGAAATGTTTGTAATAGAAAGTCTTTCTCCCGCTGAATAATCACCATTCTTCTTTTGATCTATACAAGTTTGTTTCAATTCAACTCCTGTCTTAGAAAAGTCTGCATCCTGCACACCATTTGGCATATACCCAAAATAGTATCTTTCAAGAAAATTACCAAGTTGTCCTTTTGCATTCTCTCCAGGCGTTTTATATTCAACTGTATCTTCCTTTACTTTAAAAGATTGTGGTTCCATAGGATTCGTATAGAACTTTTTTAAAGAATGATTATATTCTTCACTAATTTCATTAAATGTCATTCCTTCCAATCGTTTTGCGTATTCAAAAATACTATCTATACTTCTATCATCGTAATCAAATAACATGGCTTTACCTCTTTTCAAAAATGAAAAAATTTTCGATCTTTACAAGTTTTGCTTGATCCTTTATAATTAATCTGTTATGCTAATTATAGCATTGAAGGGAGTTCTTATACATGGAAAAAACTGTAATTGAGTTGTTCGCAGGCGTAGGTGGTTTCCGCGTTGGATTAAATAATATAAAAGGCTTTAACGAGCAAGGAAAAGCAATTGAAAATCGTGACTGGGATTTTGTATGGGCAAACCAATGGGAACCTAGCACAAAAATCCAACATGCTTACGATTGTTATGCAACTAGATTTGGTAATGAGTGTACTAATGTAGACATTTCTAAAGTAGATGCAAAGACTATTCCTGACCACAGTTTACTTTGCGGTGGATTCCCATGCCAAGACTATTCTGTTGCACGTTCTTTATCTAACGAAAAAGGTATCGAAGGAAAAAAAGGAGTTTTATTCTGGGATATTGCACGTATTTTAAAAGAAAAAAATACTCCTTTCTTCTTATTGGAAAACGTTGACCGTTTATTAAAATCTCCATCAAAACAACGTGGTAGAGATTTTGGGATTATGTTACGTACCCTTAGTGATTTAGGCTACAACGTCGAATGGCGTATCATTAACGCTGCTGATTATGGTGCAGCACAACGAAGAAGAAGAATCTTTATTTTCGGATGGAAACAGACTCTTAAATATAATAAACAAATCAAATTCGATGATGCTAAACATTACATTTATAAAGCTGGTTTGTTTGCACAATGTTTTCCTGTTGAACAACCTGAATCCATTTGTGATAATTCAAACGTAATCGATTTATCACAATACAAAGACACCGTTGAAATGACAAGCGAATTCAGAGCAAACTTCGAAAACACTGGTATCATGATCAATGGAACTGTTTTAACAGAAAAAACCAAACCTATCCAGGAAAATCCAATTACTCTTGGCAAAATTAGAGAAACAAGAACTGGATTAGATTCTTATATCCTCACTGGTGATAAAAAAGAAAAATTTACTTACTTAAGAGGTGCAAAGAAGATTGCTCGTACAAAACCAAATGGAGAACCATATTTTTATTCAGAAGGTTCCATGTCCCCATACGATTCTTTAGATTTGCCTGGAAGAACTATGTTAACAAGCGAAGGCTCTGTAAATAGATCCACTCACATTATCCCTGATATGGAAACTGGAGAATTACGTATATTAACTCCAATCGAAGCTGAAAGACTTCAAGGATTCCCGGACAATTGGACGGATACTGGCATGCCTGAAAAACGTCGTTATTTTATGATGGGCAACGCACTCGTGACAAATGTTATCAATCGTTTAGAGCCAAAACTTAATAAAATCATTGAAAACGAATAGAGTCATCTCATCAAGTCAAATACAAAGGATTGAGTCAATCAATGATATCAATCCTTTTTTAATCTTTTTTTCGTATATCATTGTCATACATTCAATGCAATTAATCTATATTAATCCCCTTCCTTTTCAATCAAATATTGCAATCTATAGTTTTTTTACATTCATTATTAAAATGTTACAATAAAGCAATAGAATACTTTTCTTTTAAGACCAGCTCAAGGAGACCAAAACATGGAATTATTAAACTCAAAATCAATATTAGATTGTAATGAAACAGAAATTGAACAACATAATCAAGAATGTTCTACAATTATAGAAACTATTCACAAACTTGATAATTATGATTGTGCAGTCATCTATAAATATTTTGATAAAGCAAATAAAGAAAAAGAACCAATAATAAAACAATGCAATCTATACGATTGTTTAGACATGGTTCAATATGTAGATATTAAGAATGGTGTAGACTTCACTTTTGTAGAAGGATTCTTAACGTTTATCTGTTATGGCTCAGAATATGAATATAACAATCAAATACACCTAGTAACTACCGGCATTCAAATAAGACCATATGACAAGAAAAGAAACTATATATATTTAAATCTACACTAATAATTCAACAATCTATAATGAGCATTACTAGCTTTTGCGCCTAAATATTCAAACATAGATCTAGACAAGAAAAATACAATAATAGCTCCTACACTAACTATATACTCCGTTGATGTATAATGATCTAACACCCTGGCTATTCCGGTAAAATGCAAAAATAACATGAACACAAAGAATCCGGTATATAGATATGCAATAAAATGCGTTATCACAATGCACCATCTACAAACTATCGCAACCAAATACAATACTTCTGCAAGTAAAATCGAAAACAAACGTTTCATAATATCTTTTTCCTTCCCTTTATTATCCTTAAGGCAACTTGCCTTAACATTTTGATTTTCCTTCTATTTCATCTTTTATCTCAGACAATGCTTTTAATCGTAAAAGCTCAACATCCATCTTTTGTCCATAATACGCTTCAACAATTGCAGTATCCTCACGCAACATCTTAAATGCTATATCCTTATCTCCATTGGCTTTTTGTAACATACTCAGTGCCAATAAACACCCATAACAATCACTCTCATCAAATTCAGCATCTACTAATGCATGCTCTATTAATTCATCAAATGAATACCTGGTAAGCATCTCATTAGCCATCTTATAATTCATTATCTCTACTTCTCTTTGCGTTATGTGATCATCCATTTTATTCCTGGAAACACTCATCTGTTTGTTGATTTGATCCAACCTACCATTCTTAAACTTTTCCAATATCTTTTGATTCATCATTTCATCCTCCCCTACCCCAGGTCATTAAGGCAACTTGCCTTAAACATTCCGGCGCTATCAATATATAGTCCTTTCACTAATAAGCTATACCTTTATTTGACACTATCCATGTCAGAATATTAAATTTATGCATTATTTAATCATTACAGGTATTAAAAAAACGCTCGCATAAACGTGAACGCTCTTAAAAGTCCATTATATTCCAATGTATAAATTATTATCTATTGACTTTAAAACTCAATTTCTTTCATCTTATTACTTGTTGCGTAATCTAGGATATAGTCAACAAAATTCAATGCTTTGCCATCTTCTTTTAAGATGATTACACTTTTATCTCCTACTCCTTCTTCGTTTTTGTCAAAAAAGTTGTATGCATTATCATACTCATTACATGCATTTACATCACTGTTTAATTCCAACGCTTTTTGTTTTGCTAAGTCATAACTAATCATGGTTGATCCTTCTTTCTGTTCTTCATACCCTTATTTTAACAACAAGGTAACCTTAAGGCAATCTGCCTTAAATTCACTACATTGAAACTTAACAACTCCAGATTTCATTAGTTTTATCCTATATAAATAACTTAAATCAATTACGCCTTGATTTAATTTCAAAAAGGAATCTGCATTGTTTACTATACAACAATATGTTCTATTATAGATTTTGCTCGATTTTGAAGCACTTGATTTAAAACATCTAATTTATCATCCGACATGTTGTATTTATCGTGTTTTGGCAAAGTAAACCCCAAGATTCGACTTAATTCCTGTTTTTGTCTTTCACTCATAAAATGTTCTACATTTTTTTCAAAGGAATTCCATAAAGTCGGATATAAAGTATTTATATGTTTTTCAAAAATATAAGTACTTTCATATAAATCTTCTTTTGGTTTATTAAACATACAATTTCCATGGTCAAATAAAGGAGTCATGCATTTGATTTTGTTTGTCCTGTTATCTACAAGAACACCGAAATTATTTAAATGACGATCTACATTACATATCAATGCATCAAATACCATCATCGAACAAAAATCTTGATAAAACTCATCTCCAAGACTCTTATAAAATTCAACGACTGAACGTAAATTATACCTCTTTAGAAATCGTGATACCGGGACAAAAGAAGTATCTATATTCGTAAATAACTTACAAACACTTGCTAACTGACAATGCCACATATCTAAATCGTACTCTACAACGTTTAATCCCATTTGTTCTGCAACTTTATATGCATAATATTCTGCATAAGGTTCATAACCACCAGTATTATACCTTTGAATATTTCCTTTATATAGAACAACATCTCCGTCAATTCTTCTCCACGCTTTGTTTAATGTACCATTAGTGGATAATTCAGCAATATTTCCAACCCCATCATTTCTACCACGACCAGTAAAAGCAATCTTAGCAATAGATTCATTAAATGCATTATCATATAAATTATAATTTTTATATTCACCTTTAAAATCAGTTTCAACAACCCAATACGGATCATTTAACGACAAACCTTTGCCCACAGTTAAAATGCCAATTAAATCATTTCTGGTCAACTCTAAGCTTCTTAGAATATCATTAACAAACGCACGATTCTTTGGAATATTTCTTTGTTTCAGCCATTCCAGTAATGCTTCAGGATCACCATTTTTTAATGCTATTGGATATAAGGATGGACTCATATTATATGTTTCTAGAATAGTAAGTTCATAATCACCATACATTCCATCGTCAATTTTAAATTTTAATATATCAATATCTTTGTTTTTCAAAATAAATTGTTTATACACTAATATCACCACACTTCTTTTTTATCAGCCAATCAAGCTTAAGGCAATCTGCCTTAACCAATATATACCTTTGAAAAAGGCAGAACCATGCCTTAGATTCCACCTTAATCATACATACTCTAATTGCTTCTAGTTTTGCCGCAACCACTACACTTGTAGCCTGTCAATTCCTGTTTAGTAGTTGCAGGTGAATCCACCACATATCTTGTTTCGTACACCGCATCGTGATGTACAGTCTTGTATCCCACAACTGTTTCACGCCATTCAGTGTAATGACCACCCTTATCATCACCATTTATCATATGTTGATATACATGAGATGAAATATCAGTTCCAGTTAAATCTGCTCCACATGAACTACAAATATCATGTGCCTTCATCTCCGTAATTGGAACCTGTTCATCATAAGCAGCCTGCACCAAAACCTGTTCATTATGTCCTTTTTCTGGAACAGTTACCGTCTTGTACTGTGCCACCCAGTTATGTGTATGTTCGGCTGATTTTGAACTGTTTGAACTTGAACCATTGTTATTCGATGGTTTAGATGAACTAGAGTTATTGCTACTGTTGTTTGAAGACTTAGAAGAACTTGTATTGTTCTTGTTTGAGCTAGTATTCGTAGTCGAAGCTGTGTTATCCTTCTTTGATTCTGAAGTATTTGATTTATTAGAAGAATCTGTTTTAGCTGTTTCTTCTTTCTTTTCTTCCTGGCCTGATGCTTTATCTACGTCTGTAGCCTTATTCTTTCCTGGCTTTTTAGCATTCACTTTTTTCTTTGACTTTTCTACTGTTTTATCCGATTTAACACTCTTAGTTTCTGATGTATTTGTACAGTGTGTTAACATCATTCCCAACAAAACAACAATAAGAACCGCAATTCCTACTTTAATTATCTGTTTTCTCCTTGAATTCATATTTACCCTCTCTTTGTTTAAGGCAGATTGTCTTAACATTCACAACTTTATTGTACAATACATCCTGGTACATTGATTAGAAAGATGTACAAATTTAAAATCCGGCTAAAAAGCCGGAATATGCATGTTTTATTTAAATTTCCATGCTGGTGTTTTTATCTTTCCATGTATATAGGCCTGGTAGATAAAGTGAGTACATACCGCAACCGCTAAAAACAATCCAAACGAATTAACAGGTATGAAGAAAAATATATCCACATAGACTATTACCACGAATTCAGAGAAATATATAGTTGGAAGAAAATACGTTTCATCCAGATTCTTATAGTCAAATTTTTCTGAAATCACTTTACCTTTCTCATGCCATTTTATTTGAGATAATTTGTACCATCCGTAAAGGATTGGAATTATAATTATCAACGAAATAGTAGATACTAGTAAAAAAATATCTATTGCATCGCCACTATCTGCTACAGCCTTGATAAACCCTATCATTCTTTTAAAAGGAACATTTGTAATCATATACATGAAATCAAGTATTTCCATGCTCTTTTCAATATTCAATATCATAGAAGCTAACACAACTGGAACAAATACAATCAATATTAGATTAAGAATTATGTTATATTGCTTTTTAATTTCATCTAATTTTCCTTCAAATTGATTTTTTCTTTTTTCGTATTCTCGTCGTTCCTGTTCCGCTTCTCTTTGAGAATTCTCCAAAATAAGTGATTTAGTATCAAGTCCTATCTTTTGTCTTTCATAATCATAGTATAAGTTTAAAGCCTTTTGAATCTTACGATCCTCTGAACTTTTTTTAACTTTTAAAGTGTTAATTTCGCTTTGCGCATTCGATAATTTATCGTGATAACTCGTATTGTCGTTCTCTATCTCCTCGCACCTCTTCTTCAATTTCGCTAATTCGACTTCTCTGTTCTTCAATTCGTTTTTTAAACCTTTCTCGATCTTCGAGTTGTCTTCTTGCATCTCCTGCAGCTTCCTGTGCAATTGCAGACACTCGGTCCTCAATTCGTCTATTTCTTGATTCGAGTTCACGTTCTTGCTCTTTATTTCGTTCAAATTCATTTACCAACTTCTCCTTATTTATATCAGATATGCTGCGTTCGGTCACCTTAAAGTGTCCGTCGGG
>OQWM01000601.1_pt1 | contig 23336 bp, 9 predicted proteins | sample 1691531 | NCBI WGS metagenome assembly OQWM01 (sample SAMN03418257, study PRJEB22391) | human gut metagenome | biome: human-gut; feature: organic feature; material: feces | host: Homo sapiens | place: Tanzania | collected 2013-01
TGATTGCGACGAGGGTCCACCTGTTCCCATCCCGAACACAGAAGTTAAGCTCGTCTGCGCCGACAATACTTGCAGGGTGACTTGCCGGGAAGATAGGTAATGCCAACATAAGATAACCGTTTCGTGAAAACGAGGCGGTTGTTTTTTTAAAATTGACAATTGACAATGGACAATTGACAATTATCCGGACAAGGGACGTGCCCGTTTTTAAATTATGTCGGTTCAAAGAATCCACCCCTCGGCGAAACCGTAGGGAACGGCCTATGTGCCGTTCCGTGTGCGTAGCGAATAGAACCCGTGTGGATGGATGGAACCACCCTCCGACATGTCATCCCGAACGACGGAACAGAGTGGAGGGATCTACCCAAGTTACAAGCTTTACAAAGTTATTTTTGCTACTTGAGTGGATTCCTCGTAAGCGCTCAATAATTCCCCGCCTAGCATTTCCCCAATCTCTATGAGATTATATCCCAATTTCTCAAATGACTGATGCTCAGCTATTTAAGAAACTCGAAAATGGGGTGAACAAATGGGAGACATCCTTGCTGTTCGGGATGAGTACCGGCACATCCAATGGGCGGCGGTAATTCAGGAATGCAAGGCCATAGGGCTGACGAACAGGGAAAAACCAATGCATTGTAGAACCGGATTCCTTCATGCGTTGGGCATCCTATATCCAGCAGGAATTATGTGAATAACTATCTCGCCTTACAGGTCGTCCCAAGGGCTTGGGTCGGCCTGTTTTATAGGTGGGTGGGGTTATTGAGCGCTTACGATCAAACCCCGGCAGATGTTTTGCCAACATCCCACGGCATAGGAGCCAGACAGATAGACCCGGTCTGTCCCATATTGGGCAGCCAAAGCCGCACCGATTATTTGAATCCAGGGTGGCTATTTCCCTTATGTCGCTCACTTCTTTCCCATCTTCCCATACATAATTCCCCTTTTCCTGCAAATACTTCTACCGAAGAAACCGCGAAGGACGCGCATAAAGGAGAAAGCATTATGAAAGCAACAGGCATTGTACGCCGGGTAGACGACCTGGGCCGGATCGTGATCCCAAAGGAAATCAGACGAACCCTGCGAATCCGGGAGGGCGACCCGTTGCAGACATCATTGACACAGTGGGAAAAATACTGCTTTTCTATGTTGGATTTGGCTAAACGGCGGGGGTGGTAGTTGTACATAGTGACGGATGTGAGGGGCGGAACCGTGGGTATTTGAGAGGGGGAAGATAGAAAAGATTATTTTCTGCGAGTTCAATCTGGGTACTGCGTGCATGGAGCAGGGGCTTCGCAATGTGATTGGTGAATATTTCAACAGGATAGCGGGCCCTTGCTAAGAGAATTAACGTAAGAAAAATGGTTCAGCCCACCGGTCAATTGATCGGTGGGCTGCAATATTCTGCTTATGTCGTTTTAACGTTACAGTTTTTCCTCAGGGACAGGAATATACACCATCCTCAAAGGAATCATTCTCCGATATTTTTCGCTTAGCTGACCGTAATATTTCAAAATCAAATCCACAAGTTCCGTACCGTTGATCCCCCGAATGATCGGCGTGCTTTCCAGGTATTTTGCGGCATTCTTTGTGTAGTTGGACAGCGTAACGAATAAACCGTAATCCCCCTCACGCATGGCCCCTTTCAAGGACTGAATGGTGGATTCCTTAATGTCGCTGTCCTGGCTTTTTACCTGGACAAGTATACGGGGAGGCAGTTCGTCTTTGTATGCGGTGATGTCTATGCCACTGTCGCCGCCCTGGGGGGATACGGTGCAGCGGTATCCCATTGCACGCAGAAGCTCCGCAACAAATTCTTCCAGCGCATATCCCTTCAGCTGCTTGCTCAGCTCTTTCAGAACGAAATCTCTGGTGGCTTCAACAATATCTTCTGCGGTAGCTGCCACGGTTTCGTCCGGTTCTGCCAAGGCTAACGAAGGCTTGAATCCTTTATCCAAAGCCTGCATGTATTCATCTGCGTAGTTCTTGAGCAAAAAGAAAGGCAGTGCCGAACCAACCTCATACAGTGCGCCTTGAGAGAACGCAGTCCGGGGTAAGTGTTTCAGCCACTTTACTTTTCTCTGCTGCACATACGGGGCGGCTTCGGGGTTATAAATGAAATCGCTCTCAACGACACCAATGTTGATTTTCCGGTCAGCCTTAGACGGAAACACCACGTAGTCACCGATTTTCACTTCTACAGCAAACCGATACAGCATCCCGGCACTGGTAGCAATGGCACCCTTTTTGCTGTCGGGATATGTGTCTATATAGTGCGATTTATAGGCTTCCCGATTTGGCTCCAGCTTGCCGCAATCTCCAAAGTCCTGCCAGCCAATAGCAATGACATCATTGTGCAGGAACAGGGAATCATCCGTCGTGTGGATGCCCCAGATTTTCTTTTCTTCATTGGCCATTATGTACACTCCTATCAAATCTAACACTATTTTTCATGCTAAAGCCTCGCTGGATTCCTATACTATTTCATTGCAGCTCCATACACATTTTAGATAGCGCAATGTCGTTGTTTTGTCTGCATCCCCTCTGGCATAGGAGCCGAACAGATAAATTCGGTCTGCCCCGTATTGGGCCGCCAAAGCCGCAACGATTTCCTTGATTTCATCCACAGTATATCGCTATCTCCCTACTTCAGCTCTACCTTACCATTCATCAATGACCTGCACTGCATGCCTTAGACGTGCTATATATGCTTCATATGGTACGTCCAGCAAATCCAATAGAATTCTTCGGTACAACAGGCTAAACTTCATGGAATATCGAACGCAATCTTTCCCCGAAAAATGACGTGGCTGATTTTTCTTGATATGCATAATACGAACCCGACTGTCAACTGTGGTGCGTAAAAAGCTTTTGTAGTCACCGTTCATTTCTTTTGAGAAAATATCTTTTCCAAAGTCTCCAATAATTGCCGAAATACATTTTTTGAGGGACGTACCTTTCTCTCCAGGTGATAGTTCCTGATAGAATCCACGATTCTCTTTGAGCAATTCAACAAACGGTTCTGCAAGCTCTACAAGGAAAGCAAAATTTGTGTCGACAGGCATTTTACTATCCGATAAGGAATACATAAACACAGAATACGCAATATCCAATTGCTTTCGGAGATTAATCCACTTGTGAAATCGTTCTTCTATCAACACATCTTGAAATTGAAGGAGACTCAGGAAACCGTTCATGCAAAAGTCCCTAGATTCAAAGAAATTAAGGCGTTTGCCCAGCAATACCTCTACTATACCAGAAAATTTCGCTGTATTCTCGTTGCGGCCATCCTCAAAAACAATCTTTTCAATGGGATAAAACATTCCATCAAATAGCATTAGAAGTGTTTCGAAATCTTGGAATGAGTTAAAGACTTCAAAACACGGCCTTGGAGGCGTTACAGTTATTTCGATACGGCGTCCAATGATTTGTTGAATATCAACATTTATCCCATCACCGATTCTAAGTTCACATTCATGTGGACCGGATAGCATCCCATTAGGGAGCAACTGTACAACGGACATCTTGGTGCAGGGTGTATATAGTTGTGAATCAGGTTGTAACATAAAGGACTCTCCTGGTTAGCTGTGCCGAGGCCGTCTATTATTTGGTAAAAGTCACCATAATGTTATATGCACCTAGTATACCCCAATCGTTCCATTCCTGTCAACACGGCTTTTCCAGACAAATATTGTGCTTGTCCGCAGCGACGATCATGCTTAATTTCCATCTTCTTGCAAATACTTCCGGGATGAAAGCAAATAAGCAAAATAAGTGCAGAGCAGCCCACCTGGATTTGAATGCAGGCGGCAGGCTGCTCTGTTTATTTTTAGTCTTTCCGCTGGTATAGAATAACGCCATACTGCTCAATTAAAGTAGGCAGGTTCGATTCACTGGTAGTTATGCTTTCACGTTTCAGCGGTGGTACCCCAAGCATCTTTTGAAAGCCAGTAATGTCGCCACCCTCCATTTTGAGGCACGGCGTGAGTACAGAATTGATGGGACAAGGGAATATAATCACACGATCAAGGTCGTATACCGTGGTAGCCTCTTTAACAAAGCGAATTTGATATACGGAGAGTCCCATTACCGAGAATGTAGTTTCTTCGGTAACTCTGGTATCTTTCATAACATCTGCGAGAATGTCTATGCCTGCCTTCAAACCTTCCTTCTGAAGACGATTCCATGAAGTCGATTCAACTACAAGTTTTCCGCCGAACGCCATAAGATTGATTGCATTGTTGTTCATAAACTTCCCCCCTCATTCCTGTTGTTAAAAAGCACACTGTTGATTTTTACGTATATCTGTTATCCAACTGTCACCTCCGCCCGTTTTCCACTGAACGTGACCACATACTTATAAGCTGCCTTAACCCCAACTGCCATCAACTTCGTTCTATATTTCCTCTTACTGATTTGCCGCAACATCCGCCATTACAGCCACAATTCTATCAAGTCTTTCACAATCTTCTTTACCCGCAGAGGATCGGCATACTCCATGAGCGCATCTCCCTTTCCGACTTTTTGATATTTGGGATATACGAGCGGATAAAGTTGTATAGACTAAGTTTAACCATAATCAGAAAAGATGGCAACATAGTTGTGCTTACCACCAACGCAATATTCACAACGGAATTATGATGATAGTAAACATTACTGACTTAAACTTTGCATCGAATGCGGGTGCGATGTTTGCGGTGGTGAGATAAAGCACTGCACAGAACGATTTTCTAAAACAGGAATTAAAACCCCGGTAGATGTTCAGAAGGCATCCACCGGGGCTGTATCTTATTGATTAGCACTCTGCTATCGCTTTTGCGGTATACGCATGCGTTCACGTAGTATCCAGCTCTGCCAGCTTTGAGCGGCATCCATGCCGCTCCCTCAGCTTATCGCAGCTTGCCCAGAGGAAGCTGTACCGTTCATTTTTCTTTATAGCCATGGTGGCGTGTTACTATTCGTCGAAACTCAAGTTTCAAATGGTTGATAATGTTCCGCAAAAATGCTACAATAATTTATTATAATACTTTCGACGGGTATCCTGCGGGGCATAACTTGTCCCCTATGGGAAAGCGGTGACCTGTGACAGAGGAATGGATTGCTTTCTTTGAAAGAGAGAGGTTGGAAAATGATAGATTTTGCACCAGGCATGAGGACGATCATTCGAGACGAAGAATGGATGGTCAAGAAAATTGAAACGAATAGTCTTGGAAATAAGACTTTATATTGCATTGGTGTTTCTCCACTGGTTAAGGATAGAGAAGCGATTTTTCTTGCTGATTTGGAACAGATTCAAGTCGTTGATCCTGCTGAAGTGAAACTGGTTGCCGATCATTCCCCGTTTTACAAGAGGGCACTGCTGTATCTGGAAAGTCAGTGGCGGCGACAGATTCCTACCGATTCCAACTTACATATAGGGCACCAAGCGGCAATGGACTTGATGCCCTATCAGCTTGACCCCGCAAAACTGTCTTTGCAAAGGCCAAGGCAGAGAATCCTTATTGCAGATACAGTTGGCTTGGGCAAAACGCTTGAAGCGGGTATTTTGATGTCAGAGCTGATTGCTCGCGGCAAAGGTAAAAGAATACTGGTCGTTACCGTTAAGAGCATGATGACACAGTTCCAGAAAGAAATGTGGAACCGCTTCACCATTCCTTTGGTGCGCCTGGATTCTAACAGAATTCAAAAGATTCGAGCCAACTTGCCGTCGAATTATAATCCGTTTTTCTATTATGATAAGACGATCGTTTCCATTGACACGCTGAAACGAGATGTTGAATACCGCACGCATCTGGAAAATGCATATTGGGATATTATCGTCATCGATGAAGCGCAGAATGTTGCGGAACGGGGAGACCATCAGGCCCAGCGTTCTCGTCTGGCCAAGCTGCTTGCAGATCGCAGTGATACCATGATCATGTTGTCCGCAACGCCTCACGACGGTCGGGCAAAGAGTTTTGCCTCTTTGATGAACATGCTGGATCCCACAGCCATTGCCGACCCGGAAAACTATACCCCCGAAGATATTAAAGGACTGTGCATTCGCCGCTTCAAAAAAGATGTAAAAGACCAGGTCAGCGGTGCTTTCCTGGAAAGAAAAATCACGCTTGTGCGCTGCAATGCCTCCGCGCAGGAAGAACATGCTTTTGATGTTTTTGCCCAGATGCAGTTGGAAATGGATTTTGGAAAAACCAAAGGAACCGGCCAGCTGTTTAAGACCAGTTTGGAAAAATCTCTGTTTTCCAGTCCCGCCGCATGCATAAAGAGTATTGATGAGCGGCTGAAGAAGCTTTATAAAAAATATACCGCAGAGGACATCCAGGATATGGGTCTGCTGGAAGAACTGAAAACGGCACTGGAAGCAATTACGCCTGCCGGATTTACCCGTTATCAAAAACTGCTGGAACTCCTTCACAGCAAGGAATACGGCTGGCACCCGGAAGACCCCGGTGACCGTGTGGTTATTTTCACAGAACGTATTGAGACCATGAAGTATCTTGCAGAGAGACTTCGCCAAGACCTGGGCTTGAATGCAAATGCGATCCAGGAAATTTCCGGCGGGATGAGTGATGCGGAGCAGCAGCGGATCGTTGAAGATTTTGGCCGCACGGAGTCTCCGATTCGTGTGTTGGTTGCATCGGATGTTGCATCGGAGGGCTTGAACCTGCACTATTTGAGCCACCGGCTGATTCATTTTGACATCCCCTGGTCTTTAATGGTGTTCCAACAGAGAAACGGTAGAATTGACAGGTATGGCCAGAAAAATCGCCCGGATATTCGCTATTTCTGTATTTCCAGCAAAAATGAAAAGATTCATGGAGATATGCGAAACCTGGAGATCCTTATTCAGAAAGAAGATCAGGCAAACAAAAATATTGGAGATCCTGCTTTGCTGCTGGGGATGTTCTGTGTAGAGGATGAAGAAAATGTACTTGCCGGAGCATTGGAAAAAGGACTTGGTGAAGAAGAATTCTCAAAGATCTTCGATGCCAGCGAGGATGACTTCGACCCGTTTGAAGCAATGATGGCCGCTGCCGGTGAAGCAGAAGCTGAGGACGAGAAAAAATCGGAAATCGTTTCAGATGAAACCCTGTTCTCGGATATGGAATATTTGTATCAGGCACTCACATACCTGAACCAGGCAGAAAGTCATCCTGTTGAAAGACTGAAAATCGTTTCCGGTTTGGATATCAGACTGACACCCGATATGGAGCGGCGCTTGAAAGCACTGGTTCCGGAAGAAGCACTTCCGCAGGGAGGAACGCTCCGGGTTTCTGACGACAAAGCATTCTGCATGGAGCAGATGCGAAGCAGTATGCAGAAAAACATGGACGAATCCGCCTGGCCGACCACGCAGTATTTATGGAAACTCCACCCCGTTCTGAGTTGGGTCAATGACAAGGCAAGTCTGCTGTTTAAGAGAGATGAAGCCCCCGTCATTGGGCTTCCCGGAGGGTTAAAAGCTGGCGAAAGCATTTATGTTGTGACCGGCAGTATGCCCAATCTAAAGTCAACACCGCTGGTGGATGAATGGTTTGGCTTGCTGTACCAGAATGGCAAATTTGTGAAGGTTCTGTCGATGAATGAAGTGGTGCAGAAAACAGGATTGAGCAATCCCAAGATCCCGAACACGGATTGCATAGGGAACGATGAGATTTCTACCGCAAGCTCCTTGCTGGGGGATGTGGTTGCCCAGGCAAAAGTGTATTTGGATGAACATTACAACAGATACCAGGCGGAAATGAGCCCGCTGCTGGATGAAGAAGTTGATAAACTGATCGAGCTTCAAGAGAAGCATAAAAAATACTACCAGCTGACCTTGTGTGAGCATGAACGGAAGCTTCAGGAGCAGGAACGCCGGGTGGATGAACTTTTTGACCGGTTTGTCAGCTGGGTGAAAGAAACATTGACAATACAGAATAACCCTTATATCCGAGTGGTATCTGTGTTGATGGGGGTATCGCAATGAGCATGGATTTAACGGGTATCACCAATAAAAATGAATACTATACCAACCTTTATTTTTCCACTGTGTTTGAAGAAAATGCCGGTGCCACGATCAGCGGTTGGAATGCCGCTGCGAAAGAATCCGAAGAAATCAGAACGCCCTGGTCGCTTCTGCGGCAGAATGCACGGCAGTATTATACGGCACATGATAAGTTTGTCCGTTCTTCCGTAAATTTGCAAGTTCTTGCCAATATCAAGGCACTTGCTGATAGCTATCTGAAATCCTTGGGCTATCCGGAAGCAAAACCCGAAGTTGTGACGGTAGACGATTCTTTGTCGGTTCCCGTTTATTTGGAGATGACAAAGAGCAATGGCGCACCGTTGCTGTGGGTACTGCTGTCCGCACCGAAAGAATCGGATGCGGGCATTATGGAGAGCTTTGTGTTCCGTGCCGACGATGTGGACGACGATGCTGCCGGCACACTCTACAAGGGCGTTTTGGGCGAGGTGGCCAATGAGGACTTGGTTACAAAAATCCTCTTTGGTGCTGCCGAACCGCCTCGTTTTGTCATGCTGATCGGCATGAATCAGATTGCGCTTATCGACCGCAACAAGTGGAATGAAAAGCGTTACCTTCAGTTTGAACTGGAGGAGATTTTTTCCCGGCTGGAAAACACTACTTTGCAGGCCATGTCTGTATTGCTCCATAAGGACTCTCTCTGCCCGGATGACGGAAAAATCCTGCTGGATGAGCTGGATGAACAGAGCCAAAAAAATGCTTCCGGTGTATCCAAAGACTTGAAGTATGCCCTCCGTGAAAGCATTGAATTGCTGGGCAATGAAGTCCTCCATGATATGAAGACACGCCTTGGACGTGACCTGGATGCAGACCCTGTAGATGCCGGGCAGTTGACGTTAGAATGTCTGCGCTATATGTATCGGATGCTGTTTGTGCTCTTTATTGAGTCCAGACCGGAACTGGGCTATGCACCGATCAAAGCACAGAGCTATTACTCCGGATATTCTCTGGAAAGCCTGCGGGATATTGCGGACAACATTCGGGAGGATTGTAGCGAAGTCGGTGACGGCTATTACCTCCATGAAACCCTGGCAAAGCTCTATGAGCTGATTTATGACGGGTACCCAAAAACGGAAGAAGAACTGAAAAGAGCGACAGGTTCCAACAGCCTCCACGATATGTTCCTGATCGCCCCATTGAAGGCACATATTTTCGACCCGGAATATACCAAGATGATCACTGGGGCCAAGCTGAGAAACAGCTGTATGCTGCGCATCATTGACCTGATGAGCTTGACAAGGGCTACGGGCAAAAGAAATGACCGCCGTGGCCGTATTTCCTATGCCAACCTGGGTATTAACCAGATGGGTGCCGTGTATGAGGCTCTGCTTTCTTACCGTGGCTTTATCGCCCAGCAGGATCTGTATGAGGTCAAGCGGGCCGGTGACATCTTCGATGAGCTGGATGTTGGCTACTTTGTACCGGAATCCGAGCTTGACCAGTATGCGGAGAATGAGCGTGTCCGCTATGAATCCGGGGAGAAAAAAGGCAAGCTCCGCATGTATGAAAAAGGCACGTTCATTTACCGTCTGGCAGGCAGAGAGCGGGAAAAATCCGCATCCTACTACACGCCGGAGGTGCTGACCAAGTGCCTGGTCAAGTATGCCCTGAAGGAGCTTCTTGAGGGAAAAACTGCGGACGACATTCTCAAGCTGACCATCTGCGAACCTGCTATGGGCAGTGCGGCCTTCCTGAACGAAGCCATCAATCAGCTGGCAGAAGCCTATCTTTCCTGTAAGGAGAAAGAAACCGGCCAGATCATCAGCTATGAAAAGCGGTTTGATGAGCTGCAGAAGGTCAAAATGTTCATTGCCGACCGCAATGTTTATGGCATTGACCTGAACCCTGTGGCGGTTGAGCTGGCAGAAGTTTCCCTGTGGCTGAACACCATTTACGAGGGCGGCTTTGTGCCTTGGTTTGGCACCCAGCTGGTGAACGGAAACTCCCTGATCGGTGCAAGACGGCAGGTGTACCGCATTGAGAATGCACGCTCTACCTCAAAGGGGCTGCGCTGGTATGAGATGGAGCCGGAACGGCTGCCTTTGGGTACAAAACGCATGCCGAAAAAGCAGATTTATCATTTCCTGCTGGGCGATCCGGGAATGTGCAGCTATTCCGATAAGGTTATCAAGCAGTTGGAGCCTGCAAACATCAAGGAGATGAAAGACTGGAACAAGAAGTTTACCAGTCCTATCACTGACGATGAGGTTGTTACTCTGTTGCGACTTTCTGCGGCAATTGATGAGCTGTGGGAGGCGCAAATTCAGTTGCGTAAGGAAGTAGGCACTAAAACACAGGATGCGCTCTCTATTTTCGGCTATACCGATGATGCAGAGGATTCCCATACCACGATCCGACAGAAGGACAAGATTTTCAGCGAACTCTATAAAAGCGAACACATGAAAAATGCCGGCCCCTATGCACGGCTGAAATTTGCCATGGACTACTGGTGCGCCCTGTGGTTCTGGCCCATTGACCAGGCGGAGCTACTTCCCACCAGAAGCGAGTTCCTGTTCGATATGTCCCTGATCCTTGAGGGAACGATGGACTCCGTGAAAGTTACGGATTCCGTGAAGGGCGGCCAGATGACATTCTTCCCTAGCGAAATGGAGCAGCTGGCACTGGACATGATCGACACCTATGGCATGGATACCGTTGTCGATATTCCTCGTCTGCGCAAGGAAAATCCAAGACTGGATTTGGCCGCACGAATTGCGGAACAGAACAAGTTCATGCACTGGGAACTGGAATTTGCGGACTTGTTTGCGGAGCGTGGCGGGTTTGATTTGATTATTGGTAATCCGCCGTGGATTAAAATGACTTGGAATGAGCAGTCTGTTCTATCCGATAAGCACCCAATGTTTGCTGTTAAGAAACTAACGGCAGCTGAAACTGCAAAATACCGAGCTGATGCATTGCAAAATGAGCAAACATATCACGTATATTTTAATGAATATGAGTTGATGTCAGCAACACAGAATTTTCTTAATGCTTGTCAGAACTACAGCGATCTCAAAGGCCAACAAACCAATCTTTATAAGTGCTTTCTTCCTCAAGCATGGCAGTTTTGCAAATCGAGTGGCGTAAGTGCATTTGTTCATCCGGATGGAGTTTACGATGATCCCAATGGAGGTATTTTACGAGAAAAGCTGTATCCAAAATTGCGATATCGTTTTCACTTTGCTAATGAGAAAAAACTGTTTGTTGATATAAAAGATTACATAACATTTAGCCTGAATATTTATTGCAATAAAGTTACGGGCACTTTTGATAGTATTTGTAACTTATATTTGCCTTCAACAATAGGAGAATGTTTTGACCCCTCTATTGTTGGACCTGTTCCTGGGATTAAGGATGAAAATGAGAACTGGAATATTAATGGTCATCCAGGGCGCATAGTTCAAATCGGAAGGCAAGAGTTGCTTCTGTTTGCTAGGCTTTTTGATGGGTGTGATAATTGGCGGCAGGCAAGACTTCCGGTTATTCATGCTAGAGATTATTTAAGTGTACTCCAGTGCTTAGTAGATCAAAAGTACTCAGTAGGATCTTTAGGTGACAACGTTGCTAGTTCTGAAATGTGGCATGAGGTGAATGACCAAAAGAATGGGACAATTATTAGAAACATTCATTTCGCTGATGTTCCCGCTGATGCTATTTTATCAGGTCCACATATTGGAGTTGCAAATCCATTTTTCAAGACGTCAAGGCGCATATGTAAACTCAATAGTGATTATGATCCAATTGATGTAAGCACTATTGGTGAGTTATATATCCAACGAAACAACTACTCTATTGCATGCGATACAGGCACATATTTATCAAAGATTCCCTTAACGCCATGGAAAACAAGATTCAATGAGCACTATATGGTGTGCTCTAGAAAAATGTTGAATCAGAGTGGTGAGAGAACTCTGATATGTGCAATTCTTCCACCAGGGATGACCTTTATTAACGGAATATTTGGTATGGTGTTTAAAGAGAACACTGCACTTATGGCTGGGGCGATGGCTTCCCTTACGTATGACTTCTACTTGAAAGTAACAGGTAAATCTAATGGGCGTATAGATACTTTCGCAGCATTTCCTGTATTGTCTGACAAGAAAGAGCACTGTGCTATAGCTATACGTGCATTAATGTTGAACTGTTTGACAAAGAATTATGCTGCTTTGTGGGAAAGGGAGTTTCAACAAGACTATAGGACAGACAGCTGGACAAAAAACGATAACAGGCTGTTAGATAAGTTCTCTTCCATAGAAAAACAATGGAAGCGGGAAAACATTTTTCTGTCTGATTATGAACGGCGTCAAGGACTGGTTGAAATTGATGTATTGGTTGCACAATCATTGGGGATGGATTTACAACAACTCAAGAATATATATCGTTTACAATTCCCAGTATTACAGCAATATGAGGCGGACACTTGGTACGATGCCAACGGCCGAATCACCTTTACCAACAACCGCAGTCTTGTAGGCGTTGGTTTCGACCGGAAGGAGTTTGAGCTGAACATGAAGGATGCCCCTGCCGGGAAGAAGTTCTACCGCACCATCATGGATGACACCATGCCCGGCGGCCCTGTGGAACGCACCATTGAGTATGTTGCCCCCTTTGACCGCTGTGACCGTGAACAGGACTATGAGACCGCTTGGAAGTTCTTTGAGGAGAAGTACCAGAGATAGGAAATTTCATCGTGAGGAAGTTTTATGGCAGGAGAAAAGAAAAAAGTGACCCGTGTCATGCGTGTTACTATGGACGAGGAAGAATTCGACAAGTTTGACCGTGGAGAAACGCATTCCGATAGTGGACTGAGAAATGAAGCTGGACGTCTCAGTGCGCTTCCAGATATCGCTCCTGTTGAAGAAACAGATTTGCCTGAACGTAAGGTAGTAGTATATCAGGATAGATATCTTGGACAAGATGAGACAACAATTGGACAAAAACTTGCAGCGGGTGTAGCCCAAACTGTGGTAGAAATTCTTTGCAATCCGGAAGTTCAGGAAGCTTTTTGTATGCTTGCAAGCACTTTTTGGCATTACAAGGCTATGCCCAAAATTCAAGGAATTATAAGCAAAATGAATGGTGAAAATCAGCCTTATGCGAAAGCCGAAAGGATTCTTGAGAAAGAGCACACGAAAGCCCAAAATGTAGTCGATCATCAAGAAATTTCACAGCTTGAGGAAGCCATTCCTAACGATGAAAACAGTGCTAATTTTATTGTTAATGAAGAACAGGCGCAAATGCTTGTGACTGAAGCCCGCAAAAAAGCAAAAGAACTATCGGCGATGATTTTCCTTTTATCAAATCTTTGCATTAAAGATGAAAAGAGCGATGAAGAACGTGTTATAGAACAATCATATATTAAGCGGCTCGTTTCAGAGGAAGCCCACACAACTATGAAGTTGTTGATTGAGAACAGGCAACTTGATATAGTAGATGAAGAAACAGTGCGTTCTTTCGACATTTTTTTGAAGGGCTATTTGCGAAATGGTGAACAGTTGATTCCGGTACCGTTGGACCTCGAACAAAAAGATTGATTGCTGCATTATAGAAATGCTTCAACTCCATTCTCAAATAAAATCACGCAAGACTACTTGAATTATATGCAAGAAAATGTATTTTCAAAAGGAATAGGAGGACCGCAGTATGCTACCATCCATACTTGCCGCACAACTACAGAAGGGCATCGGGGATTATATCGAAACCACATTCCCCATGACCAACGAACCCTTCAAAGGTTCGGTACAGAACATGCTGGCAAAAAAAGGCGCTGTTTACCATGAGCCTTATGTTGCTGTGCGCCTTCCGTTCCGTGTGGCGGCGGAGATGCCTGCTTGCTTTGAAGCGATTCATCCTGCATATCTTCCCTATGTGCATCAGCAAAAAGCCTTTGAGCGACTGACCGGAGATGATGGTAGATCCACGTTGGTTGCAACGGGTACCGGTTCCGGTAAAACCGAGTGTTTCCTCTATCCAATTCTGGAATATTGCTATCAGCACCGTGGCGAACGGGGAATAAAAGCACTTATTATTTACCCCATGAATGCCCTGGCCACGGACCAGGCGAAACGTATTGCAGAGCTGATCTATGGAAGCGGAGAACTGCGCGGAAATGTGACTGTGGGGATGTATGTCGGTGGACAAGAGCATACCTCTGCCCGCACCATGAGCGAACATGGCGTTATTACAGACCACGAAACCATGCTGAACAACCCGCCGGATATTCTGATGACCAACTATAAAATGCTGGACTATCTGCTGGTGCGCCCGAAAGATGCGCTGTTGTGGCAGGATAACGACTCCGAGACACTGAAATATATTGCAGTCGATGAGCTGCATACATTTGACGGAGCGCAAGGTACAGATCTGGCTTGTTTGCTTCGCCGCCTGAAACGACGTCTGGGCATCTATGATGGATACCTGTGCTGTGTCGGTACATCCGCAACCATGGGCACCAAAGAAAATAACGGCAATATTCTGAATTACGCAGAAGAAATCTTTGGGGAACCCTTTGACAAGGATGCAATCATCACGGAAGACCGGTTGAGTGCCCAGGAGTTCTTTGCAGGTGCCGACGTGACGGAATTTACATTGCCAACAGCGCAGCAGGCTATGGAGCTGGAAAAATTGTCTGCGGAAGATGTGCCGTCGGCCTACTTGCTCAGTGCGGTAAAAGCCTGGTTTCCGGATTTCTCTTTTGATGTTCTTGAGGATGAAGGCAGGCTCCGGCTTGGAGATGCGCTGATGCATCACAGCTTCATGCAGTCGGTGATCAACCTGACCGGCGGCGCCTATTATCAGGTTTCTAAAATTGCGGAAGATTTGGCTGCCCATTATCCGGAGCTGAAAACGCTGCCGGATGCAGATATAGTTATCAATTCCCTCTTTGCTCTGATTTCTCATGCAAGAACGGGGGAGGCAGGAAAGCTGCGGCCATTTTTGAATGTTCAGGTTCAGCTCTGGATGCGGGAACTTCGCCGCCTGGTTGCGAAAGTAGATCCGGAGGAAATCACCTATGAGATCGCTCGCGATTTGAATACGCAGCAGGCAAAGCAGTATCTTCCTGTTATAAACTGCCGTGACTGTGGTATTACCGGCTGGGTATCCGTACTCAATGAACGCAGCAATGCCACCATGACAAACCTTGAATCCTTCTACAACCTGTATTTCCGTGGGGATGAAAAAATCGTGATGATGTTTCCCCATGCGCACGGCGAACGGATTTCGGGTATGATCCCGGCAAGGATCTGCCCCGATTGTCTGCAAGTAAAACTTGGTGAGGAAGGGACGGGCGAGTGCGCCAGCTGCGGTACTGAAATGGTCGAGATTGTGATTCCCAATCCGATCAAAACTTCCGGCACGAAGAACCGCAAGCAATATATTTGCCCCTGCTGTGGCAGCCGCCGTGGCCTTTCACTGATGGGTATTCGCAGCGCAACAGAAATCAGCGCAAGCATTTCTCAAATGTTTGCATCCAGGTTTAATGATGACAAAAAGACATTGGCATTCTCGGATAATGTCCAGGATGCGGCCCACCGGGCAGGCTTTTTCAACGCAAGAACATGGCGTTTTTGCCTTCGAACCGCCATTCAAAAATACTGTACGGAAGTTGGTTCCGGTCAAAATCTCGGGGATTTTCAGAAGGGGTTTATAGAGTATTGGCATGAGCGCATGACCGATGAGCAGTTTGTAAGCTTCTTCATTGCGCCGAATCTGACTTGGAAACAGGCCTATGAGGATATGGTTCAAAAGCGCAGCCTGGGCAAAGAGAAACAAGCGCAAATTCTGATGTATGAAATCGAACAGCGCATCAAGTACGAAATCATGCTTGAATTTGGTCTTGCCGGTAAAATCGGGCGAACGCTTGAAAAGTCCAGCTGCTCTGTCATTTCCTTTGCGGCGGAAGATATTCTTCAGATCGCCAATGCCGTACAGGAAAGAACCGTCAATGAACTTGGGGTTTTGACTGCCGAAAGCTTGGACTCCTTCAAACGTATGGTCATAGGATACCTGAATCTGATGCGCACAAACGGCGCATTCAAGGATAAAGTGTTCGACGAATATACCGTAGGCGATGGCAATGGCTATATGCTGACAAATGCAAGAAATCGTTGGCTTCCCGGCCTGCAATCTGGCCGAAACACCCCTCACTTTCTTGCGGAGCGTATTGGCGGCGGTCGAGCTTCCATGGAGTTTGATTCCCCTGCTTCCAAGAAGTATGTAGACTGGATCGCCTCCTGCTGTAACGAATTCATGGTGGATGACAGCAATTTCCGGGCGATCAGCAGATTGATCCTGGAAGAAGCAATCAAACGGAATGTAATATCCCTGGTTCCTTCCTCGGTCAACTATAGGATTTACGGGCTAAATAAGGAACGGGTCTTTGTCACAGATGATGTGATGCAGATGCGTTGTGACAAATGCGGTTCCATATATGCTGTTGCAGCGGAAAATGCAGCACTTTGGTTTGGTGCGCCCTGCCAAAGAACGGCCTGCGGCGGCACCCTGGAAGAATACGATACAGGCGAAATCAATTATTATGGCCGTCTTTACGGCGGCGGTGATTTGGTCCGTATCAACGCAAGGGAGCACACAGGTTTATTAGAGCGCCCCGATAGAGAACAGCTGGAAATTGATTTTAAGCGTGGTAAAGATACCCGGGAGATTTGGGACCCCAATGTATTATCCTGTACGCCGACCCTGGAAATGGGCATTGATATTGGTGATTTGTCTACGGTTATCCTGTGCAGCATGCCGCCGGCCCAGAGCCAATTCTTGCAGAGAGCCGGACGTGCCGGCCGTAAAGACGGCAATGCTCTGACCTTGGCGGTTGCGAACGCAAGACCTCACGACTTGTATTTCTATTCTGATCCCCTGGAAATGATTGCCGGCGAGGTCACGCCGCCGAAAATCTTCCTTCGGGCCTCTGCTGTTCTGGAAAGACAGTTTGTAGCCTTCTGCATGGATTCCTGGGTCAAAAAAGGGATCCCGGATGGGGCAATTCCCGATAAAGTGGGTGCTGTCCTGAAAAAGTTGGATGCCCGCCCGGATGATGTGTTCCCTTTCAATTTCTTGAATTATGTACAAAGCACATTGTCCCGTCAGCTGAACTCGTTCATGCAGATGTTTGCGGCATACCTGGATGACAGCGCAAGAGAAGAACTGCAGCTGTTCGCCAGAGGAAAAGATGCAAATGACAGCCCCATGTATGTCAAAATTCTGGATGCATTCCAGGATTTGAAAAAGCAGCAGGATGCACTGAAAACAAGTGTGGATGCCCTGAAAACCATGATCCGTGATTTGGAAGATAAGCCCAAAGACCGCTCCTATGATGAAGAAATCAAAGAACTGAAGCATGAAGAAGCAGCATTGCTTACAGTCCTTCAGGAAATTGGCAAGAAAAATATCTTTAATTTCCTGTCTGACGAGGGACTGCTGCCCAATTATGCGTTCCCGGAAGCGGGTATTATTCTGCGAGCGGTTCTCTATCGCAAAGAGGACGAAGAAACACCGGCTCAAAAGAAAAAATACGAAAAAATGGTCTATGAATACAGCCGCAGCGCATCCGCTGCAATCAGTGAATTTGCGCCGAATAATAACTTTTATGTTGACGGCCGGAAGCTGACCATAGACCAGGTCGATTTGACAACGGCGCAGACCGCAAGATGGAGACTCTGCCCCAATTGTTCTCATGCTCAAATCGAAGAAACCGGAAAGAACACCTCTGCTTGTCCACAATGCGGCAGTCCTGCTTGGGCGGATGCCGGACAGGTCAGACCGATGTTGAAGGTTCAAATGGTTTACTCCAACATGGACTATACAAAGAGTATGATCAGCGACGAAAGCGAGGAGAGAAGCAATATTTTCTATTGCAAGCAGCTCTTGGTGGATGTTGATGAGGACCACGATATTTCCAGCGCATACCGTATGGACAACGAGGATTTTCCCTTTGGATATGAGTTTGTGCGCAAAGCTACGCTGCGTGAAATCAACTTTGGCGAGAGCGACATGACCGGTGAAAAATTGTCAGTGTCCGGTGTGGAAGAAGTACGCAAAGGCTTTAGAATCTGTAAGTATTGCGGCAAAATTCAGCCTCAAAACGGAAAAGCCAACCACAGTTTCGCCTGCAAGACAAGAAAGATACCTGCTTTAATGCAGGCTGATGCTTATGAGGAATGTCTGTTCCTGTATCGGGAATTCAGCACAGAGATTCTGCGGCTTCTTGTTCCGGCGACTACAATGGATTCTACTTCCGTGAAAATGGAATCGTTTGTGGCGGCGTTTATGTTGGGGATGAAAGAGTATTTCGGCAATGTAGATCATCTAAGGGCAACTGTCAGTGAGGTCCCTGTTCCCGATGCGGATTATCGAAAGCAGTATCTGGTCATTTACGATTCTGTTCCGGGCGGTACAGGCTATCTGAAACAGCTGATGCACGAAAAGAACGCTCTGATTGAGATCTTTGAGAAGGCACTTCATGTAATGGAAAATTGCTCCTGCAAAGAGGACCCGCAGAAAGATGGGTGTTACCATTGCCTGTACGCCTACCGTCAGAGTCAGCAGATCGGCAATATTTCAAGGACTGTGGCTATCAGAATTTTGAAGTCAATTCTTTCAGGCAAAGACAATGTTCAGAAGATCCATAGAATCAATGATATTCCCGTCAATCCGTTGTTTGACAGTGAATTGGAACAGCGGTTTATGGAGGTAATTCGCACCAAGGTTGGTGCAGCCAACGTAAGCGACACGATTCGCAATGGCAAACACGGTTATTATGTGAAAATAGAGAACACTGCCTGGGAAATTGAGCCGCAGGTGCTTCTGGATGCCGGTTCCGGTGTTTCAGTATCCTGTAAGCCGGATTTTGTGTTCTGGCCGGTTTCCGCACCGGATCACAAGCCTGTGGCCGTATTCACAGATGGGTTCCTATATCACAAAGACATCGTTTCTGATGACACAATAAAGAGAGAAGCCATTCGCAGAAGTGGGAAATTCCGTGTTTGGTCCCTGAGTTTCAAGGATGTTCAGAGCGTATTTGCCCCACAGGGCGATTTCTACACGCCAACACTTGAAGCAGAAAAAATGCCTTCCGGCAAGATGATGTATCAGAATATGATCAAGAAGCAAAAAGCAGATGTCATCGAACCGGCAAAGTTGTCTTCCTTCGACTTGCTGCTGGAATATCTTAAACTGCCTGATGCAGAGACCGTTTTTAAGGGACAAGCATACGCATATTCTCTGTCCCTGCTAGAACCTGCCCTGATGAAGAACAGTCTTGCTTTCAATAACTGGGAGATGATCGTAAAAGCTGTCAATGACCAGACACACTTTACGAAGGGGGATTTCGTATTCCCAGGGACCATATTCGGCAGTTGGATTCCGAGAAGCTCGAATGCGCATCTGGCAATTCATGCCGCCATTCTTGCATCTGAATTAAAAACAGACGGTGCCGTTGCGGTTTGCGCTGTTCTCAATGACGAAAAGGACAGTAGAACAGACAAATATGAGCAGGAGTGGAATGGCCTTTGGAGATTCTATAACCTGATGCAATTCTCAGATGAATTTATAGCAGTATCGTCTGTAGGCATGAGCCGCATGGATTATCTCGCACTGCCGGTTGCAATACATGCTGATTCTGATACCGCTGCACCTGAAGCTGCGGTTGATGATGCCTGGAACGCAATTCAGGAGCTTCTGTTCGATGATGATGCAAAAGCATTTGTCGAGATTGCAAAAGATGCTGGCGTACCGGCCCCGGATGAAGACAACATTGGCTACGAGGTCGAAGGCAATGACGGAGAAGTGGTTGCAACCGTAGAAATTGCATGGCCTGATAGAAAAATTGGGTTTATGACGGCCGAGCAAGCAGAAGATCAGGAGAAAATCGAAACTTTAGGATGGAAGATCCTGAATTTACTGGATGCTGCGGATATGAATATCGCAAGCTATTTTGGAGGTGATAACCAATGACGGAACATGTTAAAGTGGCCATTTCATCGGATTTTTTAACGGCATTTGCTCGGCTTCCGAGACAAGTTCAAGGTAAAGTGACGGAGTTCGTCAATAAGTTCCGAAATGATCCCATGTCCCCTGGCATCCACTATGAGAAACTAAATTCAGGAATAGATAAGAAGATTTTTTCTGTACGTATAGATGATACCTATCGTGGTATTGTTGTCCGTCAGCAAGAAACCGGGGTATATCTGCTTTTGTGGGTGGATCACCACGATGAAGCCTATCAATGGGCAGCGAACAAGCGCTGTGAAGTCAATCCCCAGACAGGTGCCATTCAGGTGTTTGACGTTCAGACTGTGGTAGAGCAGGTGTCTGCACCTGAAAAAGTCGCTCTATTTGCTCTTGCGACGGATGACGATTTGCTTCAACTCGGCGTACCTGAGGCACAGCTTGATTTTGTCAGAAGTTTTATTTATAAAGAGGATTTTTACAAAGCTGAATCCGCTATGCCGCAGGATGCTTATGAACATCTTTCTTGGTTGGCAGAAGGGTTCCCTGTGGCAGAAGTTTTGGAGCTTGTTGCCGAAGAACAGAATGCTTCTGCCTCCGGCGAAGATTTGGCGGCTGCATTAGATGTTCCTGCAACACTGAAATCTTTTGTTGTAGTCGATGGAGAAGACGAATTGCGCCGAATCATGGCAGAACCATTGGAAAAATGGCGTGTATTTCTTCATCCAACACAGAGAAAAATTGTCCGGAAAGCGTATTCCGGCGCTGCAAGAGTGCTTGGCGGTGCCGGTACCGGCAAAACCGTAGTTGCCATGCATCGGGCAAAACAGTTGGCATCCAAATGCGAAGGACAGCAGCGAATCCTGATGACGACCTTTACCGCAAACCTCGCAGCTGACATCCGGGAAAATCTGCGTAAAATCTGTACCCTGGAAGAACTCCGAAGAATAGAAGTCATTCATCTGGATGCATGGGTAAATCAATTCCTTCGTGAATCTAGCTTTTCTGCTCAAATCGGATATGATGATGCCATTGATCCCATTTGGGAGAAAGCCATTTTGCTAGCAAACAATGATTTGCCATTTGAAGTGCCTTTTTACAAGGAAGAATGGAATCGTATTGTAATTGCACAGGAAGCACTTACTCTCGATAAATATGTGAAGGCAACCAGGAACGGCCGTGGAACCAGACTTGACCGCAAAAAAAGAATACAGGTATGGAAGGTGTTCGAGAATTACCAGAACTTGATGAAAGAATATCAGATTCGTGACATCAACACGGCCATGTATGAAAGCACGAAGCTCCTACAGGCGGCCGGCAGAAAGCCAAGATATGCAAGCATCATCATCGATGAAGGACAGGACTTTAGCGACAATGCGTATCGACTGATCAGAGCACTGGCCGGGGAAGAACATCCGAATGACATCTTCATTGTGGGGGATTCCCACCAGCGTATTTATCGAAACCATCCAACGTTATCAAAATGCGGCATCAATGTGCGTGGCCGCAGCAGCATCCTTAAAATCAATTACCGTACTACCGAGGAAATACGAAAATATGCCTTTGCATTATTGAACGGAATTTCTTTTGATGATTTGGATGATGGGGCCGATATTGGAGGTAAGTGCCAATCGCTTACGCACGGTGAAAAGCCAATCATCGAGAATTTCGGCAATGCCAATGATGAATTTGACTTCATTCTGGGCGAAGTGAAAAAGCTCAAGAATAGCGGCGTCGCACTTACGGATATTTGCGTAGTTGCACGGACCAAAAAATTGGTTGACGACTATATCGCATTATTTACAAGGGCCGGTATCCGTTCCTACGCTATTAAGAGAAACAAGGCAGATGACCGCAGTTACGACGGCTTGCGTGTGGCTACTATGCATCGAGTAAAGGGATTGGAATTCAAATATGTTTTTATTGCTGCTGTGAACAATAGAATCATACCACTACCTTCTGCTATCAATAAAACAGACCCCGTTTCCGAAGCAGAATCAATAACTTCAGAAAAATGCCTGCTTTATGTAGCAATGACCCGTGCACAAAAAGGTGTCTGCATTACAAGCTACGGGAAAAAATCAGACTTTTTACTGCTGTAAAATGTGCTTCTGTATACCTGCGGTCAATGCGGAATGTACGTTTTATGTAAACTGAGCAGGCCGTATTGGCTACCACTTGCCAATGTAGAAACAGTGGATATGCGTCTTATATTGTCCGCAGATAAAATGATACCACAGCCGATTGTGCCAAGTAACTTTTAACGAATTACTGAAAAACAATCGTCTGTTTAAGAAATGTTAGAAAAAACATCTTGACAATTGCAAATATATGTTCTATAATCCGAACAGACTAAATCATCACAACTAAATATCCCCATACTCAAATCGCGCAAGCGGAGACAGTGATGTAACATCATTGAGCTACCAAGCACCGTAAGAGGCTGATCTTCAGACAGGAGAAATCCTGCCTGTGTGGTTAGTGTCTTGCGGTGCTTTTTTGTTTTTCAGATGCGGGGATTGTGATGTGAGGCGATGCAGCTTGACAAGTTCATACCCGCCAGAAAATGGGATACGACTTTGCGAGGATAGGAGCAGGGCAACGCTGCGGTGGAACTCCGGGGCAGGAACGGCATTGGAATAGGGCGGCAGCATAATTTGAGGGGCGGAAAAAATTTTTCTTGGCATTTACGAACATATATTCTATAATGCAAGCAGGTTGAAACACCGCAATTGAATATTTGTGTTCTCGATTCGCGTATGCGGAGCCAATGATGGTTTATCATTGAGACTGCCCTAGCACCGTAAGAGGCTTACCTTCAGACAGAAGAAATTCTGCCTGTGTGGTTGGCATCTTACGGTGCTTTTATTTTACCACAAAATTGAAAAGATGGATATTGGCGGTGGAAAACCGTGCAGCTTGACAAGTGAATACCCGCCAGAAAATGGGATATGACTTTGCGAGGATATGAGCGAGGCAACGCTCCAGTGAGATTCCGGGGCAGGAACGACATTGGAATAGGGCGGTGAGAAGATGGTACATTTGCGAGGCGTAGAGTGTGGGCTTATAATATGCGTACCATCTGAAAAAATTGGAGGGACACATATGGAAATCACCTATACCCGTGTCGGGGACTACTATCTCCCCAATCTGGCTGCACCGGAATGCCCCAAGGTAGGCCATTGGGGAATGCTGCGCTTCAACTATTTAAGGAAGCATCGGGAGGCACTCTACACTATAATGCTCATGGAGGGCACGCTGAACCCCCACCTGGAAGAAATTGACCGTCAGGCACAGGAAATGGAGCAGCAGCTTATTTCTCAGCTGGCACAGCAGGAGGGCGTTACGG
>OQWM01000603.1_pt1 | contig 23280 bp, 8 predicted proteins | sample 1691531 | NCBI WGS metagenome assembly OQWM01 (sample SAMN03418257, study PRJEB22391) | human gut metagenome | biome: human-gut; feature: organic feature; material: feces | host: Homo sapiens | place: Tanzania | collected 2013-01
GCCCGCTGGCATGACGAGGGCATCGACACGCCCGAAAAGATCCCGGAAAAGCCGGTGAAAAAGCGCGGCGCGGCCCGGACGCGCGCCCACCACCACGCGGTATTCGCCGTCCATCTTCGCCGCCATGCAGTTGAGCGTGGGCAGGTCGGTGCGCTGCTTGCGCACGGCTTGGTACGCGAACGCACCCGGCTGCTTCTTCACGATGAGCTGCACGAGCACGTCTTTGTCGTAAGGCATGCGCGCGAATTCTTCCAAGGGCACGATGCCGCCTTTGTAGAGTTCGACGAAGCTGTCCATGGCGAGGAACACGGTGAGAATGTCGGAAAAGCCCATGCGGCGCCACAGACTTCCGCCGAGTGTTGCGCCATTGCGGAACTGCACGCCCACGATGTCGCGCAGCGCGGCTTCAACCGCACCGCAAGAATAAACACCCAGGCCAGGATGCTTCTCCATCTGACGCAGGGTTGCCATGGCGCCGATGCGGAACTCGTCTTCGGTCTCCTCGATCGCATCCAAACCAAGATCGCAAAGGTCGATGGCCGTGTTGAAGGAATGCGTGCCCATCTTCAACCACATCATGCCCGCAACCACGCGGTTGCGCTTCTTTTGATTGAGCTCCCACGCCTCTTCCAGGCTTTGCGGGCGCACGTATTTTTGGAAGGTAATAATGTCACTCGCCCCATTATTTGAGGTTTACATAGTCTTCGCTATTATACTGTGGCGCAGGGGGCATCCCCGAAAACACACCTGACCAACCATCGAATTTGCAGAGGCCCGCCCCATCATGACCCACTCCGCTTACGGACCGCAGACAAGGCACGGATGCATCATCATGGCATCGGGCACGAGCACCCGCTTCGGAGCGAACAAGCTTATAGCCGAGATTGGCGGCGTGCCGCTTATCCAGCACGTGCTGCGAGCAACCGATGGGCTGTATGCCAGGCGCGTTGTGGTCACGCGGCATCCCGACATAGCGCGTCTGTGCGATATGCGAGGGGTCGAAGCCGTCCTACACAACGAGCCCCTAAGAAACGACACCGTGCGCTTGGGAATGGAAAAGATGGCGGACTGCGACACGGTCACGTTCGTTCAAGGCGATCAGCCGCTCGTCAGCGCAAACAGCCTCGCCGCCTGCGCAGCACTCATCCCCCGACCGGGACATTATTATTCATTATTAAATATAACTTATGAGAACAAGAAAGTTATTTCTTTATGCAGCTATTGCCATGCTGCTGCCCTTTGTAGCTTCATGCGACAATGACAACGGAGGAGACAAGCCCGGTGGACCCACAGAGGTGACTCTGCCCAGCATGGATTTCGGCCAGACCATGAGCCGGATTCAGGAGATAGAGGCCGACCGCGGCTTTACAGTGACCCAGACAGACGGCAAGCACCTCACAGCAGTCAAGACTGAGAACGGCAGCGAGGTGAAATACGTGTATGCTTTCGACCCTGTGACCGACGAGTATCGTTATGGCAAGGCAACTTATGCAGACGCCAAGGGATGGACTCTCGTCACCAAGTATCTCGAGGAGAGTGCCCGGATGGTGAAGCTGGGAGAGGCCAACGACGTGATTCTCTATGGTGTGGGACTGCCCTTCATTGCCATCAACAAGCAGAAGAACGAGCTTTTCGTCTTCAACAAATCGATGAAAGCAATGTCATGGGGACGCATGAACAACCTGGAGGACAGCAATGCGGCAGGTCTCATCGTACCCTACCTGGGCAAGTATGCTCCGCTGGAGTTGGTGCAGATATTCGAACAGTACTACGGCAATACGCTCAACGTCACCCAGTCGAAGCCGGACAACGGCGTATATGTGTATGATGTGGCTCCCAACACAAAGGGCTATACCAGAATCAAATACTGGTTCGACACCGCCACCAAGTCTATGCTGGAGGAGGCTGCAGTGTTCTTCGACCCAGAGAAGCGCCCGACAACAGCCGAGGTGGAGAAGTATATGACATATCTGGGAATGACCTACACCTCACAGAACGACCCCAGTGACGGCTCAAACATATACTTCAACTACGAGGAGAAATATGTGGCTTATCTGCTCATGAACAAGCCTTCTGACACCACTCAGGACTTCCAGCCCATGATTCAGTTCACCTTCGACGACCTCACCAGCCAGCTTCCTCCTCTCACGGTGAACTTCCCTGAGCCCATCACAGAGTTTGGTGAGATGACTCTCGACGAGGCTGTGGAGCAGTACAGGAGTAAAGACTACTTCCTGAATACCGCCGACGATGGCTTCGGCGGCCTGCTTGGCATCAAGGTGGTGACCAATTCTCCCGACTTCCCGGAGATTCTCCTGATGGAAGACGGTGGCAAGTACATTGCTGCAGTCCTCATTCCTAATGACGTCAAAGCATTGCGCTCACCCGGTGTGCAGAGCTGGCTCACAGCACATGAATACACCTATGTCGAGAATAGCATACTGCCGACCTACAGAAGAAGCGACGGTAAGGTCATGGCACAGTTTGACCTCAATGGCGATTTCACTGGTGTGCCTGCTCTGGCATTCCAGCCCAACGAGTGACTCTGACCGACGGACTATCGCACACATAACACGGCTGGGCTCCTGATGCAGGAGCCCAGCTTTTTTGTGCAAAACAGGGGCATAAGACAAGGGACCGCAGTGCTCCTTTCGAAGCACCACGGTCCCTTGTCCCGGAAAAGCATCTCTGGGCTTTGTGCCAGCCCGATGCTCGGTTCGGGAGTCCTTGTTCTTGACAGAGACGGAGCCTGGTTCCAGACTTACGGGGCTGCTATCCCGGTTGGCCCGGACTAAAATCTGTGAGAGCGCGATACGTTATCCAGGTCATCCCAGAACTCGTCTTCCCACAGATGCTCCTTCTTTATATCGCCCCAGTCACCAGGAGTGCCTGGGCCGCCATGGACTAAGCTGTTATTCAGCACATAGCACCCCTCCACCTCCTGTACATTCATCTCAGGTCTCTTATACTGCTTTTTCATCACTTTATATATTTCTTTCCGTTAATAATCAAGATACCTCTCTGCTGTTGTCCATAGGGACGCACGATGCCGTCTATACCATACACACGTGCGGGAATATTGCCTTCGGTGGGCACTGACTCCACTCCGCTGGGCATATCGTCGCTGATGCCCAGGCGCAGATACTTGACCTGACCGGGGGCAGGAGTGAACTCAAAGTAGGCACGGAAGGGGTCGAGAACAAAGTAGTCGTTCACATGATAGAACTTGCCAGCCTTGATATAGTAGTAGTCCGGAGTGGCAGCCTCATCGACGCGCGTTTCCTCATACACTCCCCTCAGGCACCAGGTGCCATCTGCCATCTGCTTGTGCAGACCGCCGCTCACGACTGGCACGCTGGCATCAGTGGACTTCGCCTGCAAGTTCTCGCCCTCGGCAAGGAGGCGATAGACAGCCGGCGTGTTGGGCTCAATACGCTCTACGGGGGAGAAGACCATCATACCCTCGGTGTCGCTCAAGCCTTTCACCTCGGCCAGAGTGTAATACTGCACCTGGTCATTGCTGCTCACAGCAAAAGGCAGACACACTGTACCCCACTCGGGAGCATCAGTGCGCACATACGATGCCTGCCTGGCAACGAAGGCAGAGGGAGCCACAAAGGGTACCTTGTCGGTAAGCACAAGATTGTCACACACGCCATCTACCACCACATTATGGTCATTGGTCACCTGTCCGGCACGTGCCAGGATGATGACATTGGGGTTGTCGGCCACATTGATGGTCACTCCCTGCAGTCCCTTGGCTTCGCGCAAGTCAAGCTGACGTGTGTCGGCTCTGTTGACCACGAGCGATGCCGTGAAGGGACGGGCACGATATACGTGGCCCTTTTCCACCTCGGGAGCCGTCTGCATAGTCACCTCGCTGAGCGTCACATCATGGCAACCATCGGCCACAATGTCGGTGGTCACCAGAGGGATGCGTACCAGAGCTGTGTTGCCGGCATCTACATGGGTCTGGGCCACTACACTATAGGTGCCGTCGCTGTTGAGCGTACACTCGGGCGCATCCTCGCTCTCAAAAGTCTCATCCCAAACATAGTAGGAGTCGGGACGTTCTTTCTTCTTCTCCATATACGTGCCCACTGTCATCCCCTGGGGCAGTGTCATGCGGAAGGCAACCTTTTCCAAGTTCTTGGCATTGGCAATGCTCAGGATGAGCCAAGTGGACTGCTGGGGATTTTCAGCATCGTGGGTAAGCCCCTCCTTCACTGCCATTGGCGTGAAGGTGGCGCTGAAACCGGGATCATATACAGGCTCCTGCTGCACCGTCAACAGGCAATAGATATCGCCCGGACGCTCTGCTGTGCCTGCCGCACCATTGTGCGAGGCTATTTCCACGTGGTGAAAGCGCAGCAGATAGTCGCCAGCAGCCACACCGGCATCCACGCTCAGAGTGAGCTTCACCAGTTCCTGGTCGGTGTTGGCAGGCACCAGATTGCCCTTTACCAGCATGTCGGCAAAGAGTTGTCGCCAGGCTGAACCCACATAGCGTGCCACTGGCACCATGTCGGAATAGCTGCAACTGCTGTAACCCGTCACCGTCACTCCATCAGGGAAGTCAATATCGGTGGAAAAAGCACCACACACCATGCCCGTCTTGAGCTTGATGTAGAGTTCGGCGGTGCTTCCTGCCTGAGCATAGGTATGCTCGCAATACACGGCGTAATCCATCTTGCTCACATCCGTGGGCTCCTGAGCCACTGTCCTGGCAGAAGCCAGGAACAGGGCGAGAGCTATTATCAGATAGGTTCTCATCTGTATATGTATTTCTTGCTGTTCATAATATAGACACCCTTGTTGATGTCTGTGGTGGAATTCACTTTACGTCCCTGCAGGTCGTAAATGCCGCTGTGGCGTGCAGCACCGTCGGTTCCGTTGATGCCGGTGGCACCATTGCCCACGGTAATCTTCACCATGCGGTTGGGCAGATGGGCCGATGAAGCATCGCTGCGTCCCATGACAATGTTGCACATGAGCACATCATAGATTCCGTCGGTCACACCTGGCTGGGCACTGATTGTCACGTTGGCCAGAGGTTCGCAAGGCAGTTGTGCGTTATCCGCAGCATATCCGATGACACGCACCAGTCCGTTGTCCATGCGGTTCCAGCCGAACACATGCGTCTGCGATGCACCATTGCCAGCCACTTCCTCCACGGTGATACCCTCGGGCAACAGCAGGTCAAACTGGAAGCAGGTAGCCTGGAACACCCCTTCGAAGGAGAGTGCCGCATCGGCCTCAGACTCCAGCGGCAACTGGGTATCGGCCAAAACCATGCCACCACACTCGGCTGTGGGGAACATCCTGGAAGTGCGCTTCATAGCACGCGCTTCGCTGCCACCCACAAAGAGCATATTAGAGAGAGCCGGCATATCGCTGATGTCGATGGTTCGGTCGAGATTGACATCGGAATAGACATAGGATACATGCTCGAGTTCTTCCTTGAGCACTACGCTACCCAGAGCCGACATATCACTCACGGTGATGAATCCGTCGAGGTTCACATCGCCTACCTTGCTGCCCAGCATCACAAACTCGGCCTGCACATCCTGTGCCTCCTCAAGGGTGAGATGCAGGTACTCATCGTTGGTCACGATGGTGTTGTCCTTGAGCCAGCCTGTGAACACATAGCCGTCAGTGGCCAGAGCGCGCAGGCTCAGCTTGGTTCCATAGGCATAGAGTCCGCTTCCGCCACCCGTGACAGTTCCTCCCAAATCATTATAGGAAAGGGTGAGACGGATGTTGTTCTCGTAGAAGCGGGCCTGCACAGAGGTATGGCCCAGATAAGCAGTGGTGTAACTCAGGTCGGTGCTCACGCATTCGTCATCCACATACCAGCCCTTGAAGGCATAACCCTCCTTGGGTTCGGCGGTGAGTGTGACGTTCTGGTTGTAAGGCACACGGGCAACCTCTTCGCCCTCAGCCTGCGTGCGCACCTGTCGGCGCTCACTCTTCACACCGCTTTCCTGTCCGCTGTTGTCCTCATAGGTAATCCACAACTTGCCGGCGTTGGCAGGATAAGCCTTGGCAGCCAGACTCACCAGTCCGCCATCATACTGTATCCAGTCGGTCTTCTTGCCGTTCTTACCGGCGAAGTTCTCATTGTCGAGAATACCGTTGGTATGCACATCGAGCACATAGTAACCGTCCTCCTGGGTGGTGGTTCCCATATCGAGGATGAAATTGGTATTGTCATCGCTGGTGATGCTCACGGTGCTCATATCCACATTCTTGCCCTGACAGCGCATGAAGAGATCCTCATGGGTGAAGGTTTCAGGCTGGATGGGCTTGTTGAACTGCACGCTCACCTTGGCCAGCGGCTTGTCTTCGATGACCTTCGTACGGTCGGGACCAGTGATGCTCACCACCTCGAGAGTCTTCTCGGGAACAGGCACATACTCCAGCACATACTCCTCGCTGCCGTGCTCAATGTTGTCGGCAAAGTGGAGGCGGTACTCCTGCAGAGGCTCGTCACCATCGCGCAACGTCCACTCCGACTGCCAGAAGTTGCGTGTGGATATCTTCTGATTGTCGCTCCTGCGGGTGATGGAGACGAGAGCCGAACGGCCGCCTATGGGATCCTGGATGTTTCCATAGGTCCATCCATTCTTCTCGGGAGTCACCTTCAGCACGTAGTGATAGGCATCCACACGGGTTACCTGACACAGGTCGGCATCCACTGTATTGACTTCTGCCACTGTAGCATCACTGAAGTAGAGTGCGTCGGGCAAGTCATAAGCATCGTCAATGTCATTCACGAGCCAGGCTACGAGCGAATCCTTGCCAGCCTCGGCATGCGGAACATGCAGCGAGTGTATCAACTCGTGGATAGTCACCTGGTCGAGCAGACTGAGGTCGGGGTTGTCATAACTGGTCACATGAGTGGCACTCACATTATAGTCGGTGAAGTGTCCGAGCAAGTCGCACTTCAGTTCCCACTGGGCAAACGCCTGCGACTTGGCAGGTATGGTGCCGAAGCTGGATGCTACACTTCCGCCCAGAGCAAGAGTCTTGTCGCGACCGTTGACCATACTGGAGAGTATCTCGAAGTCGATGAGCAAGCCCTTTTCATTCTCGATGATCTCAGGCTGGTTGGTGGTGATGTTCACCTTAGTGGCATCTCCTGCGCCCTTGTTATTGATAAGCAGAGCAAACTCAGCAGGCACACTGGGCTCCACCACATCGGGTGTGAGGGCGTTGTCACCCATCACATCACGCTGCATGAAGTAAGTGAGATCCAGTTCGGGACTGGGCTTCACGGTGAGAGTCACCGGGAAGAGTTCGCGTGTGAGAGTAGCTCCCGTGTAGGGGTTGGTGTAGCTGAGTGTACCGCCGAAGCTGTATTTCACAGGCTCAGTAGGAGCGGCATACTTGGTGGGGATGAAGGTTATCTTCGCCACACCAGTTCCCTTGGCAGCCAATGACCAACCGCTGGTAAGGTCAAGTTCACCGGTAAATCCATCAAGCGATGTCGGGTTGATCTGGAATTCATGGCTCGTTGCCAGATCGCCGTCTTCATTGGTCACCTTGAGTTCAAGCTTCACATCCTTCATGGGTTCACTCTCATGTCCGTTGGTCACAGTGAGGGTTCCCAGGAAAGCCTGACGCGTCATTGTCATCGTCTGGCTTATCTGCAAGGAGATGGATGCACACACACCAGTGGATTTCTTGCCGTTCTCGGTGTTCTTGTCAAAGTCCTCCACAGAGGTCTTGAAATAGTCGGTGGTACCAAGATGTCCCTTCTCTACGGCATTCTGATTACACCATTTGATGACATCCTGATAGTATGTCATCTGCTGCTCAGTGTTTGTCGTCTCCTCAGATGACAGCACGCTGATAAGTTTCTCGTAGTCTTCCTCAGTAACGCCATCGGGACGGTCCTCGGCAGAGATACTACCGGTTCCTTCACCCCACTTGGTCAGTTTGTCTATGAAGCGGCTCATAGCGACAGAGTCAGCCTCAAGCCAGCTCTTGCCCCAGTAGCTGCAATCATAAAGGTGGGTCAATGCCGCCTTCATCGTATTGCCAAGCGACCAAGCCCAAGCAAGGCTGTTCATGTAATCGGGCAGTTTCTTGGTTGTGGAATATTCCCACTGGGCGTACTTGGACAAGTCCTCTACTCCATCGGGAAGAGTACTTCCTGCGGCATTCTGATTCTTTCTGGAAATGTCGGACAAACCCTTCACGCCGGCCATCGAAGACGGGAAGTCAGAGAAACCTGGGTTGGACACACAACTACTGAAGTCGCAGTGGTCGCAATCCGCATTGACCATATTTTGAACTTCTTCTGCGAAGCCTTTGACCTCGTTGTAATTATCCACAGCATTCTTGATGCGCATAATCTTTCCCTTACCCAAGTCCTTGATATCAGGCGTTGCCTTTGGCATGCTGTTGTAAAGGCATCTCATTCCCTTGGTAGAGCAAGCCATGAAATCGCGGTCGCAAGGATTACAGTCGGTCACAGACTTGAACACACCGCCACGACCGCCTCCACTGGCCTTTGCTTCAATTTGGCCAGAAAGGATATTGCCATAGACCTCTGCCACCTCAGGATTGAAGGTCAAGCCACCGCCTCCTCCAAGATACTGCTGAGCACACTCCTTCAGCTTGAGCACCATATTGATATAGTCGCCCTTGTCTGTTCCTCCACAGGCAAATACCCAATCGATGAGTGCATTCACAGCACAATCCTGGAAGCCGCCAAAGCCTTCTGACTTGCGGCGCACATTGAACTTGCCGGGCACATGGGCTGCTTCACTCTTGGCAGAAATGCGGATGGGAACCACCACAGATACGCCTGGAGCAAGGTTGAAACCGTTCTCCACCAGGTTCTCGATGACGCATCCCTTGATGTCGCCAAGCCTTACGTTGACGTTGCGAGCCTGTATGAGTCCTTTGTTGGTGACAATTGCGTAGATCATCGTACTGCCGTTCTGCAGCACCTCTGTCTGTGAGATGGAGTCGGGAAGGATAACTTCCACCACTGGTTTGGGTACGTTGGTCTCGTACTTCACCACGGTCTTGATCTCATATACATCCTCTACCTCGGTCTCCACAACCTCCCACGACACCTTGATAGCCTGGTAACTGAGGTTGACCACATGGCTTACAGTGGTTCCGGGGTCAACTAGTACAGTACCGCGATAAGAGTCGTGGTTGTCGGCTGTCACGTTTACATTATAATATCCCTCTGGCAACTCGGCTGTGAATTTGCCGTCGGCACCGGTTCGTCCCGAGGTGACCAGAGCATTGGTTGTCGGATGACGCACCACCACTTCGGCATTCGCCACACGCGGAGCCGTCTCGTCATAGTAGGTAAACTCGTCACATACCTCCACCTCAAGAGTTCCGTTCTTTCCAGAAACGGTCTCCACACGGAACGGGATGGCAAGTCCATCGGCATTCTCTGCATTCAGGGCGATGTTTCCAGTGACGGGTACATTGAGCTGCATATCGTCAGTGGGAGTCATGCGAAGGATGATAGTGGCCGATTCACCATTGGCCAAAGGAGCCATATTGAGCGGTGTGACGGCTGTGAGCCAGGACTGGCCCTGTGGAAGAACCAGGCTCATCTTGCCTGTAGAACCGCTGCCAATATTGCGCACAGTGAACGTGAAGTCGCGCGATTCACCCTTGATCATCGTTGTCTTGATGTTGGTCTGGTCGGCTTTGAGCATTCCGATGGGCGTGAAGTTGTGGTAAGCGATGTTCATATTGAAGGTGGCTCCCTCATCGCTGCTCACTTTCACCTTCAGGATATGCCATTCCAGGTCGGTCTGAGGTGCCAGTCCCTCAATGGTGTAAGAGAGGCTGCCCAAGTCGCCACCCTCGATGAGAGGAATGCGGTTGAAGGTTACCTTCACGTCGTCGGGACAATCCTGAATCTCTGCACGTACGTTGGTAAGGGCAATGGCACTGGGATTGTAGAGCACCAGACTGTTCTCCTGGGGATAACCCAGCGTGAGCTTGTGCGATACTCCGCCTGTACTCTTGCGTCGCAGACCCAGGATGTCGAAGGATGCCATCTCGCTGTCAAGTCCCTGGCCAGGGTAACAAGCGCCCACCGAGAAGTGTCCCAACTGCACGGATGTGGGAGTATAGGTGGTGGTGTAGGCTCCATTCTCGTCGGTCACAGGATTGAGCACCTCACGACGTGACTCATTTATAATATATACCTCTACTGTCTTGCCGGCTATGTCATTGCCTTCAAGCTGACCGGTAATGGTAATGCTCTCGCTGATGTTTATCGTTGCCTTGGCAGGAACAGCAGTGGCTGTGAAGGGAGGATTGACCTTTACGGCAACCGCCTCAGAGGTATTGTTGATGTAGAGGCACTCGCTCACCTTGTTGTTCTTGTTCACATGGGCCTGCAGGCGACCGGTCTTCACCTTGTCGGGAACATTGAATGAGCAGTCCACCTGCAGTGATTCGCCAGGAGCCAGAGCCTTGCTGGTGAACATAGTATCCACAGGTACTCCGTCGAAGAAGAGTTGTACCCAAGTATCCTTGGGCAGGTCTATCACACCCTGATTCTCCACAGTAACCACCGTGGAAATCTTTTCGCCCACAATGACTTCCTGCTTATCCACCTGGAAACCTGTGATGACAGCGTCGGGCAAAGTCTCATCGATGATCTGCAACCATCCCTTGGCAGCTGTAAATCCATTGGCCGAAGCGGTGATGACCACCGTCTTGCTGTCGTTGGTGACGCTGTTGGCATTGGCCTTTGCCTTGATTCTCACATAGTCGATACCGTCTGGGATGACGGCATCACCCTCAAACACCATACGAGGATCATCGCATGTGAGGGTCAGAGGCAAACGTCCGCTCTTGCCTGTATTACGCTTGACCGTTATCCAGGTGCCTTCTTCGGAACCTTCCTTAATACCTGCCGTAGAGCAAGTAAGCGAGAGTGAAGGACCATCGTCATCAAGTACGGTGATGGTCTTACGGGCAATTCCCTTGAGCGTTCCCGAGGGATTACAGCTGCAAGAGGACAGATATACGGCAGCCTCAACGGTATAGGTACGGTTGCCATCCACAATGGCATTATCCACCACACCTATTGTGAACTGCGCCTCTTCCACACCCTTTGACAGGGTGATGCTTCTGGTAGAATAGTAGAGACCGCCCTTGGCATCGTCGGTAAGACGGATATTCACAGAGGCATTGGTGGCAGAAGTGCGCTTGAGCTTGGCTATAATGGCCGTCAGACCGGCTCCCTCGTTGACCACATCGGGTGTGAACTCCAGGGTGATATCGGGCAAGTCGTTGTCATGCAGTATGAGAGCTGCTTCGGCCTTGTTGTAATGATCGGCCACTGCATAGAAAAGCGGAGTCTGTGTGACGTCGGCCATGTCGTCATCCACCGCCTCTATCTGCACATCCACAGTGGTTTCCCCGGCCGGAACAGTCACCTCGCTTGGGAACTTGAAGCGCTTGGGCATATCGGTCGAGAGAAGCACCTTCTGCTCCTCATCTGCGGCTTTTGCCATGTTGATGGTGAGTGTGAAGGTCTCTCCTTCAGTCACCTCTGCCTGGCTATAGCGCAATGCCATGGTGAGGAATTCATCGTCCAGAACGGTTATCTCCTGGCTCACCGACTCGTAGCCATTGGCTTCGGCCACTGTCACACGCTCGAGCTCTTCGGTGTTCACCTCATCATTATCTACTGCATATACATAGAAATACACACCACTCTGTCCCTTGGGGATGGTGACAGAGGCAGGCACATTGATGAGTCCGGTACCCAGCGCTGAGAGTGTGAAGGTTTCTTCGGTGCTCCAGTCGCCGCTTCGCTCCAGCTTCATACGTACCGGACTGCGCGAATCCTCGCTGATGGTCTTGGCATCAGAACTGATATACAGGCGCTTGCCAAGCTGGATGGTTTCGGCACTGCGGGCGGTATTGTTGCCCTGGTCGGCTATTATCTCGCCCAGATTGGCATTGCCCACCACGGTCACTTCGGCATATACCTCACCGTCCATACCCATTGACGAGGGGACGTAGAAGGTGGCCGAACGGCTCAGGCGTGCTTTCTTGAGCAGAGTGGCATCGCTGCGCACTGTGCCCACAAACTTCCTGCTCTCGGTGGCTGCATCCACCAGGAATACGTTTTCAGCCCATCCTGCTACGGCGATAGAGTCACCTATGTTCTCCACAAACCAGTTCACAGTGATGCTTCCCAAGGGCTTTACGCTCTTCTCCACAGCCTTTATCTCTATAGGCCGAAGGTCGGGCGATGGGGATTTCTGTATGGTAATCAGTCCTGTGGAACTGCCTGTCTGGATGTTGTCACCCTGGCGGTTGGTGAGCACCACGTCGGTGATGCTTATCTCGCGGGCATCTCCGGGCTGTACGTCAGTAGGTATCATCATGGGTATATTCACCAAGATGCCGCTGTTGCCGCCTATTGGCTTGTTCTGCATATTGACTATCACGATGGTGTAGGTGTTGTTTCCAAGTGACCTGCAGTTCACCGAGTGTCCGTTGGTATTGCGTGCTGTATTGAGCACCACGCTCATGTCTGCCTTGGAGTAAGGCAGCTTCACGTTGAACTGCGCGGCCACTATTTCGTCCTCGTTGCTCAGTTCAATAGGCACACTGACTATCTTACCTGATGCACCCTCCAGGTTCCTGGTTATCGAGAGGGTGTTATCGCCTGCCCATGCGGCCGACAGAGCGACCAGCATGAGCAGCATAAGGGTGGATATTCTCTTGTTCATAATCCTTCTTGTTATTTGATGACCACTTTACGCCCGTTCCTTATATATATGCCCTTAGGCAGTCGGGGGGTGTTGTCCAACTTGCGTCCTTGGATGTCGTAAAGCTCTGTCTGAGCCTCATCATCAGCATCCGGCCCGTCGATAGCTGTGCTCAGTCCGTCGCCGATGGCGAGTGGCATGTCGAGTGCATCCATGTCAGAAGCCTTCACCGACACTATTTCGGCACCTACAGCAGATATCTTCAGCAACTGGTTCTTGCCGGCTGCTATTTCATCGCCCGAGGGTGAGATGATGACCACACGCAGGCGGTCGCCCATCTGATGTGTGAACATCTGGTAGCGGTTGTGGCTCAGGCGCAGTCCCACTTGCGACTGCTTTACCCCCTGCAGCGTGATGTCTATTCCGCCCACGGGCTTTTCGGCATCCAGCCAAAGGCCGTTGGCCTCTATCTGCAGAGTGCCTTGAGGAGTCACACTCTCGGGTGCCGTTCTTGCCTTCACGTGCTTGGCACCCTCGCTTGCCTCGTCTGTAATGAACATGTTCACAGTGGCCACCACATCCTGTACGTTTATGATGTCGTCGGTATCGTAGGTGTTGGCCGCCAGGAAGTTGAAACTTCCGGTCTGCCATGACAGTATCCTGTTGAGCGTATGACGGGCATCGAGCACATCCACCATACCATCCACGTTGGCATCACCTTTCTTCCACGAGAGGGTACCGCGCAGGCGGTTGTTCTTTGCCGTACCTTCTGCCACACGTACATACACTTCGGTGCCGCTTGCCAGGCGGTAGTCGCCATTGAGCTTCAGCATGTAACGTCCGTTGTTGTAGGTCAGCGCCCCCAGGTAAGTGTCGCTCTTGGAGTAGAGGCTCAGCGTGGGATGGGCTGTGAAGTTGCGCAAAGCGTGGTTGTAACTGATGATCGAACCGGTCTCCACATTCTCGATGTAGGTGGCCATCTCCCACTCCTGCTTGGTGAAATAGGAGAGCGGGCGGAAGTCATTCTGGTTGGCCAGACTCAGGTTCTTGATTGTGGCGGGCAGAGGTCCGGCCAGCTCGGTCAGAGCACACGCGCTCATATCCAGCGTGGTGAGTGCTGGCAGCTCCTTGACAAAGGCGGGCAGATTGCCGCGCACCCTGTTTCCGCTCATGTTGAGCGATGTGAGCAGGGGCAGAGCAAAACCTTCCGTGGGCAGTTCACCCGCCACATTATTGCCAGAGAGGTTGATTGCCAGTACCCTACCATCGTTGTTGAAGGTTACTCCAGGCCAGGCTGTGCTGTTGATGGCAGGCGTATTCACTTGCCACTTCTGCCTCCATGAGGTGCCTGTAAGGCTGTTGAAGAGCACCTTCAGAGCCTCGTAGTCGTCGGCCTGCACATAGCTTTCGGCTATGCTCACCGCTGCCGATGCGGCCAGGTTGTTGCGCTCGTCGCTCTCTGTCTCCTCGTTGGAATCGTCGGTCTTCAGGTAATAATACACCTGACCCATCGATGCTTCGGGAGCTTTTATAGTGAATGTAAGGTCATATGTTCCTCCTGGCTCCAGCGCTCCTCTGTGGGTTACAGCGGTCAGACGAGTAGCTGTACCCACTCCGTCGGCACTCTGGCTGTAGTAGAGAGCGTCGGTCCATGAGTAGCGCAGGGTGGTTCCGTTGCCCACGTTCTTCACCTTCGCTGTGATGGTGAAGGTGCGCAGTGCATTGACGGCCTCTGGCACGATGAATTCCGTGACAGCCAGATCGGCCTGCCTCTTCACGGTGAAGTTGAATATGTCACTCTCCTTATTGTCACATGCACCATAGGCTTTCACCTTCCACGCATAGGATGCACCGGGCACACACTGCAGATAGATGCTGTTGGTGGTGCATTCTGTCTGGCTCCACTCGGCATCTATGTCGGTACGCTTCCAGTAGAAGGTGTAGCCGCCACTGGCCAGACTGCCCAGTCCTGTCCAGCTGATTTGCTGACTACCGAAGCCTATCTCGGCGCCGTCGGCAGGTGAGTTGCAAGTGAGCACTGCATTCCTGAGCAACGGACGTACGCCTATCACGTGCTGGGTGGTGCACATGAGCACACCGTCGAGCAAGTACTCTATATTATAGGTAACACGCTGGATGGCTGTAGCAGTACTGTTGATGACCATCACGGGAATGTTTCCTGTGCCGTTGGCAACAAAGTCGGTGAGCTTGCTTCCTGCTTCGATGGAGGCATTCCACCTGACAGAAACAGACGGGCTGCTACTCAATCCGTTCAAGGTAACCTCACCGGTCGCCTCTCCGGAGCACACCATTTCCTCACTGTCTTTGAGAAGAGCCTGGGGATGGACATCCGCTCCGTTCAGAGTCACCTGTACGTTGTCAAGTATCAACAGCCGAATGAATGCCATAGCGGAACACAGGCTTTCTGCCTCGGGGGTAGTGTTAATCGCGATGGAGGAACTGGGATCGCTTGCTGCCGAAGTGAACTTCAGAGTAGCGCCCGTCTGTATGAGTTTCTGTGTGAATGTCTTCACGAGGTTCAATGAGTCGGCCTGGGTGGCATCCATGGGATATGCTTCACCGGCGGGTACTGCCACTTCGATGGTGCCACGTGGTGTGCACTGTGACAGCAGGCTTATAGCCTCGTGGAGCGATGTGAAGTTTCTCACGCCCACTGCCTTGCGGTCCAGAGTGTAATCGCCCTCAGCTGCCCAGGTGCTGGCAGGATTTACTATGATGCTCTGCTCCGAGATGTCGGTCTTCACTATACCTTTTGCCGTGAGCTTCACATTGTAGGTGCCAGGGGACTGGTAGATATGCATGGGATTGCGCTCATTGCTGGTGGTTCCGTCACCGAAATCCCATGTGAAGGTCTTGCAACCCTCGCTGCTGGTATTGATAAACTGTGCTCTGTTCATATACCTGTCCACGGTGAACTGTGCCTGCAAGTCGCCTTCCTCGGGTGTGCTCACCTGCAGCGAACCCGAACGTGACGTCATGGCGGGCTGTGTGCCATCGGCCAGAGTGAGGCTGGATTCCTTGATGGAGAGGCTGTAGGTGCTGTCCTTCACTGCCGCACCTATCTGCAGAGGCACCAGTACCACAGCACCATTGTTGCCGCTTATCTGTGTTCCACCTGTCAGACTGAGTGTGAAATCCTGTCCTTCCTGACTGGCTGTCACGCTGTAAGCCGATGTGCGGCTGGTGAGTTGCACTCCGTCAGGATTGGCTGTGATACCTTCCGGCAGAGCCAAAGTGAGCGATAGTTCCTTGGCTGCAGAGGTATTCTCCAGATACAGGGGATAGAGCACGCTTTCTCCCTTGAATGCTCTGGCTGTCTGGCCATACAGGGTAAAGCGCTTCTTGCCGTCGCTTCCAGGATTGCTGGGATTGCCGGGTGAGAACTCAAAATTGGCTATAATCACCATATCTCTTGTACCCATCCTCAGTCCTATATTCGAAGTGGTAGAGAGAGGGGTACCGTCTTCCAGAGTCCAGCCTACGAACTTCCAGTCTGTTCTTTCCGTGGCTCTTATCCAGTACTGTTCGCCTTCCCTCACCCAAAAAGGAGTAGAGTTATTCACAGAGCCTCCTTTGGATGGGTTGGCCTTGAGTGTCACCTTGTGTTTGGCTTTGGTCTCATTGGGCTCAGCAGGCGAACTGCCAGGTATGAAGCGGTAATGTGCCACAAACTCCACATCCTCCTCAGTGGTCACGTAGTCGAACTCATTGGTGGTGCTCATCACCTCTCCATTGTCCTTGCGAGTCCAGTTGACCAGAGTCCAGTCGCTCACATTATTGGCCTGCACTCTTATCTTCGCGCCCACAGCATAGGTGCCTGCTCCGCTCAGAGTGGCTTTGAAGTTACCCGTCGAAGGGTCGTGGCTGAGTGTCACCCTGCTCACTTGCTGCCGCTCATAATTGGCTGTCAGCGTCTTGTTGGCGTTGATGTCGCTATATGTGAAGGTCGATTGGGTGCTCACCACAGTACCTTCGTTGTCGGTCCAGTTGACAAAGCGCCATGCTGCCGACGTGGGTGAAGACTTCAGGGTAGCCTTCTTTCCTGAGACATACCATCCGCCTCCGCTCACTGTGCCAGCCTCCTTGGGCGATGCCTGTACCTTTATGCGGTACTGCGTTCCCGGTTCGGCTGGGCTATCAGGATTAAATCCCTGGGCTGCTGCCGTCAGTACCATCAGTACCGACAGTAGCATGACCAGATATCTTCGATAACTCATATTGCGTTGGTTTAAGTTATTGACTGCTTGATGTCATCACTCATGTGAGGGGCTCTATTATATATATATAATGTATAGCCCATCACTTCACCACCATCTTCTTTCCCTTCTGCACATAGATGCCCTTGTGGGTTGTGCTGCCCACCTTGCGTCCCTGCAGATCATAGAGAGGTGCGCTGGCATCGTTGCCTTCTACACCCTCGATGGCAGTGGGGTCGGTAGTGATTCGCAGCACGAAACGTCCTTCGCAGAATCCTTCGTCGGCTGTGAAAGTATAAGGCATAGGCACTACGGCTCCATTGTCCATCAGTTCCACCTTCACGTCGGCACGTGTGATGTTTACCACATACTGTCCGTCGGCAGGGAACCACATGCCTATCTCAGCCTGTCCGGCAGCAAAGGGTGATTCCTTGATGGCATAAGCCTCATCACCCTGCACGCTGAATATCTGTGCGGTGATGTCGGTGCTCATCATCTTTGATGCGTCGTTGTTGGCATCAAATGTCTCTTGGGCCTGCGGGTTGACCACCAGTCGTGTGTGGTCGTCGGTGATGCCGTTGCTCAGTTCCAGTTCTATGAACCTGCGGCTGGCAGCCTTGCCGGCCATAGCCTTCACGCCTGCCGGGTGGTCGATGGTGGATGTGATCTGTCGGCCTTCGGGCTGGAAGGTGATAGCTTCCATACCATCAGGCTTCTGCACGAAGAATGCCTGCATGGGACGAAGAGCGAAGTCATCATCGGCTATGCTATAGGCATTGTAAGTACTATTGTCTGTATTCCACACGGTGAGGGGTGCTGTGTAGTCCATGCGGTAGATGTCGTAGAAGCAGGCATAGGGGTTGCCCACCAGGTTCCAGTTTCTGGCATTGGCATCATCGCTGGAATATTCACTCAGGGGAGTAGTGACAGCCTGGCTGCGGAATATCTGGTTGTGGGTTTCCTCGGTGGCTGGCATACATACATAGTCTGCGCTGCTCACGCGGAAGATGTAGCCCTGTCCGGCCTTCAGAGTAGCGTCGGGAGCCACATCCTTCCAGTTGGATGTGCTGCCTGTAGCGCGTGCTTCACTGTCGTAATAGCGTATGGCCACCTGATTACCGCTCCATGCATAGATGTCAGACATCCTCACATCAAACGGAGGACAGATGAAGTACCAGTATCCGCTGTTCATCCAATAACGTGCCTCACTGGCTGTGCTTGACATGTTGTTGCAGCGGCTGATGATAGACGATGAAGCACTATTGTTATAATAGGCAACAAAACTGCCCAGAGTCTGCTCCTTGTTTCCGTTTATGATGAACGATGAGCCATTGGCATACATCATCACATTGGGGCTGTCGGGGATGCGGGCGTTCGAGGTGAGAGAAAGCTTACCGTTGAGGGTCAGACTGGTCACTGGATTGGAATTGACATCCACGCTGGTAAACTTGCTCCAGTAGTCATGCAGCTTATAGCTCACCATAGAGTATTCAGGCACATAGAGTGTGCCGCTGGTAGAGCCAAAGACATCGTTGTTATACACATCAGGAGGGGTGGGTGAATTGACATAGAGTTTTTCTACAGACGAACTGCGAAAAGCGGAATAACCAATATAAGAAACTGATGCACCCAATGTAACAGTCTTGAGCGAAGGGCAGTAATGAAATGCTTGACTTGGTATTTGTGAGATATTGTCACCGACAGAAACTTCTGTCAATCCTGCGCAATCATAGAAACAGCATTCACCCAAAGAAGTTACATTCGGCATGTGTACAGACTTGAACGTATAACAAGATTGGAATGCATAATTCCCCACAGATGTCACTTGCGACAAGTCGAAAGATTCCAGCTTCCTGCAATTTTGAAAGGCATACTGTCCTATCGTAGTGGGGACAATGTCTCCCACAGTGCGCAAACTGTCACATGCAGCGAAGACAGAACCACCTATCGTCTTCACACACTCCATTCCGCTCACACTGCGAAGTTTCTTGCAAGAGTAGAACATATTATTGGTCATATAGGAGGCACAGGAGTTGAACTCCACCTTGGTCAAGTTAGGATTCTCACGGAAAATATCATTGGCAAAGGCTATCTGCTTATGAGGCATGCTCACAGAATCTATAGAATTTCCATAAAAAGCAGACGGCCCGATGCTGTCCAGAGTCTCGGGCAACACCAGATGCCCCCTCAGAGATCTGAAATAGAAAGCTTTGCCGCCAATGACCTTGAGATTTGCCGGCCACTTGATGGTGTGAATCTGGTTTTTCGTAAATGCTTCGGCAGGAATCTCTGTAACCGTAGTCTCCGTCATATCAAGGTAACGCAAGCCAGTCAGATTCTTCATTGTCTTCCAGTCCTCAGCGTTAAGCGTTCCCTTGAGGCGCATGCTCACCATTTGGGGCAGAGTGCCTACAGCAGCCACCACCTCCTCGCCTAACTGGCCGGGAGCAGAGAGTTCGATTTCCATAGCCTCCCCTGCATAATCACGAACAGATATGCCACTTATCTGTACCTCGTCTCCGTTGTTATCATTACTGCCATCCTTAGAGTAGGTGAATGTAAACTCATGTGTTCCTGCCGAAACATACATCGAATAAAATGTAAAATTAACGACTCCCGAGTAAGTACCCAGCAGCCTGTCATTATGTCTGATGGTAAGTTTATCATAATTTTGCTCACTTTTCACGCTATAGTTCCATTGCACGACTGTCAAAGCCTCACATGTAAAACTCATCTTAAACGTACAGGTACTATTACTAACACCCTTGTTGGTATTGGTCAGTATCCCATCGGCAAGTTGCCACGGATAAGTCTCGTCATTCTCAATATTGAGGTTAATGTGCTTTGACACACGAACCAGCGGTGACCAATCGGTCTCCTGAGCCCAAACGTTGGACACTCCTGCACAAAGGCAGAACAGGAAAAATAAGAATTGCTTCTTCATAGCTATATTGTTTTATTGTTATTATCGTTTCTTGGGTACACACTCACGCACTGCCAGCAGCGCGTTATGCCACAAAGTTAATGCTCTCGCACGCATACACCAAGCGCGATGCACTTGGGCGCATGAACATTTAGGACAAAACAGGTGGCTACATCGGACACTGCCCTCTGACAGACTATGAATGAAACCCTAATAAGTGTTAAAACACAGCGATTTAGGCTGCACAGGCACCTCATGTACGCTTCAGCCATCCCGCAGGGCAATGAAACTGTCCCAGGCAGCACACCAGACAGAGTGTAATGAGAATATCACAAGGGCCATATCACCGATAAAACCGCGCTTTTCTGCAGCAATGAGGCATGCCAGGCACTTTTTAGCCCTGAGGCACAAAAAGTTCTGCCCCCTACGTGGCAATATGTCGCATGATTTAGTTAACTTTGCATTGTAACCCTCAAGGGGAAATATATTTTCCCCACGGGCAGATAGAACCAGACAGATATGAACATTACTCTTGCCCTACAAGCCGTGCTGCCCAGCGCCAAGCACGCATTCAAGGCCATTCTGTGTGCCACCGTACTGAGCCTGGCAATGCCGGCGTGCCGGAACGGCAATGAAGCACAAACCACCGATGGAACCGTGGCCGACAGCCTGGCAAGGCTGCGACAGGAGGGAAAGGCAATGCGCAACGAGAGCCGGTTTGACGAAGCTCTGCAGCTGCACACACGTGGACTGGACCTGGCCAAGGAAGTGGGCGATACCGCCGAATGGATACAGGCACTCAACAATATAGGTACCGACTACCGCCGCATGGGCATACTGGATGTGGCACAAGAGTACCACTACACCGCCTACCGCATGTGTGAGGAGAGCACCGACACTGCCTATGTGATGCGCAAGAACAGGGTGGTGTCGCTCAACGGACTGGGCAACATCTACCTCTCAGTGGGCAATCTGGACCGGGCAGACACCATCTTCCACCTGGCACTGGAGGGTGAGCGGCAGTTGGGAAGTCCAGTGGGTCAGGCCATCAACTATGCCAATCTGGGTTCCATCTACAGCAGCCAGGGGCGAGATGAAGAGGCTCTGGAGTGCTACAAGCAGTCGATGCGGCTCAACAGGGAGAGTGAGAATGTGCTGGGACAGTCGCTCTGCCACATCTACTTCGGGTCGCTCAGCGAGAAGCACGGCGATTACGAAGCTGCCCTGAACCAATACCAGCAGGCTTATGACCTGATGAAAGACTCGCACGACAAGTGGCACTTGCTGGAGACAGTGCTCTCGCTGGCATCGGCAAACTTCGACCTGCACCGCGAGCAGGAAGCACTGAGGCTGCTCAGAGAGGCCGACACCGTGGCCAGAAGCATACATTCGCGCGAGCATCTGGTGAATGTGAACATGCTGTATTACCGCATCTTCGAGCGCGAAGGGAAGTATCGCCAGGCACTGGAGCACCATGTGCTGGCCACCAATCTGCAAGACAGCGTGCTCGACAGCAAGAAACGCGACCGCATACACAACATCGGCATCAACATCGAACGGGGACGACAGCAGCGGAGAGTGGATCTGGCACACGAGGAACTGAAGGTGGAGAGGCAGGAGAAATGGGTGAACATGCTCATTTCACTGGCCATCGTGATGGTGCTGCTGGCCATCATAGTGGCCATGCAATACGTGCAGGTGATACGCAAACGGCATCACCGCATGCTGGTGAAGGCAACGCAGATGAAGGAGGAGTTCTTCACAAACGTCACCCACGAGTTCCGCACGCCGCTCACAGTCATACTGGGACTGAGCCAGGAGATAGCCCGCAAGAGAACCACAGATACTGACACACAGCACCAGGCCAAGTCCATCCACCGCCAAGGGGCGCGTCTGCTGGAACTGGTAACGCAACTGCTGGACATCTCAAAGGTGAAATCGGCTGTGGGAGAGCCCGACTGGCGACACGGCAACCTGGCTGCACAGGTGGAGATGATGGTGGAGACCTACATGGACTATGCCCAGGAACGCGGCATAAACATCAGTTACAACCGCCCCGCAGAACTGCAAACCGACTTTGTACCCGACTATGTAAACAAGGTGGTGGGCAATCTGCTGTCCAACGCTCTGAAGTTCACACCCAAGGGCGGCAGCATCACCGTGAGCCTGAAGCAGGAAAGCAAGCACATCACACTGAGCGTGAGCGACACCGGACAAGGGATGAGCCAGGAGGAGCAGAGCCATATACTGGAACCGTTCTACACGAGCAAGTCCAAAGAGAACCCGCATGGGACGGGCGTGGGACTGGCGCTGGTCAACGAGATAGTGAAGGCCACCGGAGGCAGCATCGCATGGAAAAGTGCACCGGGAGCAGGCACCACATTCAGCATAAGCATACCCATACAGCACCGGGGAAAGCCCATCAGCGAGAGCGAGATGTACAGCGAACCGGCTCCCACCGACATAGAGCCGGACGACGAAGCGCCCGAAACCATCAACGAGGGACAGAGCCTGAAGCAGATACTGATAGTGGAAGACAACAGCGATGTGGCCAGCTTCATAGGGTCACAGCTGGGCAAGGACTATGAGATACACTTTGCACAGAACGGCAAGGAGGGTCTCGACATGGCAAGAAGCCTGATACCCGACCTGATAATCAGCGATGTGATGATGCCCATGATGGACGGTCTGGAGTTCTGCCGACTGCTGAGGGCCGACGAACTGGTGTGCCACATACCCGTAATCATGGTGACAGCCAAGGTGAGCGAGGAAGACCGGCTGCGCGGACTGGAATGCGGAGTGGATGCCTATCTGCCCAAGCCCTTCAACACAGAGGAGCTGCTGCTGCGCATCAGCAACCTGATGAAGCAGAGGGAGGTGCTTCGGCAGAAATACGAACAGGAATCTGCACTGCTGCCCATCAGCGCCGACATGCCGCAGGACCACTTCATGAAGCATGCCAAAGCTGCCATACTGGAGGCCGTAAGGGAAGGAAAGGACCTGAGTGTAGCCTCTCTGGCAGAGCAGCTGGACATCAACACACGCCAGCTGCACCGCAAGGTGACGGCACTCACAGGCGACACTCCCGTGGCGCTCATACGCACTACCAAGATAGAGCTGGCACAACGCATACTCAGCCAAGACCCTTCGGTGCCGATGAAGAACGTGGCTATAGACTGCGGATTTACCGATTACTCCCACTTCGTAAGGGTGTTCAAGAACGTCACAGGCAAGACTCCATCCGACTTCATAAAGGACATGTGACGCCCCCGGGAGGCAGAAAAACAGAAGCAGAAGCAGGAAGGGAGAAAACACGAAGCCATTAGTCATACGTGTGCAACATGCTCAAGTATGGCTTCCATTCAGCTTCCAAGGGTGGGTATGCTGTATGCCTCCACCGGTAGTATAATATAAGGAA
>OQWM01000604.1_pt1 | contig 23266 bp, 25 predicted proteins | sample 1691531 | NCBI WGS metagenome assembly OQWM01 (sample SAMN03418257, study PRJEB22391) | human gut metagenome | biome: human-gut; feature: organic feature; material: feces | host: Homo sapiens | place: Tanzania | collected 2013-01
GAGGGAACGGTAGAAGAGATGCTTGCCCAGGAAGCAGCATTTGCGGACAAGGGCATTTACGGCACCGATCTTCTGGGCTACCGCTACACAGGGGAGAACGTGGACGAGTTCTGCGCCGACTTTGTAAAGGGAGCGAAGCATCCGGTCTGTCTGGCAGGAAGCATCGGATCGGAAGAGAGAATCGAGAAGGTCAAGAAGATGAACCCCTGGACATTTACCATGGGAAGCGCACTGTTCGCCAAGAACTTTGTGAAAAACGGCACTTTCCGGGAAAACCTGGAATATGTCATCAACCTTTTATAAAAAGAAGCGTTTTCGTATTTTAAACAAGTGAGTCATTAAAATTCAAATATCAAAAACAACAATGGAGGTAGAAAGAAATGAAGAAATCAATCGTATTTAAGGGAGTATATCCTGCACTGATCACACCTTTCAAGGCTGACGGCAGCATGGATCTGGAAGGCTTAAAGGCTAACGTAAAATACTACATGAGCGTTGGCTGCGCAGGTGTTGCATTCAGTGGTTCTTCAGGAGAGCATGCATTCCTGACAAGAGAAGAGCGTATCGCTGGTATCAAGGCTTGTAAGGAAGTCATCGGCGCCGGCGAAGATCATTCATCCCAACCCGGAGATGGCGGCATTTTATGAGAAGAAATTCGAGAGATACCTGAAATGCTATGAAGCAGGCTGCTGATCAGGCAGATATTTCATTACGGGTAATATTTTAATTAATATAAACCAATATCAAATCAAATGGAGGAAGAGAAAAATGGATGTAAACAAGAAAATCGAAGAGCTGAAACTGGTTCCTGTTGTTGTACTTCAGGATGCAAAGGATGCAGGCGCAGATGCTGCACTGGTTCTTTCTCCGATCGGCAACACAGACAACGATGGTATGGTTGCTCACTTTACAGAGCTGGCAAAGGTTGGTATCCCGATGGTTCTTTACAATCATCCGGCTGCAACAGGCATCAACATTGACTTAGAGCTGTTTGAGCGCCTGATCGCTATCCCTGAGGTGGTTGGTATGAAGGAGACATCCGGAAGCCTTCCGCTTGCAGCAAGCATCTTAAGAAAATACAGCGCAGATGACATCACCCTGTTCACAGGCTGCGACGACCTGACACTTCCTGCATTCTGCGTAGGATTCCAGGCAATCATCCTTGCAACCGCTAACGTTGCACCGAAGCAGGTAATCGAGATGATGAACCTTGTAAACGAGGGCAAGATCAAAGAAGCACAGAAGATCTACTGGAACCTGGCTCCTCTGACAGCTACCATCGGCGACGAGAACAAGTTCCCGGCACTTCTGAAGAAGGCTGTTGAGCTGCTCGGCATGCCTGCTGGCGATCCGAGAATGCCTGTTCTTCCGGCTACCGCTGAGGAGACCGCTAAGGTAGAAGAGGCTCTGAAGATCGCAGGCCTGAAATAAGCACACGACATAGAAGTTTCATAGAAAAGATTTCATAGTTATTCATTTCCTTCCTGAAGGTGCTCACGGGTGTGGGCACCTTCTTTGACGGGATGAGCAAGATAGGAAAACCAAGATCAATATATGTAATATCAGAGACAAGGGATATCATAGAAAAACACAACAGACTATAGTAAAATGAGGGGAAGATTGGAAGCAGTGTGTCCACTGCGGAGAGGAGAAGAACATGGGAAAAGATTATATGAATGCGATCACACAGGGGGTTTATGTAATCGGAGCAAAAAACGGTGAGAAGAAGAATCTGATGACAGCTGCATGGCTGACACAGATTTCCTCCAGACCGAACCAGATTCTGGTGGCTGTCAGCGCCGGACATTATACAGCAGAGATGCTGCAGAACAATGCACATTTCACCATTTCCGTTCTGGCAAAGGGCCAGGAGGAGGTTGCCAAGGCCTGCGGTTTTGTATCTGGAAGAAATGCAGAGAAGACAGAGCTGGTAGCGTGCATCTATGACGAGAAGGACTGCCCGATCGTGAAGGATTCCGCTGCATACATGATCTGCGAAGTGAACAAGGTTTACCAGCTGGGTGATCACGTACTGTTTGCGGCAGAGGTGCTGGACGGCGAGAACAGCGGCAAGGAGCCGATGGTATATCACAAGGCAGACTTTTTCGGTTAATTAAGATGAAAATGCGCACGGACAGACGCTGTATGGGAAGATATCCTGCCATGAGCCGAAATGATTGGCGGCACAGCGGCGATCTGTGCCGTGTGCAAAAATGGATATAATATGCTATGATAAAAGGAGGGTTCATTTATGAAAGTGATCAGAAAACTGGACAGCAGAGTGTTCCTGGACGGCCCTGAGGTATGCAGAGAATATGTGGTGACACCGAAGATTACCTTTGGTTCCTCTACCCTGCAGCCGGGACAGACCGGCGGTATTGACCCGGGACATCCCAACGGCCATGAAGTATTTTTCGTCAGCCGCGGCACCGTGCTCATGCACAACACGGCAACCGATGAATACTATGAGCTGCATGAGCAGGATATCATTCTCGTATATGAGGGAGAGCCTCATGAGCTGACCAACATCGGCACAGAGCCGGCGGTCATCACATGGAGCTGCGCACCGAGAACCGACTGATCCGGCAGGGTCTGATTCGATCCCGGTTTACAATTAGGAAGGAGTAAGAAAAGATGAAAGTATTGCTGATTAACGGAAGCCCGAATGAAAAGGGATGTACATGGAGAGCACTGAAGGAAGTGGCTGACACACTGGAAAAAGAAGGCGTGGAGTCTGAAATCCTTCATATTGGAAAGAAGCCCATCGGCGGATGTATTGGCTGCGGCGGATGTTCCAAGAACAACGGTCGCTGCGTATTTAACAACGATCCGGTCAATGAGGTGCTGGACAAGATGGAGACTGCGGACGGCCTCATCGTCGGCTCCCCGGTTTACTTTGCATCTCCCAACGGGGCTCTGATCTCTCTCATGGACAGAATCTTTATGGCAGGCGGCAATTTCCGCTTCAAACCCGCAGCCTGTGTTACTTCTGCAAGAAGAGGAGGAACGACAGCAACACTTGAAGTCATGAACAAGTACTTCCTGATGTCTGAGATGCCCATCGTTTCTGCCAACTATTGCAACATGGTACACGGCCATGAGGCAGCAGAGGCCGAGGGCAACGATCAGGAGGGTCTCGGCGTTCATGAGCTTGCGCACCTTGCGCAGCAGCAGGGGGATGAGGAAGATGCCGATGACGAACCACAGGACGAGGAAGAAGCCTATCTTGAAGACGCTGCCGAGCAACTGGCCGCCGTCGGGCGAGGAACCGTTGGCGATGGCGGAGAGCATGACCATCATCACGATGGCGAGGATGTCCTCGAGGATGCAGACGCTCATGACGGTGGCCACGAACCCCTGCTGCAGCAGACCCATGTCGGAGAGGGCCTTGTAGATGATGGTGGTGGAGGACATGGCGAGCATGCCGCCCAGGAAGATGCAGTCCATGTGGCCCCAGCCGAAGCCCTTGCCCACGGTGATGCCGAGCAGGATCATGCTGAAGACGATGGTGCAGGCAGCGATGACGGGACTGGTGCCCATCTTGAGGATCTTCTTGACGGAGAAGTCGAGGCCCAGGGAGAACAGGAGAAACATCACGCCGATCTCGGCCCACATCTCGACGTCGCCCTTATCGACGACGCTCATCGTGTAGGGCATGTGGGGAGAGACCAAAAATCCGGCTACGATATAGCCCAGCACAAGCGGCTGGCGGAGCTTCTTGAACAACAGGGTGACGGCTCCGGCCACGACCAGGATCAGGGCCAGGTCGCTCACGAGATGGGGAAGGGAATTGATAGGCGCCTCGCTTTCTTTTCTTAGGTTGGTATGTTGTGTCGGAGGGACGGCCCAAGGAGGGGGCGGGGTGGAGAGAAAAAATAGTTCTCGTGATGGTCAGCAGTGGGGTTCGCCTCCGGCAAAAATAGCGTGATGATACACAGACCGTGATGATACACAGACAGGGGGTGGGGGTAAGGATGCTTTGCGGCGAGACGCGTCGCCACGCCACAAAGCATCCTCAGAGAAGAGGGGGAGCGGACTAGTCGTTGTAGCCGGCTGCCAGCTCGCTGATCTTGATGACCACCTGCATGGCCTTCTCCATCACCTGGATGGAGACAAACTCATAGGGGCCGTGGAAGTTGATGCCGCCAGCGAAGATGTTGGGGCAGGGAAGGCCGCGGTAGCTGAGCTGGGCGCCGTCCGTGCCGCCACGGATCGGCTCTACCTTCGGCTTCACACCCGTCTCCTCCATGGCCTTGAGCACGAAGTCGATGACGTGCATATTGGGCTCGATCTTCTCCTTCATGTTGTAGTACTGGTCGGTGAGGGTGATCTCGAAGACGCCCTCGCCGTACTTCTCGTTCATCTTGGCCACGCAGTCGGCGAGGAACTTCTTGCGCTGCTCAAACTTCTGACGGTCGTGGTCGCGGATGATGTAGGAGAGCTTGCCCTCCTCGCAATGGCCCTCGATGGACAGGAGGTGGTAGAAGCCCTCGTAGCCCTCGGTGGTCTCGGGGATGTCGGTGGTGGGGATCAGGGCGTTGAACTCGGCAGCCAGGCGGGCAGCGTTGATCATCTTGCCCTTGGCGTAGCCCGTATGGACGCTCACGCCGTGGATGATGATCTTGGCAGCGGCGGCGTTGAAGCACTCATACTCCAGTTCGCCGATGTCGCCACCGTCCATCGTGTAGGCCCACTCGCAGCCAAACTTCTCCACGTCGAAGTGGTGGGCGCCCTTGCCGATCTCCTCGTCGGGGTTGAAGCCCACGCGGATCTTGCCGTGCTTCACCTCGGGATGGTCGCGCAGCCAGCACATGGCCTGGACGATCTCGGCGATGCCGGCCTTGTCGTCGGCGCCCAGCAGCGTGGTGCCGTCGGTGACGATGAGGTCCTCACCCTTGTGGGCGAGCAGCTCGGGGAACATCTTCGGCGAGGAGACGATGCCCGGAGAAAGCTCGATGTCGCCGCCGTCGTAGCTCTTGACGATACGGGCCTTGATGTTGGCGCCACTGGCGTCGAGGGCGGTATCGTAGTGGGCGATGAAGCCGATGGTGGGCACGGACTTGTCGGTGTTGGCGGGAAGGGTGGCGTAGATGTAGCCCTTCTCGTCCATCTCGACTTCCTTCAGGCCCTCCTTCTCCAGCTCCTCTTTGAGGTAGCGGGCGAAGATGAGCTGCTTCGGGTTGCTGGGTACGGTCTCGGACTCATCGACCGACTGGGTGTCAAACTTGGTGTAGTTGATAAATCGTTCTGCTATTTCCATAAGTTCTGGATGATTTTGGTATTCTTTTTTGCAAAGATACGGTTTTTCTATGATATGGCAAGGGAGTGGGCGTGGAAATTTCTAAAAAACAATGGAGAGCCCGCGTGAAAACAAAGGATAGGACGTGTAAAACAATGGAGCGGGCAGGGTCGGTAGGGGCAAAACCAATAAGCCCCCTGCCTTGAAAGACAGGGGGATATGATAGCTTATGATAAGATTTCTTACTGTGCGGCCTTCTCGCCCTGGACGGGAGCACCCTGGGCGGGAGCGCCCTGAGCTGCACCCTGTGCGCCACCCTTCTGGGCGGGAGCAGCCTGCTTCTGCTGGCTGGCGCCGAAGTTGGGCAGGTTGTTGGGGTTGGAAGAGCTGCTCTCGGCTGCACGCTCGATCACGCTCTGATCGGTGTTGGCAGAAGGAGCTACGTAGGCGCAGACAACGCTGAACACGACCATGGCAATAGCCAGTCCCCATGTGGCCTTTTCGATGAAGTCCGTCGTCTTGCGCACGCCGAGCACGCTGTTGGACGAGGAGAAGTTAGACGCCAGGCCACCACCCTTTGACTCTTGAATCATAACGATTCCGATCATCAGGAGTGCGGCGATCACGATAAGAATCACAAATAATGTGTAAAGTCCCATTTTTTATCTTTTTGTCTTTTATTTTTATTGTTCGTTCAAAATCAATTTCTGTAGAAACCGAATTTGATCTGCAAAGTAACGATTTTTTTTTGGATATTCCAAATATAATCGCTGAATAATTTCCAGCGCCTTGGAATATCTGCCCTGCTTGATGTAGATACGCGCCAAAGTTTCGGTGAAATAGCTCGATCCTTCGTCCTCCACGGTTTCTTCCTCGGGCTCGTACTCGGTTTCGTCTTGTAGAGAAATTTTACCTTTCTCCTTGTTGATGAAGTCGTCGATGAGTTCCTGGCCCTTGAGTTGGGGGGTCTCCTGGGGGGCTTCGTCTCCGGCCTCCATGAGGTAGGCCACGTAGTCGATGGTGGCGTCGGCGGGGGTCGGCTTGCGCTTGACGACGGGCTGGTCCTGCGGCTTCGGCTGCGTCTCCTCGCCCTCCTCTCCGGGGAGCTGGTCGAGGAAACTGTCGATGAGCGCGGCGGTGCGGTCGCCCTCGGGGGCGTCCTGCGCGGAGGATTCGTCCTTGGCGGCTTCGTGCTCGTCGGCCTGATCGTCCCGCAACTGGTAGTGGGGACCTTCTGTCAGGTCGAAAAGGCGCTGGCGCTCGGTGATATAGACGGCAGCCCTACGCAGCTCCTCGTCGAAGGTGGGGTCGTGGAGCAGGTAGAGGTTCTTGAGCAGCAATAGCCGTGCGGGCTGGTAGTAAGGATAGCGTGCGAGCAGACTGCGCAGCTCGTAGAGGGTGTCCTTGCCCAGCCGTTCGGGGTGGCGCGTGAGGGTGGCTATGTTTATACTCATGATGTGGTGCTGATTGGAGGAGTCCGTAAATGGTGGTGGCTGCCGTACATAGGTGGCGTGGGAAGCAGGGCTACCAGTTGGCCACGGTGGCATTGAATATCTGGTCGGTCAGATCCTTGACCATCTGCTCCACCAGCTCTTGCTGCACGTCGTTGAGGTTGCGCGTGGTGGGGTAGGATGAGGTGGCCGTAAACTGGCGCTCGAAGTCCTCGGCATGGTTCACGTTGTTGGTAAACCGCACGTTGACCGTGATGGAGAGTTCGGTCTGGGCAGCGTAGCCCTCGCTCGACACCGACTTGTTGCGCTGCTGATACTGCGTGATCTCGCCCTCGATCTGGAGGTCGCCGTCGCGACGGACCTGCTGCAACTTCGTGTGGTTGGCAAACTGGTCCTTGAGCGTATTGTTGAACATGGGGCCCATCGGTCCCCACACATAGGCGGAGCGGATGGGGAAATCGGCTATCTGGATGGTCTTGGTCTTGGTGTAGTCGATGCTGGCGCCGTTGAAGGTGTACTTCGGAACGCAGGATGTCGCCAAGGCCAGCAGCATCCATACCACCACGGCCGACACACAGAGGTGGGCGGCGAGGCGTGGGGTCCTTTGATTCTTATCGCTTCTCATGCTTTATTTTTCTTCAAGTCCGTACACTTGGACGTTTTTATTTCTCTTCGAGTCCGTACGCATAGACGTTTTTATTTGTCTTCGAGTCCGTACTCCTTGATGCGGCGGTAGAGGGTGCGGTCGCTGATGCCGAGTTCCTGGGCCGCTTTCTTGCGGTTGCCGTTGTTGCGCTCCAGCGCCCTGACCACCATCTGTCGCTGGTTGTCGTTGAGGTTGAGGCTTTCCTCCTCCTTCTGCGGGCGGGTCTCCTGTATCTCCTCGGCCACGGCGTCCTCCACCTCCTTGTCGTCAGGGCGGAAGGCATCCTGGGTCGTGGCAGGAAGCGTCTGGGCGCCCTCCGTGGCCAGGTGGCGGTAGTGGGCCGTCTCTTCGAGCTCGCGGTAGGTCTCCAGTTGCTTGCGCACGTTGTTGAGGTCGCGGCGCAGGTCGCTGACGTTGCCACGGAGCTCGTAGAGGATCTTGTAGAGGATCTCGCGCTCGCTCTCGTAGCTATGCGATCCTTGCCCCTTATCGACGAGGGCCAGTTCGGTGCTCTCCGTGTCCTGGGGGATGAAGCGCAGGATCTCCTCCCGGTCGATCACTCTCTTCTCGGCAATGACCGACATCTGCTCGGTGATGTTCTTCAGTTGGCGCACGTTGCCGGGCCATTTGTACTTGAGCATCACCTGCTTGGCCTCGTCGTCGAGCGTGATCTTCGGCAACTTGTATTTCTCGGCCATCTGCATGGCGAAGAGGCGGAAGAGCAGCAGGATATCGTTGCCACGCTCGCGGAGGGGCGGCATGTTGATGGGGATCGTGTTGAGACGGTAGTAGAGGTCCTCGCGAAACTTCCCCTCGCTGATGGCCTTGCGCATGTTGACGTTGGTGGCAGCGACGATGCGGACGTTGGTCTTTCGGATCTCCTGTCCTCCTACGCGGATGTATTCGCCCGTCTCCAGGACGCGGAGCAGGCGGGCCTGGGTGGCCATGGGCAGTTCGCCGACCTCGTCGAGGAAGAGCGTGCCCTTGTTGGCAATGCCAAAATAGCCCTCGCTTTCGCCGATGGCACCCGTGTAGGATCCCTTCTCGTGGCCGAAGAGTTCGCTGTCTATCGTTCCCTCGGGAATCGAACCACAGTTGATGGCGAAGTATTTCTCCCGCTTGCGGGGCGAGTTGTCGTGGATGACGCGCGGGATGATCTCTTTGCCCACGCCGCTCTCGCCGATGATCAGCACCGAGAGGTCGGTGGGGGCCACTTGCAGGGCCACGTCGAGGGCACGGTTGAGCGCGTCGCAGTTGCCTACGACGTTGTATCTTTGCTTGATGATTTGCAGTTTACTCGTATCCATTTCTTACCATAGTTGGGGTTAAAATAAAGCCGGCAGGCTTGTCGCCCGATTTTTTCTCCCGTTTTTTGCTTCTACTTCTGCTTCTCCCTTTTCTCCTTTTGCGTCTTCTTCTCCTTCTCCCTTGTCTTCTTCTGCTTCTCCCTTTCTCCTTGTTGCTTCTCCTCCTTTGCCTTACTTCTCCTTGTCTCCTTCTCCCGTTTTCTCCTTATATAATATATAGGCAGAGTGGGGAGAAGTCAGGTCGCCAGGGTCGCAGTTTGGAGTCTTGTTGTGCTATGTGCCGCAGTTTGGAGTCTTGTGGGTCGCTATGGGCAAGGCGGCTTCTCCCGCAGGCTGGTGCGGTCGAGCTTGATGAGCAGAAGGCCGATGGCCGTCCAGATCAGTTCGCGGATGCGCACCAGCAGGGCGACAAAGATGCCCGCCGTGGCAGTCAGACCCAGTCCTGAGACCGACATCAAGAAGCCTCCCTCGCGTCCGCCGAGCTGCAGCGGCATGAAGAAGAGCATGTTGGCGAAGAGCGTCGTGAAGGCGATGATGAGGATGCAGTCGATGTAGTTGACGCTCGGGTAGAGCACGAGCAGGATGAACATCACCTCCAGGGCCGAGCAGACGCGGCAGGCCAGTTCCAGGAGCACGACTGTGAGAAACGTGCGCGGATTTTGGTTGTGGAGGGCTGCCACCTGGCGGTCGATGTTGTCGAGTTGTTCGCGATGGCCCTCGATAAACCGCCGTGCCCAGTGCTTGATGCCGGGAATGTGGCCGAGAAGTTTCATGCCCCTCACGGCAAGTCCGCGTCGGTAGCCAGCAAGGAAAAACCAGATGCAGAGGGCGCAGAAGCCGCCTGTCAGCGAGAGCATGATGGCCATGAAGGTGTTCAGCTCTTGCGTCAAGACATAGAGCACGATACTCAGCACCCAAAACCAGAAGTGGCTGAAGATGTGGGTCATCACGTAGAGCAGTACCGAGGCCGTGGCGCGCTCCGTGCCGATCTTGGGCTTGAGGACCATGATGCGGTAGGGCTCGCCGCCCATCAAGCCTCCTGGCGTGGCGTAGTTGAGGGCAAAGCCTGAGACGGTGATCTTGTAGAGCCACCAGAAGCCCACGTGCGCTCCGGACGCCTCTTGCGTCCCTCGATTCTCTTGATACCCTTGAATCTCTCGAGTTTCTTGATTCTCTCGTTTCTCTTGAGTCTCTTGATTCTCTTGAGCTTCTCGATGCTCTCGATTCTCTTGCGTCTCGCTCGCGGCGCCGCGTCGCTCTCCGCTGCGGATGATGGTGTACCAGGCTGCCGTATTGAAAAGGTAGAGAAAGGCCCAAAGGACCACGACGGCGAAGAACCAGTAGCCTGCGCGTTGCAGGCCCTGCCACACTTCGGCAAAGTGGAGCTGGCTTACCATGACGGCAAGGACCACCAGGCCAAAGATGAAGAAGATGTTCTGGTACTTCTTTTTCATGTCTCAACGAGATCGTTTACTCTGCCTTGGGTTCGCGCTTCTTGGGGATGGCGAAGCGTACCTTCTCGCTCTCGTCTTTCTTCTCCTTGTAGAGTTTGGGGAGCGGATGAGCACCCGCCTGGTCGTAGGCGGCGCGGTTGCGGAAAATGTCGATGGCCGTGAAGATGGCTTGGCGCAGCGGCTGCGGGTCGGCCACGCCCTTTCCGCCCAGCGGGAGCGTGTTGGCCAGGTCGGGGCAGGTGCGGACCAGCGGCAGGCCGACGGTGTAGTGGACGCCAGGACCATCGCACAGCGCGTGGAAGGGGATTGTGCCCTGCTCGTAGTACATCGCGACGATAGCGTCGAAATGGGTGTAGTCGTTGCCGGCGAAGAGGGCGTCGGCGGCGTAGGGGCCAAAGGCCTGGATGCCCTCGGTGGTCAGCGTCTCGATGGCGGGGCGGATAATCTCCTGCTCCTCGGTGCCGAGCAGTCCGTTGTCGCCAGCCTTCGGATTGATGGAGAGGAGGGCGATGCGGGGATTGGAGAGGCGGAAGTCGCGACGCAGGCTCTGGGCGAGTTTGCGGCAGGTCTGCTCGATGCTGCCCTGGGTGATGCACTCCACCATCTGGCGCAAGGGCAGGTTGCGTGTGGCCAGGGCAATGCGCAGTCCGCCATCGACCATCAGGGTCTGGCCGTGGCCATCGGTCTCCAGGTGGTCTTCGATATAGCGGCTCTGTCCGCTAAACTGAAACTCGCTGGTGTTGTCGATGGGATTGGTGACGAGGACGTCGAAGCGGCCCTCGCGATAGTCGGCCAAGGCGCAGTCGAGGGCCTTGAGGGCGTAGTCTCCCGAGGTCTCGCTGGCCACGCCAGGCTCCACTTTCACCTCTTCTTCGTAGGTGGTCAGCAGATTGACCACGCCGTCGGTGGCCTCGCTTGCGTCCGAGATGATGGTGAAGTTGGCCTCTATCTCGAGCAGGTTGCGGTAGTAGGCTGCCACCTTGGGGGAACCGTAGATGATGGGCGTGCACAACTCCAGCATCTCGGGGTCGGCAAAAACCTTGAATATCAGCTCGTATCCGATACCGTTGGTATCGCCTTGGGTGATAGCCACCCGTATTTTCTTGTTATTCTCCATAAGATATATACTCATTGAAAACGACAGTGCGAAGCTGCCGCATGATGTTTCTTTTTTCTCTCTCGGGGGCGTAGGCGAAGGCGAGGAGCACGAGGGCGCCCTGCCTTGTCTTTTTGACGGAGGCCACAAAGGGTCCTCCCATCGCGTCGCCCTCCATCATCCATTGTCCCGTCAGGAGGTGGATCCCACGCTCTTGCTGGATTTGGACGGTCGCCAGCGCCAGGTGCATGGAGCTGGAGGCCTGATCGCCGTGGATATGCTGGGAGAGCATCTGGTCGATGGCTCTTGCCCAGTCGGCTTTCGGACTGTCCGGCAGGCGCAGGACGCAGAGGCTTCTGAGGTTTTCTGCCCCGTTGGTGGCTATCCACAGAAAGTCTTTCGACGTCTTGCTGGCGCGCATGGCCTCGGGCACTTTCATCTGGACGCCAAACTGCCTCCGTATCTTCTCCTCCATTTTGGGATGGTGGTTGTGCTGGAGGAAGGCGTAGCTCTCTTGCTCCTCAAAGGCCAGAAGGTCGTGCAGGATCCGCGCCGAATCCTTCGCCGAGGCTTCGATGACGAGTTGCGGGCGGGCGTTGAGGTCGTGTCCCGAAGCATACGGCTTGTCGCTCAGGATGACGATGGCGCGGGCCAGGAGGGCGTTGCCCTTGAGTTGGTCTTGCGTCGTAGGGCGCACGTCGAAGCGGGGCTCCGGCTGGGGCAGTCCGGGCTCTGGCCGGGAAAGGTAACTGGCGAGTTGGCCCGTGGTGTCGCCGACGACCAGCACTTCGCCTGCGCGGGCCGAACTGGAGGGCAGTCGGTGGCGGGACGCTTGCCGGCATCCGAGGAGGGTGCAGGCAATCATGATCCCGGCGAAGAGGACACTACGCATCGTGGCGTTGCTTCTCTCTCACCTCGCCGATCTCCTTGCTCGTCGAAAGGAGTCCGCAGGCCGCGAAGATGTCCTGGCCTCGCGACGCACGGATCGTCGTGAAGACGCCGTGGTGGGTCAGGTAGTCGCGGAAGGCCTCCATCCGCTCCTCGTCCGACTCGCGAAGGGGCACGTCGGGGATTTGGTGGAAGCGTATCAGATTCACGCGACACTCCAGTCCTTCCAGCAGACGGACGATGGCGCGGGCGTGGGTCGGAGTGTCGTTGAGTCCACCAAACAGGATATACTCGAAGGAGAGTCGGCGCTGGTGGGTGAAGTCGTACTCGCGCAGCAGTTTCACTACCTCCTCGATGCCCATGCCTCGTTCGGCTGGCATGAGCTGCGCACGCTGCTCGGGGATGGGGGAGTGGAGGCTGATGGCCACGTGGCAGTCGCTCTCGTCGAGGAAGCGGCGCAACTTCTTGCGCACGCCGACGCTGCTGACCGTGATGCGCTTCGGAGACCAGGCCCAACCGTAGTCGGCGGTGAGGATCTCCGTGGCACGGAGCACGTTGTCGAGGTTGTCCATCGGCTCGCCTTGTCCCATGAAGACGATGTTGGTGAGCTTGTCCACATCGGGAAGGGCATAGACTTGGTTGAGGATGTCGGCTGCAGTGAGGCTGCCCTCAAAACCTTGTTTGCCCGTCTGACAGAACAGGCAGTTCATCTTGCAGCCCACCTGCGACGACACACACAGCGTGGCGCGGTCGCCGTCGGGGATATAGACCGTCTCGACAAACTCATGGCGGAGCTTCTCCTTGGAAGCGCCCGCATAGACGGGGAACAGGTATTTGATCGTTCCGTCCTTGGAGTACTGGGCGTCGATGGGCGCATGGCAGCCCACCGTGAAGCGCTGGGCAAGCAGCTCGCGGTGCTTCTTTGATATGTTGGCCATCTCGTTGATGTCCTTGACGTGCTGCACGTAGAGCCAGCGCGCGATCTGTCCGCCCACGAAGGCGGGCATTCCCAACTCGCGGGCCAGCGTGCGCAGCTCCTCAAGGGTCTTTCCTATCAACGGTTCTTTTGTTTCCTCTGTCATTTTTCTTTCGGCGTCTCACCGCGTTGGGCGGTAGGTTGCATAATAATCTGCAAAGATAACCAAAATAATCGGTAACGCTGACAGATTGCCGTACTTTTTGCCAAAATGTCGTATAGGCACGCTGATTTTCCACCCGCCATAGCCAGGGAAATCCACTCGCATAGCCAGGGAAATCCACCCGCATAGCCAGGAAAAATGTGCCATGGGCAGGGTGTGACAAAAAGCGTAAGCATCTGCTGCTTAGTGTGCTACCTTCTCTTGCGCGTGGTCGTCTTGCTCTTGTGCTTGCTGCTCTTGGGCGCAGTGCGGGTCGTTGTCCTGGTGGTCGTGTGCGTCTTGGGCTTGGCGGCCTGGTAATACTTTTGGGCCTCGGGCAACCATTTTCTGATATTGGCGATGCGCGTCTGGTCGGAGGGGTGGTCGCTCAGCCACTCTTGCGTGGACTGGCTGCCCGACGAGGACATACGCTGCCAGAAGGTGATGGCATTGGCTGGGTCGTAGCCTGCCATGGCGGCAAAGATCAGGCCCATATAGTCGGCTTCGCTCTCATCCTTGCGGCTGTATTTCAGATTGAGCAGGGAGAAGCCCGTGCCGGCTATCTGTCCGGCCACGTTGGCAGCGTCTTGTCCTGCCACTGCTCCGAGCACGCTTCCGAGCACAGTGGTCGCTACGCCCTGGTTCTGCTGCTTCGTCATCTGCTCGGCGCTGTGTTTCGCCACGGCGTGGGCGATCTCGTGTCCCAGCACGATGGCCAGGGAGGCCTCGTTCTGTGTGTAGGGCAGGATGCCTTCGAAGACGACAATCTTGCCTCCGGGCATGCAGAAGGCGTTGGCCTGCGGGTCCTGGATGAGGTTGAACTCCCAGTGGAAGTTGTTCACCTCACTGGCGAAGCCGTTGTTTCGGAGGTAGGTCTCGACGGCATTGGCGAGGTTGCGCCCTACGCGTACCACCATCTGGGTGTTGGCTGCGTTGGTCGATTTCTTCGCCTTCTGCATATAGGTGGAATACTGCTGCTGCGAGAGGGAGAGCAGTTGCTCGTCGCTCACGCCGATGCGATGCTTGCGTCCTGTCAGGGGGACTGTCTGGGTGGTACCGCATGCGGTCATCAGTAGGGTGATGGCCGTCAAAAGAATCAGTTGGATCTTCTTCATTCGTTTTCTCTCCTAATTTGTTTTCTAAGACCTTGTTTTTTGTTTCCAAGACCTTGTATTTTGTTTCTAAGATTTTGTCAGCTGATGGTGCTGGGTTGCAAAATTAGCAATTCCGTGGCAAAACACAAAAAGAAGAGCCGAAAAAGTGGTGGCTTTTCGGCTCTTCTATCAAGTATGAAAACATCGTGTATCAAGTATGGAAACATCGTGGCGGAGTAGGCTGCCGCCAGCGGTTTTACTTGAACATCTCTTTGATGCCGCCGATGGATCCCATGAGGTTGGTGGCCTCGTAGGGCATAAAAACGGTCTTCTGGTTGTTGTTCTGCGCCATCTCGGAGAGCATCTGGATGTACTTCTGGGCGATGAGGTAGCTGGCGGGGTTGGTGCTCTTGCCTACGGCCTCGGTGATCTTGTTGATGGCGATGGCCTCGGCTTCGGCCTTGCGGATGCGTGCCTGGGCCTCACCCTCGGCGATGAGGATGGCCTGTTGCTTGTCGGCTTCGGCCCGGTTGATGGTCGAGGCCTTCTCGCCCTCTGACTGCAGGATGGCGGCTTGCTTCTCACCCTCGCTGGTCAGGATCGTTGCGCGCTTGTTGCGCTCAGCCTGCATCTGCTTCTCCATGGCCTGGAGGACGCTCTCGGGCGGCGTGATGTCCTGCAGCTCGACGCGGTTGACCTTGATGCCCCACTTGTTGGTGGCGTCGTCGAGCACGGCGCGGAGCTTGGTGTTGATGGTGTCGCGCGAGGTGAGGGTCTGGTCCAGCTCCATCTCTCCGATGATGTTGCGGAGCGTGGTCTGGGTCAGTTTCTCTATGGCGTTGGGCAGGTTGTTGATCTCATAGACCGCCTTGAAGGGATCGACAATCTGAAAATAGAGCAGTGCGTTGATCTGCATCTGGATGTTGTCTTTCGTGATGACGTTTTGGCGTGCGAAGTCATAGACTTGCTCGCGCAGGTCGATGGTGCTGGTATAGACATAGCGTCCGCCCTTGACGGCCACCACCTCCTTGGCGTGGTCGAGGAAGGGCATGATGATGTTGATACCCGGCTGCAACGTGGCGTAATACTTACCGAGACGCTCGATAACTTTGGTCTCGCTTTGAGAAATGATCACAACGGCCTTCATGGTGAAGAAGATGACCAGAAGGACGATGGCTACAAGTACATAGGTTGCTATTGACATAATCGTAAAGTGTTAAGGTTGAATATACTTGGTTTCTGTTTGGATCTTATGCTTCCTCGACGGTGATGATGATGGAGTCGATGCTGAGCACGCGGGCCTTCATGCCGTTTTCGACGGGGTGGCCGTCGCGGGTCTTTGCCTTCCAACTGTCGCCGTCGATCTGCACACGACCATAGCCGTTGGCCTCGATCGGTTCGGTGATGCGTCCGATGCGTCCGATGAGGGCGTCCACATTGCTTACGCGGCGGTCCTCGCCTTTGTGAAACCAGCGTAGGGCCACCGGCCTGAGGAAGAAAATGCTCAGCAAGGTGGTGATCGCAAAGACAATGATCTGAATCGTCAGACTGTCGGTAAAGACTGATGAAATAGACGCAAAGAGGCCGCCGACTGCAAAGCAGACAATAAAGAAGTCGCCATTGGTCAGTTCGAGCAGCAGGCACAGGAGGCTGATGAGCAGCCAGGCCAACCAAAGGTTTTGTGCAAAGTAATCGATCATAGTCGTTATTTTTGTGTTAGTTATTTTTGCCGAGTGCAGCTTATCTTATGCAAAGATAATGCAAACGAGTGCAATGGGAACTGGTTCACAAATTGCCGAGTGCAGCTTATCTTATGCAAAGATATGGAAAAATATTGGTATTCCATTTCTTTTTCATCACTTTTTTATTCTGTTTTTTGAATATCTTCAAAAATAGTGTGTGGAGCGGGATGGAAGACTGGGGAAAAGTGCTTTTGGACCATGTTGTGAGGAAGCGGTAAACGAATAGGGCCTCTGTCGTTTTTCCCAAAAAAGATTAAATATAAAGAGGATTTCTTGGTGGAGAAAGGAAAAAATCGTACTTTTGCAGTTCAAAAACATGTTTGTAGCGTGAAAATAAAGGAAGTAATCGCTGCCCTTGAACGATTCGCGCCTCTGCCCTTGCAGGCTGGCTTCGACAATGCTGGCCTACAGGTTGGACTGACAGAGGCGGAGGTGTCAGGGGCTTTATTGTGTCTTGACGTGACGGAGGCCATCGTTGACGAGGCCATCGCGCGCGGTTGTAATCTGATTGTTTCCCACCATCCCCTCATCTTCCGCAAACTTTCGTGCATATCGGACGGCGACTATGTGCAGCGGACGGTCTTCAAGGCCATCCAGCGTGGCATCGTCATCGTGTCGATGCATACTAATATGGACAGTGCCGTGGGGGGCGTCAACTATAAGATCGCTGAGAAGTTGGGTCTCCAGGACCTCTCTTTCATCGGACAGCAGCAAGAGGTGGAAGGCGTCTCGGGAGGCGAGGGCGTGATCGGTCGCTTTGCGAAGCCGGTAGCTGCCGACGACCTGGTGCTCCTGCTGAAGAAAGAGTTTGGTGTGGAGTGTGTCCAGGCAAACCAGTTGTTGCGCCGCCCCATAGAGAAGGTGGCCCTTTGTGGCGGATCGGGAGCTTTTCTGCTGCCTGAGGCCGTACGGTTGGGTGCCGATGCGTTTGTCACGGGAGAGATGCACTACCACGAGTTCTTTGGGCGGGAGCAGCAGATACAGATCTGCGTGATCGGTCATTATCAGAGCGAGCAATATACATCGGAGATCTTCCGTGAGATCATCATGCGAGAGTGTGCGGGCGTGCCTTGCTACATCACGTCGGTCAACACCAACCCGATCCTTTATCTTTAATAAGGTATATAGTAAGAAACAAATAAGGACAAGAATACTTATGGCAAAGAAAGAAGCAAAAGAAATGTCGGTAGAGCAGAAGCTGCAGGCTCTCTATGAACTGCAGACGACGCTTACGGCTATCGACGAGAAGCGTGCGTTGCGTGGCGAGTTGCCGCTGGAGGTGCAGGACCTGGAGGACGAGATCGCAGGTCTCGACACCCGTATCGAGAAAATCGACACAGAAATCAAGGAGTTTCAGTCGGCTATCACGATGAAGAAGGGTGAGGTGCAGGAGGCACAGGCCAACTTGGAGCGTTACAACAACCAGCTCAATGAGGTGCGCAACAACCGCGAGTATGACTCGCTGAGCAAGCAGATCGATTACGAGCGTCTGGAGGTGGAACTTTGCAACAAGAAAATCAAGGAGGCAACGGACCAGGTGGCTTACCGTACCAACGACCTGGAGATAGCCAAGACCGAGCGCGAGGAGCGTCAGAAGGATCTTGACGAGAAAAAGAGCGAGCTGGAGGATATCCTGGCGGAGACCCGTGAGGAGGAGACCATGCTCAAGGAGCGTGCCAAGGACTTGGAAGTCAAGATTGAACCGCGCCTCCTCTGTTCCTTCAAGCGCATCCGCAAGAGTGCGCGCAACGGACTGGGGATTGTCTATGTGCAGCGTGACGCCTGTGGTGGCTGCTTCAATAAGATTCCGCCCCAGCGTCAGCTCGACATCAAGATGCACAAGAAGATCATCGTCTGTGAGTATTGTGGACGCATCCTGATCGATCCGGAGTTGGCTGGCGTCAAGGTGGAGAACGGAAAGGCTGAGAAGCCGAAGCGCAAGCGCAGTACCCGCCGCAAGGCTGACACCGAGGAGAAGAAGGAAGCATAAGGCTTCTTCGGCTTATAATCCTTATACTCCTACATAAAACTACAAGTACATAAAAACAACGAGTACGTCAAGCAACGAGCCCGTCGCCCTCCGAATATAGTGGTGACGGGCTTGTTGTATATAGGTGGTTTGGCGTGTATTCCTGCTCGGTTTACTGTGTACTTGACAGGATTATTATCCAGTGGAGTAGGATGGAGGGGAAAGACTTAAGGCGAGTGTTGATACAAAAATCCCCAGTACGATGACCGCACTGGGGATTCGATGTGATATTACTTGAAGGGAACGGTCCCTTGGTGTAATCTTCTGTCTATTGTCTATGCTTACTTGACGTAAACGATAGCCAGACGGTTAGAGGTAGTGCCCTGAACGCCCTTACCAGTAGCCTCGTCGACGATCACGCCACGACCCTTGAGGTACTTAGCGACCACGTCGGCACGAGCCTGAGACAGACGGTCGTTGATCTCCTTAGAACCCTCAGGAGAAGCAGTACCGACAACCTGAACGTGTGAACCCTCCTTGACAGCGTCGAGAGCCTTCTTGGCGTCGTTGGTGAGAGCAGACTTGCCCTGAGCGAAGGTGACGAAGATGAGGTCAGAAACGCTGACAGTCTTAGCTGCGGGAGCAGGAACCTCTACGCGCTTCTCAACAACCTTCTCGATCACCTCCGGCTTGCGGTTGCGGAGCTCGTTGATCTGAGCGTTGAGAGCGTCGATCTCGGCCTGGTCGCGCGGAGTAACGATCACGAAGTTGTGCGTGCCGTTGCTGTTGCCGAACTTGTAGTTGATACCAAGGTTGAGTTGGAAGGCGCTGCGGTTGAGGTTGTACTCGGTGTCATCATCGAAGCCAGTGGCGTGCGTGCCAGCGACAGCGTAGTTGATAGACGGCTCAAGGTAGAGCTGCCAAGCCTTGTTGGAACCGAAGTTGTAGGTGAAGTCGAGACCCAACTTAGAGGTGAGCTGGTCGTTCTTCTCGAGGAAAGACTCACCAGGACCGTAGGCGTGACCCCAGCCGAGGCCAGCTACTGCGATCACCTCGAAGGGACGCGGCTCGCCCTTGTAGCCAGCAACCCAGTTGCTGACGTTGATGGTACCGAGCAGGCTCACGTTGCTATAGGTGACAACCGTGTGCGGCTTGCGGACAGGCTCGGGGACCCATGCCTTTGAGTTGAAGTATGCTGTTCCCTCAGCAGCCAAACCAAAGACCGGAGTGAACCAACGGCCGATGCGGAGGCTGGCGTTGGGGTTCAGACCGCTAAGCCACTTGTGGCCAGTTGTCTTGGTTGAAAGACCACCATTGATACCGACGTAGAAGTTGTCGAAAGTCTTGCTTTCCTGCACAGTCTGTGCTGATGCCGAAACTGCGAAAAGCGCAGAGGCCATCATCAAAACGAACTTTTTCATGTCTCTCTAAATTTAAAATTTTATGTTATGAAAGTTTATTCTCTCAATCATTTCGGGTGCAAAGTAAAGAAAAAAAACCGATATGAACAAATATTTAGGGGGTAAAAAGACGTTTGGTAATCATAAATAGGGAAAAACCTATGAGAATAGGGGAATTACCGAACACTTTCTCCCTTTCCGGGCGAGGCAACTTTACATATTGTCTCAATATCACCCAAAAGCTCCTTTTATAGTAACAAGGGCGAAAAAACACCTGTAGAGATCAAGGGTAATGAATATAGATCAAGAGTAATGAATATAGATCAAGGGAGAGGAAGCGCCAAGATGGATGCGGCGTTTCTTCTCCCTTGTGTCTATATCGGGCAGGCTCTACGGGACAGGGCAAAGGATGAAGCCTTGGAATGCCAAACCTTGAGAGCCTTCCCTGTCTATCTTGTCTTGAATTAGATCTCCTTCTTCTCGATGATCTTCATACCCTCGCTCACGGCCTCCATGTTGAGAGGAATGAGCTTGTGGTGGCGCTCCGGGAGCGACTTGAAGAGAGCCTTGTTCAAGCCCTCGGTGCTCACAACGGGGCAAACCTTGAGCAGACCGCCCAAAACGATCATGTTGAACACCTTGGAGTTCTTCATCTCGGCAGCCTTGTCCGTAGCATCAATCTGATAGACCGTGATGTCCTTGCGGGTCGGCGGGTTGATGATACCGTTGCCGTCGTAGATGAGGATACCGCCCGGCTTCACCTTTGACTCGAACTTGTCGAGGGAAGGCTGGTTGAGGACGATAGCCACATCGTACTTGCTGAGAATCGGTGAGGAAATGCGCTCGTCGCTGACGATGACGGTCACACTGGCCGTACCACCACGCTGCTCAGGACCGTAGGCCGGCATCCACGTCACCTCTTTATTTTCCATCAGTCCGGAGTAAGCCAGAATCTTTCCCATTGAGAGGCAACCCTGTCCTCCGAAACCGCTGATAATGATTTCTGTTTTCATAATTGCTGTTTCTTGTGTTAAGAGAAGGAATGATGATTAGAGCTCGGGAATCTCCTGGTCGAGGGTGTCCTTCATGTCACCCTTGATGTACTCCTTGAACATGTTCTCACGCATCCACTCGTTGGCCTTGACCGGTGAGAGCTTCCAGCCCGTGTTGCACGTTGCCACGATTTCGATGAGGCAGCTTCCCTTGCCAGCCATGTTGGCCTCGAAGGCTTTACGGATGGCCTTCTTGGCCTGGCGGATAGAGGCTACGGTGTCAACGCTCTGGCGTGTGACGTAGCGGGTACCCTTGAGGTGGCTTGCCAGCTCCGTGATGTTGAGGTTCCAGCCGTGGATCTTCGGATCGCGGCCGTAGGGGCACGTGACGGTCTTCTGGCCGATCAGCGTGGTGGGAGCCATCTGACCACCCGTCATACCGTAGATGGCGTTGTTGATGAAGATCATCGTGATGTGCTCGCCACGGTTGAGAGCGTGGAGCGTCTCAGCACTACCGATACAAGCCATATCGCCGTCGCCCTGGTAGGTGAACACCAGGCGGTCGGGCCATACGCGCTTGATAGCCGTAGCCACAGCGGGAGCGCGTCCGTGGGCTGCCTCAGACCAGTCGATGTCGAGGTAGCGGTATGCGAACACGGAGCAACCTACCGGGCATACACCGACGGTCTTGTCCTCCATGCCCATCTCCTCGATGACCTCGGCCACGAGCTTATGGACTACACCGTGAGAACATCCCGGACAGTAGTGCATCGGGACGTTGTTCATCAGTTTTGGTTTCTTATATACCAGATTCTCTGGTGCAATAATGTCGTTTGCCATTTGATTCTTCTTTTTAAGGGAAAGCCGGTTGATAGCCGGTTATCCATTTGATTCGACTATTTTACCAACTTCGTTTTCAGTGCGTCAACAATCTCCTCGGGTGAAGGAACGATACCACCCAGGCGGCCGAAGTGCTCCACGGGGACGGCACCATTGACTGCCAAGCGGACATCCTCGACCATCTGGCCGGCGTTGAACTCGCTCACGAGGATACCCTTCTTGTTCTTGGCAAGCTCCTCGATCTGCTTGGTCGGGAACGGCCACAAGGTGATCGGACGGAAGAGACCTACCTTCAGGCCTTCCTCGCGGGCCAACTCCATGGCCTTCTCGCCGATACGGGCGGCAGAACCGAAGCTGACGATGATGTAGTCGGCGTCCTCACACTGCTGAGTCTCGTAGCGAACCTCATTGTTGCGGATCTCCTCATACTTGGCCTGGAGGGCGAGGTTGCGCTCCTCCATCACCTCGGGCTTCAGCTCCAAGGAAGTCATGATGTTCGGATCGCGATCCGGCGTGCGGCCGAAGGTGGCCCACGGGTAGCGCTTCTTCACCTCCTCGTCAGAGAGGCGAGGCTTCTCGTCGGGGAGAACGACCTTCTCCATCATCTGACCGATGACACCATCGGAGAGAATCATGGCCGGGCAGCGATACTTGAACGCCAGCTCGAAGGAAAGGTCTACGAAGTCTGCCATCTCCTGGACAGAGTTCGGGGCAAGCACGATGACATAGTAGTCGCCGTTGCCACCACCACGAGTGGACTGGAAATAGTCGGACTGTGAAGGCTGGATCGTACCCAGACCAGGACCGCCACGCTGCACGTTGACGATGACACCAGGAATCTCTGCACCAGCCATGTAGGAAATGCCCTCCTGCATCAGGGACACACCCGGTGAGGAAGAGGTCGTGACGCAACGCTTACCAGCACCAGCGCCACCATAGACCATATTGATAGAGGCCACCTCGCTCTCAGCCTGGACTACTACCATGCCGGTGGTTTCCCAAGGCTTCAGGGCGGAGAGGGTCTCGATAATCTCTGTCTGCGGGGTAATAGGGTATCCGAAGAAGGCGTCGGCACCGCAGCGAATCAGCGCGTGTGCGATAGCCTCATTACCCTTCATCAATTTTACTTCTTTCTCAGCCATACCTTATTCCTCCACTTTTTTCTTATAAACAGTAATACATCCGTCCGGGCAAACAATGGCGCATGAAGCGCAGCCAATACATTTGTCGGCGAAAACAGGCTCCGCGTACGGATAGCCGTGAACGTTGACTTTCTTCTGTGCCAGTTGGATCACATCCTTCGGGCATGCAACGATGCACAGTTGGCATCCCTTGCAACGCTCGGTGTCGACCACAATCGCACCTTTAATCTTGCTCATATTGATTTGAATTTTTTAGTTAAGTCGTTGGGACAGAGCTGCGTCCGCCCCGAGCGGCCTTGATTAGGGATTATATGCGTCTTTATGATAGAAGTTCAGAATGTCGTCGATCATCTTCTTGGCTTCCACGGCTGGCGACTCGGCGTCGAGCTCGATGGCTTCCAAGTAGCAGTCGATGGCGTGTTTCCAGTCGCCCTGCTTGCGATATTCGTTACCTTTCTGATACCATTCCTCGGCAGTCATGGGCTCCATTACTTATAGTACTCCTTCTTGCCTGCTGCCAAGGTGTTCTTCATCAGCGAGCAGATGGTCATGGGACCAACGCCGCCCGGTACGGGCGTGATGTAGGAACACTTCGGTGCTACCTCGTCAAACTTCACGTCGCCACAGAGGCGGAAACCGCTCTTGCGGGTCGCATCGGGCACGCGCGTCGTGCCGACATCGATGACGACAGCGCCTTCTTTCACCATGTCGGCCGTGACAAACTCGGGACGGCCAATGGCGGCGATGACGATGTCGGCCTCACGGCACTCTTCTTTCAGCGTGGCCGAGCGGGAGTGGCAAACCGTGACCGTGGCGTCGCCATAGCATTTCTGCATCATCAGCGAGGCCATCGGCTTGCAAAAGGTCATCATGGCTATCGACTACCGC
>OQWM01000606.1_pt1 | contig 23220 bp, 14 predicted proteins | sample 1691531 | NCBI WGS metagenome assembly OQWM01 (sample SAMN03418257, study PRJEB22391) | human gut metagenome | biome: human-gut; feature: organic feature; material: feces | host: Homo sapiens | place: Tanzania | collected 2013-01
ACTGTCCGGCCGGCAGAACGCGCTGCGGTCTGCTGCGGCAGATAGCCGATTTCGCTTGGATAAAGTCCGTCACCGGTTGTGATAGAGCCGGTGGACGGATTTTTTAAGTGAAGCAGTCCCTTTACCAGGGTACTTTTTCCGGAACCGTTTTCGCCCACAATACACAGGTAAGAGCCGGCTTCCAGGGAAAAGTTCACGTCAGTCAGGACCGGGACACCCTCGTAGGAGAAGGTGTCATCGCTGCAGGTAAGTAGAGCCATTTAGTTTAAAGCCTCCTTTAATGCGGAAACGTTCTGTTCCATGAGGGAGAGATACGTAGCACCGCTTTCGAAATCATCTTTGGATACATTGTGACAGGAATGAAGCAGCAGCTTTTTCGCGCCGGTCGCTTCACAGATGGAGTCCGTCATTTGTTCGTTGGACAGCTCGGTGTGGAAAACGACGGGAATCTGTTCTTCCTTGATTTTATCAATTAAAAAAGAAAGTGTTTTGGCACTTGCCTCGGATTCCGAGGAGCAGCCGGGAAACGCCGCGTAGTAGTCGAGGCCGTAGGCGTCCGCAAAGTAGCGGAACGGGAAACGGTCGCCGAAAACAATGGTATGGCGGCTTGCATTTGCAGTGACATCGGCAAATTCCTCATCGAGGGAGGCAAGCGAAGCAAGATACGAGGCGGTGTTTGCCTGGTACTCATCCGCATGCTCCGGGTCGAGGCGGCAGAGGGAATCACAGAGCTTCTGGACAATCCGCATTGCATTTTTCGGCGAGGTCCAGACGTGCTCGTCCTGTTCGCCGTGGGATTCGTGCGCATGATCATGGGAAGCTTCGTCGTGTGTATCCTCGTCCTCATGGTCGTGTACATCCTCGTGATCTGCATCTTCGTCCTCATGGTCGTGTACATCCTCGTGATCTGCATCCTCGTCCTCATGGTCGTGTGCATGGCCGTGGGTCTCCATTCCCTCTACCGTTTCCTCGGCAACGGTGTCGACGCAGTCCAACAGCGTGACGACTTCTTTGTTCGAGGTATCGACGGAATCGAGAATCGTTTCCACCCAGGCATCGGAATCGCCGCCGACGTAGACGAAGAGATCGCATTCGGAAACTGTGATCATATCGCCCGGTGTCGGCTCAAATGAGTGGCTTTCTGCGCCCGGGGAAAGCAGCATGTGGAGATCGAGGTGATCGCCGCCGATGGCACGCAGAAAATCGTACTGCGGAAAAATCGTAGCCACGGCGGAGAGTTTCGTGTTCTCCTGGGAATCCGCCGTCTCTTTTGAGGATCCCGCACAGCCCGTCAGAAGAAGGAGGGCAGGAAGGAGGAGAAGGCGTAACGTTTTTTTTGAAAAAAATGTCATGATACTCCTTTCTGAAAGAAAACACGGAGGCATTCAAAAAAGCTCCGTATCAGACTGTTTCGTGACAAATGCCGCAGGAGTGGGAAGCGGCAGACGGGAACAAATGTCCCCGAAAAAAGATCAGTTATCATCATATAGCAGGGAGGATTCATTTGTCAAGGAAAGGAAAACCAGTTATAGAAAAGAGGGAAAAAAACTGCCTTTCCCTGTAAAAAAGAAAGGCAGTTTTGAGAAAATTTCTTGATTTTAGGATACCCTGCGGAACTGTGCCTGGTAGAGCTGGTAGTACGCGCCCTGTTTTGCCATCAGTTCGTCGTGGGTTCCCTGCTCGAAAATCTTTCCGTGGTCGATCACGAAAATCCGGTCCGCATTTTTAATAGTAGAAAGACGGTGCGCAATGATGAACGAGGTACGGCCCTTCAACAGGCTTTCGATTCCCTGCTGCACCTGAATTTCTGTCTGTGTGTCGATGCTGGACGTCGCCTCGTCGAGAATCAGAATCCGCGGATCAGACACCATCGTTCTGGCAAAGGCGAGAAGCTGGCGCTGGCCGTTGGAAAGACGGGCACCGCGCTCGCTGATCTCGGTGTCATAGCCGTCCGGCAGCTCTATGATAAAGTCATGGGCATGCACGGCCTTTGCGGCGGCAATGATTTCTTCCTCCGTGGCATCGAGCTTTCCATACGCAATGTTGTCGCGGATCGTGCCGGAGAAGAGAAAGTTGTCCTGTGTCATCACGCCCATCTGGGCACGCAGGCTGTTGATGGAGACATCCGTCAGGCTGTGGCCGTCGACGCGGACCGTTCCCGAAGTAATATTGTAGAAACGGCTGATCAGATTGACAATGGTCGTCTTTCCAGCGCCGGTCGGGCCGACGAGCGCGATCGTCTCACCGGGAGCCGCTGTAAAGCTGACATCTTTTAAAACCAGCGTGTCCGGATCATCGGAGTAGGCAAAGCTGACGTGGTCGAACGTTACTTCTCCTTTGATCGGCGGCAGTTCTGTGACGCCAGGCTTGTCGGCAACCTCCGCCGGTGTGTCGAGGATCTCAAAGATTCGCTCCGCAGCGGAAAGGTTCGTGATCAGCTTGTTGTAAAAACCGGCCAGGTTCTGGATCGGATCCCAGAACATCGTCAGATACATCGCAAACGCCGTGAACGTACCGATCGGAACGGCATCCACGCCGAGCACGGAAATACCGATAAAATACAGAAGAAACGTTCCGATGCCCCAGGTCACCTCGATCACAGCGGAAAAACCATCCGCCAGGCGGACCGCATGGATAAAGGAGTTCTGATGCTCAAGAAGAAGCCGGTCAAACTCGCCCTGCGATTCCTGCTCTGCGGTAAAGCTCTTGATGATGCGGATACCGGAGAAGTCCTCGTGGATATACGCCGTAACATTGGAAGATTTTTTCCGGAACGTCTGCCATCTCTTATGTGCGACGATCTGAATAAAATACATGCCGACAGCGATCAGCGGCAGCACGAGAATCGCACTTAAGGAGAGCCAGATGTTTTTGATCATCATGATCACCAGAATGGCGATGATCGTGAGAATGTTCGGAATCAGCTTTGTGACACCGTCGTTCAGCACATCCTTTAACGAGTTGACATCGCCGATGATGCGCGCCAGAATCTTTCCGGCCGGGCGGGTATCGAAAAAGCTGAAGCTTAAGGTCTGGATATGCGTGTAGAGCTCGTCACGGATTTCCAGAAGAATGTTGTTGGTAATGCGCGCCATCAGAAGCATCCGCAGGCGGACACCGGCCGCGTAAACCAGATTGATCACAACCATGAATACGCAGAGGGCAACAAGCCCACGCCAGTCTTTCTGCGCAATATTGACATCGATGGCGTACTCCAGGAGCAGCGGGTTCACAGTGGAAATCGCGATGGTAACGGCGAGAACCACGAGAACGACGGCAACCTGGCGTTTATAATTTTTTAAGTAGGAGAAGAGGCGGCGGATGGTTGCGCTCTTTAAGACCTCTTTGGCTGGTGTATGAGTCTGTGCTTGGAATGAGGCAGTTGTTCGGAGAAGTTGTGTCCAACCACAGTATGTTTCCGATGACAGGAAGTTTTTCGAATCCTGGACCTTATGGCGGATTCATAGCTGTCTGTTCGGCTGTAGCATTATGTTTTGCATGGAGACTGAGGACTTCGGAGAAGTTGTATGAGAGGATTCTCGTATGGGGAACTGCTATTTCTGGATTCCAGAGACAGCCGTTATATTGGTCTGTTTCCGGAATCCTATATAGTCGGTATTGTCTGTAGAAAAAAGAATCGGAATGTTGAAGATTGACATATATAAAGACTATATTTGTGGAACTGCGGGCGGTGAGAAGAGCCATAGTTTATGTGTATATGAGTAGGTAAGCGGTGGTTCGTACGGGAGATGGGGCTCGGCGGAACGGATTCGGAGTGGCATTTGGTACGGGAGAAAGTCCCCAGCGGTACGGAACACTTCGGCGGAGCATGGTTGTACTCGGAATTCAGAACGGAATGTGTAGACACAGAAAAAAGATTATGAAACGGTTGGTGGAAATATTGGTGCTTGTGCTGCTGGCGATGCCGGCAGCAGAGGCGCGGCGGATGACTATGGCAGAAGTGATCGAGGCGGCACGGATGCAGTCCGTCGCGGCACTTGAGGCACGCCAAGCCTTCATCTCCGACTACTGGGCGTGGCGCTCATACAAGGCCAGCAGGCTGCCGTCACTGCATTTCTACGGAGACATCATGAACTATAACCGCTCACTCGTCCTGCTCCAGAACTACGAAGACGGTACACTCCGCTATGCCAGCACGAACAACCTCCAGAATAGCCTCGGTCTCCGCATACGTCAGAACGTAACGTTCACCGGCGGTGTGCTTACAGCCTATTCGGATCTGTCCAGAATAGACCAGTTTGGCATAGACAGGAGCCTGTCATGGTATTCGCAGCCTGTCACGCTTTCATACACGCAGCCGCTGTTCGCATACAACCAGTTCAAATGGGACAAACTCATCGAGCCGAAAGAATATGAAAAAGGCCGCAGGACGTATGTTGAGACCATGGAGCAGATAACGATAGAAGCCGTGAAAGCATACAGCGACCTGATTCTGGCACGCACTGACAACGAGATTGCCAGAACGAACTACGAGAATACCGTCCGGATGCATGATGTGGCACGCGAACGCCTGTCGCTCGGAAGCGTCACCAGAGATGAATATCTGCAGCTGGAACTCCGTATGCTGAATGACAGCATCTCCATGAACGAGACGATAATGGCGGTGCGTGACGCGCAGATGAACATCAATTCGCTTCTTGGATATGACGAATCCGTGGAAATCGAACCCGAACTCCCTGACGAACTCCCGAATCTGGAGCTCGACTACGAGATGGTGCTGTCTCGCTCCCTGGAGAACTCGAAGTTCGACCTCGAGAACGAGATAAACATATTGAATGCGCAGGCAGCTGTCGCCAAGGCTAAGGCAGACATGGGCATATCGATGACTTTGAACGCTCGCTTCGGACTTTCGAACACCGCGCCGAAGATGGATGGCGCATACAGGAATCCGCTTGACCAGGAAGTCGCTGGACTCACATTCAGCGTCCCTGTTTTCGACTGGGGACTTGGACGTGGAAAAGTCCAGAAGGCCAAGGCTGCCGAGGCTGTCGTCCGGGCGCAGGTGCAACAGTCCGAAAACGACTACCGCAGAAGCATCTACACGTCAGTCGGACAGTTCAACAACCAGAGGCGGCAATGCGAAGTGTCTAGACGTGCCAAGGAAATATCGGAGGAGCGGTACTCGCTGATGATGGACAAGTTCCGCGAGGGCAATGCCAGCGTGACGGACCTGAATACGGCGCAGTCAGAGAAAGATGCCGCCCTGCAGAAATACGTCTCGGATGTAAGCAATTACTGGAAATTCTATTATAAGCTCAGACAGTACGCTCTTTATGATTTCATGTCAGGAAAAGACATAGATGTGAATCCTGAAGAAATGGTGGAAAAGTAAAAAGACATTGACAATGGGAAAACTCAGATATTGTTTCATGGTGGTGGCGGCAGCATTGGCCGCAGGCTGCAAAGGCGGGGGAACTGCATTGAAGGAGGGAAAGCTGGAATACGCTCCCGAGGTGAATACGGTGGAGGTGATGACATTGGAAAGAACGGATTTCCCGAGGCAGATCCTCTCCAACGGCAAGGTGTCCGCGTCTTCGCGGGCTGTGCTTAAATTCGGGACTTCCGGAGCTGTCAAGGTGCTGAACGTCAGGAACGGACAACACGTTTCCGCAGGGCAGGTGCTTGCGGAACTCGACCGGCCTGATCTGGAGCTGGCTGTGGAATCGTCACGTCTGGCTCTGGACAAGGCGCGGCTGGAACTGTATGATATCCTGGCCGGACAGGGCTATGCCGCGAGAGACACGACATCAGTGCCTAGTGAGGTTCTGGACATGGCGAAGATGCGTTCCGGGTATTCGAATGCGGAAAATGCTCTGGAAAGCGCAAGGTATTCGCTTTCTGGCACTGTCCTGAAAGCCCCGTTCGGAGGTGTAGTGGCAGACCTGAAGGTGAAGCGGTACGACCAGGCACCGCAGGACGCTTTCTGTACATTGCTGGGTGACAATGCGCTGGATGTGGATTTCACGGTGACGGAGTCGGAATACGGGTTCATAACCCCAGGGCTGGACGTGAAGGTATCTCCTTTTTCCGGCGCGTCAGGCGTCTTCTCCGGGAAAATCACCGAAATAAACCCTGTAGTGGACAAGAACGGACAGATTTCCGTGCGTGCAAGAGTGAACGGGGCTCACGGGCTGCTGGACGGCATGAACGTGAAAGTGACCGTGGAGAAGACCGTTCCCGGACAGCTGGTCGTGCCACGCAGCGCTGTGGTGATAAGGGACAACATGGATGTGCTGTTCACATTGCAGCCGGACAGCACCGCACGCTGGGTCTATGTGGATATTCTCGCCTCGAATCGGGACTCGTTTGCCATCGAACCTGACAAGGACAGGGGAGCGAAGCTTTCCGAAGGGGATAAAGTCATAATCTCGTCGAACCTGAACCTCGCGGACGGCTCTGAAGTCCGCCTGAAGAAGTAGCCTATGCTTAAGAAACTGCTTGACAGGCCGGTAGCCGTGACAATGGCCGTGCTCGTGGTTGCAGTCCTCGGCATGGTCAGCATGAGGCTTCTGCCCATGTCCCTCATACCAGACGTGAACATCCCGTACGTGACCGTGCAGGTGTCCGCTCCAGACATGTCCGCCAGAGAAATCGACGGAAGCGTGCTGAAGCCTCTGCGCCAGCAGTTCATGCAGATGAACGGACTGTCGGACATGGTGTGCCGCGCGAAAGACGGCTCGGGACAGATCAGGATGACGTTCGACTACGGTTCGGACATCGACTATCTCTTCATCGAGGTCAATGAGAAAATCGACCGGACAATGCCGTCGCTGCCCCAGATTGACAGGCCGAGGGCCATAAAGGCCAATGCGACCGACATTCCTGCTTTCTATGTCAATGTCACCGGCACAGGGAACGGCTCCCCGGACGGATTCCCGGGAATGAGCCGTTTCGTGCAGGACGTGGTCTGCAAACGTCTTGAACAGCTGCCGGAAGTGGCCATGGTGGATGTGAGCGGCTGCGTCGGCGAGGAGATAATGATAATTCCGGACGAAGGCAAGCTGATACAGGCAGGGCTGTCCTACAAGGATTTCGAGAAACTGGTGACTTCAGCGGATATGCGTCTGGGCTCTCTGTCCATAAGGGACGGACAGTACCGGTACAATGTCAAGTTCCTTTCTGAAGTGGCGGACAAGGATGACATTGCGGATATCTGGTTCAAGAAAGGCGAGCGCGTGTTCCAGCTGAAGGACATCGCTTCCGTGGGGCAGATTCCCGCACCTCGTCAAGGTCTTGTGCGTTCGGACGGCAAGGATGCGGTATGCATGGCTGTGATAAAGCAGAGCGATGCCAGGATGTCGGCGCTAAAGGAATCCGTGTCGGCGTTGATGTCGCAGTTCGAGGCCGATTATCCGCAGATGGAGTTCCAGATGACGCGTGACCAGACGCAGCTGCTGTCCTATTCTATAGACAATCTTGTAAGGAACATCGTCGCAGGCATCCTGCTTGCCTGCATTGTCATATTCCTGTTCATGATGGACTTCAAGTCTCCGGCCCTGGTGGCATTGACAATGCCGCTGTCGCTCATCTTCTCGATGGCTGTCTTCTATGCCGTGGGATTGACATTGAACATCATATCATTGGCAGGACTCCTTCTGGGGGTCGGCATGATGACTGACAACACGATAATTCTGGTGGACAACATCACTGCGCGTTGGATGCGCGGCGAGGAGTTGAGACTGGCGGTGCTCCGCGGCACCGAGGAGGTCTCCGGGCCGATGCTGAGTTCAGTGCTCACGACCTGTGCCGTGTTCATCCCTCTCGTGTTCGTGAAGGGGATGGCTGGGGAACTGTTCTATGACCAGGCGATGTCTGTCACCATCGTGCTGCTCACATCCTATGTCGTGACGGTCCTGGTGATACCTGTATATTATCTGATATGGTACAGGAGGCAGCCGTGCTTCCGTCCCGCACCGTTCCTCGCAAGGCATTCCGTGCATGAACCGATGCTGCGGCTGGAAGGACGTCTCGTGAACTGGTTCATGAGGCATTGTGCCGTGGCATGGGGAATCCTCGCTGTCGCGGCGGTCGGAGTGTGCCTGTGCTTCATGTATATGCCTAAGACCCAGCTTCCTGAAATGACGTATGATGATGCGGTCATGTCTGTGGACTGGAACGGTCAGGTGTCATTGGAAGAGAACGCGGCACGTGTGGACGGGCTGGAGAAAGCAGTTTCAGCCGGGGCGGTTCAGGTTACGTCCATGGTGGGCACGCAGCAGTTCATCCTCAGCCACAGCAAGGATTTGAACCCGTCGGAGGCTTCGGTATATGTGAAGTGCAGAAATTCTTCGGATCTGGATGCCATACGCAGGTTGGCTGCGGAATACATGTCGGCATATCCGTCGGCCACATGGTCTTTCGGAATGGCCGGGAATCTGTTCGACATGGTGTTCGGGCAAGATGAGCCGGAACTTGCGGCGCGTCTGCATCCGGTGTCATCGCAGGAACTGGAGCCGGACAAGATCCGTCAGGCATTGGCCGACATCCGTGCGGCTGTGCCTGGCGTGAAGTTGGATGATGTGCCGGAAAAGACGGACATGCTGTTTATTGCGGAGCCTGACATGATGGCTCTGCATGATGTGTCATATCAGGACATGATGAAGGCGCTGAAGAATGCCGTCAGCCAGAACAGCCTGTTTTCCATCGTGAACGGGACGCATACGCTTCCGGTTGTGTCCGGCGTGGGGAGCCGTTCTCTGTGGGAAACTCTTGAAAACACGTATGTGAACGGTGTTCCTGCCGCTGAAATGATGAGGCAGACTTATGTGCGAGACCTGAAAAGCATCGTCTCCGGGGTCGAGGGCGACTATTGCCCCGTGGCGCTTGATGTCCCGCAGCGTGAAGTGCGTGGCGTGATGGCTTCTGTCAGGAAAGCATTGGCCTCGAGGAATGACTTCGACGTGTCTTTCGGCGGGGCGTGGTTCTCGTCGCGTGAGACGGCGGAGGAGATGGTGGTGATATTCCTGATAGCTGCCGCTCTCCTGTATCTGATACTCGCGGCACAGTTCGAATCGCTGCTGCAGCCGCTTCTGATAATGGCCGAGATAGTCGTGGACGTGTTCGCCGGACTTGCCGTCCTCTGGATTTCCGGCGTGTCCATAAACCTGATGTCGCTCATCGGGCTTGTGGTCATCAGCGGAATCGTGATCAATGATTCCATACTCAAAGTGGATACCATAAACCGTCTCCACCGTGGCGGAATGGAGCTGAAGCACGCTATCGTGGAGGCTGGAGGCCGCAGGATGAAAGCCATAATCATGACATCGTTGACTACGGTGCTTGCCGTCGTGCCGTTCCTGAACCGGGGAAACATGGGCGATGACCTCCAGTATCCGATGTCCCTGGTCATCATTGCAGGCATGGTCATCGGTACATTCGTGAGCCTGTTCGTGCTTCCGGCGCTCTACTGGTCTGTATATGGGCACAAGAAAAACGTATCCGGCAGATGAATGTCCTTAAAGTCAGATTCTCCCCGTTTTCCGTGGTACTGGTCATGGTCGCGCTGTCGCTTGTAGGCATCGCGTCTATCGGCAGGCTCAAGGTGCAGTACAAGCCTGTGTCCGGCGGCCGCTCCATATCCGTGTCATACAGGATGCCGGGTGCTTCTGCGGAGGTTGTCGAGGCGGAAGCGACATCCAGGATCGAGGGTGTCCTGTCCGAGCTTGACGGATGTTCCGGAGTGTCATCCACGTCGCGCAGAGGCTCGGGAATTGTGACGGTGACGTTCGACAGGAGGACTGACATGGCGGCTGCTCGTTTCGCCGTGGCATCTGCCGTGCGCAATGTCTATCCGGGGCTGCCTCCGTCGGTCACATATCCGTCCATATCCCTGGATGTCAGCGGAAACAGGAACTCGGCGGTGCTCACGTATCTGGTCAAGGGCAGCCTGCCGTCAAGGGAGCTGGGAAAGTTCGCCGAGCGTGCGGTCGTGCCGGAAATATCTGTCATGAAAGGAGTCGACAAGGTCAATGCCGGAGGAACGACTCCTTTCCGCTGGGTTGTGACTTTCGATGCCGACAAGGCCGCGTCTCTCGGAATCAAGGCCGATGACATATCTTCAGCATTGTCCGGAATGTACGGCGAACAGGTGGCCGGAATGACTGATACCGGCGACGGGCGTATGGCTGTGCGCCTGCGTTCCGGTGGAGAGCCTGACTTCGGAGCTGTGCCGGTGGGGAAGTCGGGAGACAGGCTTGTCTTTCTGCGGGACATCGCCACTTGGAAGTATGAGGAAGCTGTTCCTGAAAGATATTACAGGATAAACGGTCTGAACACCATATCGGTGTCAGTATATGTGGCGGCCGATGCCAATATGCTTTCTGTCATAAGTGCTGTGAAAGGACGGATGGCAGTGCTCCAGTCCGCTTTCCCTGACGGGGTGACCGTTAGCATAGGATATGACGCTTCTGAATATGTCTCCGGTGAACTGCGCAAGATATATGTGCGTACGGGGCTGTGTCTCCTTATCCTGCTCCTTTTCGTGTTCCTGACAAGCCGGTCATGGAGAAGCACTCTTATCGTAGCTTCAGCATTGACAGTGAACATTCTGGTCGCGGTGGCGGCGTATGCTTTCATGGGGATTCCTGTGCATATTTACACATTGGCCGGGATAACGGTCTCGCTGGGCATCGTCATCGACACGACGATAGTCATGGCCGACCATTATGCGCGTTGTCATGACCGGGGAGCGTTCCCGGACCTGGTCGCGGCGATACTCACTACCGTGGCGGCTCTCATGCTTGTCCTGCTGCTGCCGGAGTCTGAACGCGGAAACATCACCGACTTCATCAGCGTGATAGTCATAAACTTGTGCATTTCCCTGGCCGTTGCTTTCTTCTTCATCCCCGCACTTCTGGAATATCTGCCGGCAGACGAGTCTTCACGTGTGCCGCTGCGCCGTCTCCGCCGTACGGCTGTGTGGAACAGGCGGTATTTCCGGTACATTTCATGGGGAACAAGGCACAGATGGGTGTACCTCGTGGCTTTCGTGGCTGCTTTCGGCATTCCGCTGTTCCTGATTCCGACACCGTCGGAGAAGACACGGGGAAATTTCTACGAAAAATGTGTACGTCCGGTGCTCTCGTGGAAGCCGTATGCCGACAACCGCTCGCGGATAGACAAGTGGGCGGGTTCGTCTTTCGGGATGTTCTGCAGGGCGCTGGACAGGGCTGACTTCTATCGCGAACCGGAGAAGAAGACACTATCAATCCGTGCCGGGATGCCGGAGGGCTGCTCCGTGCAGCAGCTGAATGAGGTGGTGAGGTCGATGGAAAACTATCTGGCTTCCTTCAGCGAGATTTCCGTGTTCACGACGCGCGTTGATTCCTATGACGATGCCACGATAACCGTCGAGTTCAAGCCGGAATACGAAAACTCGGGTTTCCCGTCAATGTTGAAGTCTAATGTCACTGCCATGGCGATAAACTTCGGCGGTGCCAACTGGTCTGTCAGTGGAATTGACGAGAACTATTTCAGCAACCACATCGTGTCGGATTCCAAGTCGAGCCGCATAGCTCTCTACGGATATGACTACAGGGCGCTGCACGGTTATGCCGAGAAACTTATCGGCTACCTCTCCAGATATCGCCGTGTTTCTGAGCCGGAGATATGGGGCTCAGGATGGAACGGCCGCCCTTCAACGGAGTTTTCTGTGGACTATGATGCCGGACGGCTTGCCGCGACCGGTGCTGACCCGTATGCCTGGCATGCTGCCCTGTCTTCGCTCCTGTATGAGAGGACGGCCGGGTCAATGCTGACTGACGGGGAGCTGGCGGAGGTGGTGCTGCGTTCGTCTGCCGCAGATTCTTATGATTTGTGGCATGTGCTCAATGAGCCTGTGTCTGCGGATTCCGTGAAGGTGTCATTGGGTGATGTCGGGAGCATTGTCAAGAAGCGCTCTGGTATAGACATAAAGAAGAAAGACCAGTCGTATGAGCTTGATGTCTGCTATGATTTCATAGGTTCGTATGAGCTGTCGAAGAAGGTGTCGGAGGAGGCTGTGCGGTACATGAACGAGGAGGTGCTTCCTGTGGGCTTCCGGGCGGAGAATCCGTATGGCGGATGGTTTGATGAGCACAAGGATAGGTACGCGTGGCTCATATTGCTGGTCATGGCGGTCATGTACGTGATGCTGGCCATGGCGTTCGAGTCGTTCCGTCTTCCGCTTGCGGTGCTGTTCATGATTCCGGTGTCGTTCATCGGGCTGTTCCTTGTTTTCGGTCTTTCGGATTTTTCTTTCGACCAGGGCGGTTTTGCGGCGCTGGTGATGCTCTGCGGCGTTGTGGTCAATGCCGGCATCTACCTTGTCAACACCTGGCGTACCCTCGTCTCCCGCCTCCCCGCCTCTCCCCCTTGTTCAGCCACCACATCCGCTGACACTGCCAGTGCACCAGCCTCAGTCGCCTGTGCCGACACTTCCGTCTCCGCCTCCGTATCTGCGGAGCGCTCCCTGCACGCTTATGTTCGGGCGTGGAATCTTAAGGTGCGGCCGATAATGCTCACTATCCTCTCCACAGTCCTTGGGCTGCTGCCGTTCCTCTCCGACGGTCCCGGCGAAGTGTTCTGGTTCGACTTCGCCATAGGCACCATCGCCGGTATGACCCTCTCCGTCATCGCCCTCATCTTCCTCCTCCCAGTCTTCCTTCTGCCCCTTCCTGCCGCTCCGTCCTCTCTATTCCACAACGGAAGAGGTGACCGTGACGTGCTGCGGAGCTGAAACGAAAACGAGGGCAGCTTATGTAAGCCGTCCTCGTTCTATAGCCATGTGGCCGTCTGCATTGACCTGAACCTACCTTTCGATAGTTGCCTCACGGTCTGGTCCGAGAGAAATGATCTTGATAGGAACTTTCAGGTAGTTCTCCATGAAGCGGATATACTCCTTGAAAGTCTCAGGAAGATCCTCTTCCTTGCGGCAGCCTGTCAGATCCTGATTCCATCCCTTGAACTCAGTATATACAGGTGTAATCTCGCACTCGGTATCGAATGGGAACTGATCAGTCTCCTTACCGTCAATGATATAAGATGTGCAGACCTTGATGGTCTCGAAAGAATCGAGGCAGTCGGACTTCATCATGATGAGGTCAGTAACGCCGTCGATCATCACAGTATATTTCAATGCTACAAGGTCAAGCCAGCCGCATCTGCGTGGACGTCCTGTAACAGCGCCGAACTCATTTCCGATCTTGCGGATCTTCTCACCTGTCTCATCGAAAAGCTCGGTAGGGAACGGACCGCTGCCGACACGGGTACAATAGGCCTTGAAAATGCCATATACATGTCCGACTCTTGAAGGAGCTACGCCCAGACCTGTGCAGACGCCGCCGATGGTTGTAGATGAAGAAGTGACGTATGGATAAGAGCCATAGTCAATGTCAAGCAAAGAACCCTGGGCACCCTCGGCCAGCATTGACTTTTCATCGAGCCAGTTGTTTACAAAATACTCGCAGTCTATGAGTTTGAATCCTCTGAGGAATTCGATTGCGCTCATCCACTCTGCCTCATCCTTGTCAGGGTCACACTCAAAATTGAGGTCCTTGAGAAGCTGGAGATGTCTGTTCTTGAGTTTTTCGAATCTCTCATGGAAATCAGGTGCGAGGATATCTCCCACGCGGAGACCATGACGGGAAATCTTGTCAGTGTATGTAGGTCCGATACCTTTCAGGGTAGAACCGATTTTGCTCTTGCCTGCGGCAGCTTCATAAGCAGCGTCAAGAAGCCTGTGAGTAGGCAGGATAAGATGAGCTTTCTTGGAAATGCAGAGTTTCTCTTTCGGTTCGATGTGCATCTTGCTGATGTTTCCGCACTCTTCTCTGAAAGTGATAGGATCGAGAACCACTCCGCTACCGATGATGTTGGTGGAACCGTCTCTGAAAATTCCTGACGGAATGCTTCTTACCACGAAATTGTGTCCGTCGAAATGGAGTGAATGACCTGCATTCGGACCACCCTGGAATCTGGCGACTGCAGGATACCTTCCGGCAAGTACGTCCACGATTTTACCTTTGCCTTCGTCTCCCCACTGAAGGCCAAGAACTACGTCAAGTTTCATATTGTAAAAATGTTTGTTTTCTGTTGAAATTTCATGATGCCTGCCCGCAGAGGATCAGGTCAATGCCAGACTAGAACGGCAAGTCATCGCCTGGGTCATCGTTCCCCGGAAGATCCGCAGGATGCGGCTGGGCCGGCATGGCAGTCTGCGGCTGCGCAGTGTAAACTGGCTGGGCCTGGCTCTGGAATCCTGCAGGAGCCTGATATGCAGGCTGCTGATATCCCTGTGGCTGTGCAGGCTGAGCCGCCTGCTGGTTTGCCGGATTGTCAGATTTGCGTCCAAGCAACTGGATGGCATTGGCAACGATCTCAGTCCTGTACTGTTTTGCCCCTGCCTGGTCAGTCCATGACCTGGTCCTTATCTGGCCCTCCACATAAATCTGTGAACCCTTTCTGATGTACTTCTCCGCAAGGTCGGCCAAGCCTCTCCATGCGACGATATTGTGCCATTCAGTGTTTTCACGGACTTCGCCGTTGCGGTCTCTGAACCGTTCAGTCGTGGCGAGAGTAAACTGTGCTACTTTAGGATTTGTGCCCGGCTGTGCGGACGGATTGTTCTCAAGGTAACGGACTTCCGGATCTTTTCCCACGTTACCGATCAGCATTACTTTATTCAATGACATTGTAAATATTGTTTTAACAATGCAAGTTAGTAATTTTTATTGATATTATTCAGAATCTGTTTTGAAATGTTACGACTGCCGACTCGTGAGATTTAGACAATCTGGAAATCTGCGATCACCTGTTCCATCGCATTGAGGTCAGGAATTCTGCCCGTAAGACTCAGGTATCCCGTAAGTGCCTGATAAAGAAGCCACTTTGTTCCGGGAACATATTGCGCCCCACCGGCATTGATCTTATCGGTTACGAGTCCGCAGAATGACGGATTCCTGTAGTTCGCCTCAAGGATGACTTTTCCCGGGCGTGGCCACTGGTATCTGTCCTCGCCCTCGAAATCCTCAGCCGTAAGCATCCCGATTTCATCGAGTTTCACCGGAAGGGTATAGATTACGAGGTCGCACTCCTTTACTGCGGCCCTGAAGTCCGCCATCTGGTCGCAGATGAAATTGTACTCGGGCATCTCATCAGCGATTTTCTGAGCCTTCTCCGGAGTCCTGTTCATCAGTGCAGTATCGAAGCCAAGCTCGGCCGCAGCCACAGCCGCAGCCCGGCCGGCCCCGCCGCAACCGACGACCAAAGCCTGCGGCTTGCGAGAAAAGAGCATTGTCAATGCCTGCCTGAGGTACAGGTGGACCTTCTTGTGCATTGACTCTCCGTATTTTGCTGCGAACTGTCTTACCAGTCCCGGCATGTATGCTTCGGCAATGCTCAGGATGATGCCTGTGAAATCGGAATTGTCGGCAAGAATACCGTCCCCGGTCTTCACGAGAATATTTGCCGCTCCGATTTTGCTGCAATATGAGGTGTAGATGTCTGCACGTCTGAAGGCATCCTCCTTGAAAGGTGCAGTAACATTGATGCCTTTATATCTCTCCTCGAAGGTCTTGAATGAATTTCCGAAGGATGCGCCCTCTATCAGGTCATAGTTGTACTTTCCGCCGAATCCGGCATTGAAAAGGGCAGGGGAGAGTGATTTGGCGATAGGATCGCCTATCAGTCCGTAATTGTTCATTGACTTGTACTTTTGGCGTGGATGTGCGGTTACTTATTGCTGCTGTGTCTCTGCCTTACGGCTTCGAACATGAGAATTGCCGAAGAGACCGACACGTTCAGAGAGTCCATCTGTCCCAGCATCGGAATCTTCACATGGGCATCAGCGTGCATTCTCCAGAATGTTGACAGTCCGTCATGTTCGGTGCCCATGACCAGTGCGGTGCCGCATGTCATGTCAGTGTCGTAGTACCATGAAGAGTCCTGGAGCTGTGCCGTGTAAATCTTTATATTATTGTCCTTCAGCCATTTCAATGTCTCTCCTGAAGTGGCAGTCACGACTTGTCTCGTGAAGACGGCTCCCAGACTGGCACGGATGAGATTGGGATTGAACAAATCCGTGAGCGGGTCGCAGATTATCACGGCATCCGCATCAGCAGCGTCCGCTGTCCTCAGTACTGCGCCAAGATTGCCGGGCTTTTCCACTGATTCGAGCACAACGACGAGAGGATTCTCGCGCAGTTTCACATCTTGCAGAGACTTTTCCGTCATCTCCACTTCTGCGATAATTCCTTCAGTACCACTGCGATACGCTATTTTCTCATAGACGTTCTGCGGGACCTCGTAACAGGAGCATTGACCGTCGCACAATTCAGCGATTTCATTGAAATCCTTGTCCGGGATGATATCCCTGCATACGAAAAGAGCCTTGGCCCTGTAGCCGGCCTCGATGCAATGCTTGATTTCCAGTCTGCCTTCCACTATAAAAAGAGCGTTCTCGCGCCTGGTACGGGATTTCTCCCCAAGCGCGAGAAGCATCTTGATTTTAGGATTTTGAGCAGATGTTATTGACTCTGTTCTCATTATTGTTCGTCTTTTTCCTCAGTCGGCTTTGACATCTTTTCAGGACGCATCTGCGGGAAGAAGAGCACATCCTGGATAGTGTTGTTGCCGGTCATGAGCATTGTAAGTCTGTCAATGCCCATTCCGAGTCCTGATGTAGGAGGCATACCGTACTCGAGTGCGCGGAGGAAGTCGTAGTCGATGAACATCGCCTCGTCGTCTCCGTTGCTCTTGAGCCTGGCCTGCTCCTCGAAACGCTCTCTCTGGTCGATAGGGTCGTTGAGCTCTGAATATGCGTTTGCCAATTCATGGCCGCATACGAACAGCTCGAAACGCTCTGTAAGAGTAGGGTCGTTCCTGTGTCTCTTTGTAAGTGGGGACATCTCTACAGGATAGTCGGTCACGAATGTAGGCTGGACGAAATGCTTCTCGCAGTACTCTCCGAAGATGGCGTCGATGAGCTTGCCCACACCCATTGAAGGCTCGATTTCCACATGGAGCTTCTTGCAGGTCTCGCGGAGCTGGTCCACATCCATGCCCTTCACGTCAATGCCGGTGTATTCCTTGATGGCATCGAGGATGCCGATTTTCTTGTAAGGAGCCTTGAAGTCGATTTCCACGCCCTCGTTCATCACGGTAGTCTTTCCGTAGAGGTTCATGGCAATCTTCTCAAGCAGATTCTCGATGAACTCCATCATCCAGATATAGTCCTTGTAAGCCACATAGATCTCCATGCAGGTGAACTCAGGGTTGTGGGTCTTGTCCATTCCTTCATTACGGAAATCCTTTGCGAATTCATATACGCCGTCATATCCGCCCACGATAAGTCTCTTGAGGTAGAGTTCATTTGCAATACGCAGATACAGAGGAATATCCAATGCATTATGATGTGTGATGAAAGGTCTTGCGGTAGCGCCTCCCGGAATTGACTGGAGAATAGGTGTTTCGACCTCGAGGCAGCCTGCGTTGTTGAAATACTCACGCATCGTGGCGATGATCTTCGCTCTCTTGATGAAGGTATCCTTCACCTGAGGGTTTACGATGAGATCGACATAGCGCTGTCTGTATCTGAGTTCAGGATCAGTGAATGCATCGTGAACTTTTCCGTCAGCTTCCTTCACGATAGGAAGAACCTTGAGGGACTTGCTGAGGAGTGTGAGCTCTTTTGCGTGAACTGTAAGCTGGCCTGTCTGGGTATGGAATGCAAAACCCTTGATGCCCACCACGTCACCGATATCCAGAAGTTTTTTGAATACGGTGTTGTACATGGTCTTGTCTTCGCCAGGACAGATTTCGTCTCGTTTCACATAGACCTGGATACGTCCTGTCGAATCCTGAAGCTCCATGAAAGAAGCTGCGCCCATGATTCTTCTGGACATGATTCTACCCGCGATGCATACGTCCTGGAAATTTCCCTTCTCAGGATCGTATTCTGTCTCTATTTGTTTAGATGTTGCGTTTACCGGATATAAAGGTGCCGGATATGGTTCGATTCCAAGTTCTCTGAGCTTGTCGAGGGACTGTCTTCTGATGAGTTCCTGCTCGCTCAATTCCAAATTTGCCATATTATTGTATCTCTTATAGTTTCTCTTAAGCTATCTACAAAAGTAACATATTTAATTCGAAATTTGAAATAAATAAGGTATCTTTGTATATTATGGACAAAGAAAGAGAATGGAGATTAAGAGAACCGGCGGATCCGGACAATGTTGCACAGCTCGCTGCAGAGCTGGGCGTTGACCCTGTCCTGGCCACTCTTCTCATAAACAGAGGTGTGAAAACATTCGAAGAAGCGAGGTCCTTTTTCCGGCCTTCGCTGTCTGCTCTCCACGACCCTTTCCTGATGAAAGACATGGACAAGGCGGTGGCCCGTCTGGAAAAGGCCATCTCAAGTTCTGAGAAAATCCTTGTCTATGGAGACTATGATGTCGATGGCACGACTGCCGTGGCATTGGTCTATTCCTTTATCCATAAGCTAAATCCGCTTGCCGATTTCTACATCCCTGACCGTTACGACGAAGGATACGGCGTGTCCAGGAAGGGCATCGACTGGGCCGCTGAGAACGGTTTCAGCCTCATAATCACACTGGACTGCGGAATCAAAGCCATTGACAAAGTCGAATATGCCGCGGGCAAAGGCATTGACATAATCATTTGCGACCATCATCTTCCGGAAGACGAAATTCCGGCGGCTGCGGCTGTGCTTGACCCGAAGAGGGAGGATTGCAACTATCCTTTCGACGATTTGTCGGGTTGCGGTGTCGGTTTCAAACTTGTGCAGGCCTACTCCCAGACTCATGGCATTGACTTCGAAAATCTGTTGCCGCTTCTGGACCTTCTGGTCGTCAGCATCGCGTCGGACCTCGTGACTGTGGTGGGGGAGAACAGGGTGCTTGCGCATTTCGGTCTCAAGAGGCTGAACGAGCAGCCTCGCGTGGGTCTGCAGGCCATGATCAACCTCGCGAACCTCGAGCCGGGGCACATCACCATCGACGATATCGTCTTCAAGATAGGCCCCAGGATCAATGCTGCCGGACGTATGGAGTCAGGCCGTCTCGCGGTGGAACTTCTGACCGCGGAGGACGCCCATACCGCGATGAGCATCGGAGGCAAGATCAATGACAACAACAATGAGCGCAAGAGCATTGACCGTGAAATTACCCGTGAGGCTCTGGAAATGGTGCAGAACGGTACATGCTGCTCTTCGCAGAATGCCGTAATAGTCTATGGCAAAGACTGGAACAAGGGTGTCGTAGGAATCGTTGCGTCCCGACTTGTGGAGGCTTTCTATAAACCGACTTTCGTGCTTACCAGGTCAAACGGTTTCGTTACCGGTTCTGCCCGCAGTGTGCGCGGATTCGACCTGTATGATGCCATCAGCAGTTGCGCGGACCTTTTGGAGAACTTCGGCGGCCATATTTATGCTGCGGGATTGACGATGAAAGAAGAGAATCTTCCGGAATTCACAGCCCGCATTGACAAGTACGTCAGCTCCCACATCACGACTGAGATGGCTACGCCGGTGGTTGAGGTAGATTCCGAAATCAATTTTGCCCAGATTACGCCGAAATTTTTCAGGATTCTGAAGCAGTTCCAGCCGTTCGGACCTGGAAACAGCTCCCCTGTTTTCCTGACCAAGAATGTCTATGACGACGGAAACGGCAGAAAGGTAGGCCCCGGAGGACAGCATCTGAAACTTGAACTGATACAGGAATCTCAGCCATATCATCAGGTTTCTGCCATCGCCTTCAATATGGCGGCATACTTCGAGCATATCAGAAACGGCAATCCGGTGGATGTCTGCTACAGCATTGTCGAGAATTATTATCGCGGGAATTCCACACTCCAGCTCCGCATAAAGGACATGCGCGAGAGGGAGGACATCATCTAGCCGCTCCGGTCTCCGCTATTATTTCTGAAGCAACGTCCGGATACTCCTTATTGTCAATGTCAATGATTATTTGCGCTGTCCTTTCATAGAGTGCAGCGCGGACTGCCATCAGTTCCTCTATCCTCCTGCGCAGCGTCTCCTTGTCAGGCCTGTCACCGAGTATCGGTCTGTCGCCGGGCCAGCACCATAGATTATATACTAGGGTTTCCGTTCCTGCTTTCAGATATACGCAAGTGGTTCTGTTTCTGAGGATTCCGGCTGCTTCCGGAGTCGTGACAAGACCGCCGCCAGGCGACAGGACAAGATTTCCGTCCCCATTTTCATCCAGGACTTTTGTCAATGCCAGTGTCTCGATTTCCCTGAAGCGCTTCTCTCCCTCCTCTGTAAAAATTCTTCTGACGCTGCGCTGTTCCGAAGCCTCGATCCAATTGTCCAGGTCAATGACATTGTATCCGAGCTGCCCGCCCAGTTCCTTTCCGATGCAGCTTTTGCCGCATCCCATGAACCCTATCAATGAAATGACCATCGGGACAGCGTCTAGATGTCGAACAGGTTCGGTTCGTCATCATTGTCGGAATCCGAATCAGCTTCGCCTATGTCACCCTTTACTTCTTCGCCATTTTCTGCCGGCCTGTAAAGATCTTCAGGATTGAAAGTCGCGTCATCCGGAATATCGTCCGGGCCGAGAGAAATCTCCTCTCCGGGATTTACAGTGAGCTCATCTTCCTCATCGTCCTCAGGCTTGTGTATAGGTTCTATGAATTCCACTTTCAGAACATCCAGCCTGTGGCATCTACTGCCCTTCGCCGCAATGCCTTTCTTTCCGATAAACTCCTCAGCGTCAAACTTTTCAGGAGTCCTATGTTCCTGACGTCCCGTGAAAGTGACCATGAACTGAGGATGCTTGTCCGCGCTGAAGTCAGCCAGATATGTACCTTTTCCATGAGGAATGAACTCCACAGGAACATTGTCACTGATCGGGAATGAGAATCTCTTGATATAGAAATGTCCCTCTCCGTCGTAGTACAATGCAGCATAAACCTTGTTCTCGTCGTATTTTTCGATTCTGAGCAGTTCTCCCTGATAGCGGCTGCTGAGGTCATACGACGTGGTATAGTAGGTTCCGTCCTTGAATATTGCCAGAACTCTGTCATCTCCGCTGAACTGTCCGAGATACTCGCCACGTCCTTCGTCATTGATTCTCTGCACGTCAGGATCGAACCAGATGTCTTTTCCTCCGATAGTGGATATGCCTTTGGCTTTCAATGAAATACGGGCAATGGCATTTTTTGTCACCACGTTGCCTCTGGAGAGTTTGCCCTTGATGGCAAGCTCCGAGAAGTCGTATTCCATATTCAGTTTCTTGAGCTTCGGTTTAGGACGGAAATAGATTTTCACCGTCTCGGCCTCGCCATTGTGATTGACAGAGAACCATTCGATTCTCGAGCCGGGAGTGCCCTGGGTGATATCGTATTCCTTGTCCCTGGTGATGCTGGTGATGGCGAACCTCTTGGCGTAATATACGCTGGATGCTCCGGCCTTGCCGTCGCGGTATATGACGTTGTAGATGGTCCTGTTGTCACCTCTGTTGAAGATTCCGACATAGAGAAGGTTCTTCTCGAAGAAGTCTTTCTCCGCCACCTTCTTTATCCAGTATTTGCCGTCCTTGCTGATGACGATGACCTCTGAGAGGTCTGAACAGTCGCATACGAACTCTCCCTCGTCCTTCTTCAGTCCGATACCTACGAAGCCCTCCTCAAGGTTGGCATAGAGTTTCGCATTGTTGCTGACAACCTTGGTAGCGGTGATGGTCTCGAAGCCGGTAATCTCCGTCTGCCTCGGGAAATCCTTTCCGTACTTGGCTTGAATTGGGTAAATTCTTTAAGTACCAGCATATATGTTTTCTCATTTCTCGTACTCCAACATACTCGCCCTTTTCAATCATTTCTAGTTCTATATGTTCTTTTATAATTTTCAATTTTTCCATTGGAGTTTGATGTTCCTGGTCCATTTCTTAAATTGCACATTACACCTATTGTTTTTGCTTCATTTAAAGTCTCTGCTGTTGCAATTTCTCCTAAATATTCTCTTGAAGCATATCCAATTACCGTTTTTCTTATCTTTTTCTACACCTTTGCCATATAGAAATACTTTTCCTAGATTATTTATTGCCTCTGAATTATCATGCTCAGCAGCCCTGCTATACCAATACTGAGCTTTTTTTATATCTTTCTTTACACCCCTACCAAAGTAATAAGCATTTCCTAAAAATGACTGTGCTTCAGCGCAATCCTTCTTGGCACTTTCTACAATATATAAATATCCTTTTTTCTTATCCTTTTCTACACCCTTAGCCTCCACGTACATTCTTCCCAGTCTGTACAATGCTTCCGCATGCTTCTGTTCTGCTGCTTTCTGATACCATTCTAGGGCTTTTTTATAGTCCGGTTTCAAACCGTCATCTTCATTAGAGCCTTCCTCATATATAACGCCTAAATAGTATTGTGCTTCCAGATTATTACACTCTGCTGCTTTTGCAAAATAAGCTTTTGCTTTTATTTTATCACTGGATACACCCTCGCCCTTTAAGTACATTTTTGCTACATACAAGGAAGCCTCTAGATGACCTTGATCCGCTGCTTTTTTGAAAAAGTGAAATGCATCACTCAATCTAGATGCCTTTTGCTCATCATGATAGCATCTGCACCCTTCTTCAAAAAGCTCTTCAGCCTCTTCACTTGGCAATAGTATATCCTCATCCTCACTAATAAAATCGATATCGAAATCAATCTCTTCAGCTTCAGCAATCTGATCCTGCGGCGGAGGCAAAGCTTCTCCGGCAGGTTTACTTTCCTTATCACCTTTTTTCTTCACAACTATCTTTTGATAAATATTATTATCATCGCTGGCTTGTATACGTATGCGCTGTAATTCAAAATCATTATAACCCTGCGGAACAGCAGAACATACAATATCATACTCGTCAGGAGACAATAAAACAAATAAATTTGTTGCACCAGTTCCCTTAAAAACTACCTTTTTCTTTAATTTTGATGTAATATTACACAAAACACCGCTAAGCGCTTGACCATCTTCATCTACAAATTCTATATTAAAGTTTTTATCATAACTCTCTTTATCTTGCTTCTTGATATTTTCAAGCTCAACCGCACAATCTAATACATTGTCTTCTATCGTTTCCAAAAAGGTTTTGTATCCATCATTGTCTGTATCAGTTTTTTGTAAATATTCTCTAAATTTTTCGTTCTCTTCATACTGCCAGTCGTTCTCTTTCAAAAATGTCACAA
>OQWM01000607.1_pt1 | contig 23204 bp, 19 predicted proteins | sample 1691531 | NCBI WGS metagenome assembly OQWM01 (sample SAMN03418257, study PRJEB22391) | human gut metagenome | biome: human-gut; feature: organic feature; material: feces | host: Homo sapiens | place: Tanzania | collected 2013-01
CACCAGTTTTTGGCAGTTCTCCGGGCCCGCCGCTATGCCGGAATCTGCCCGCGCTGCGGCTGCCGCGTCCATCCCGGCAGGCAAGGTCGGCGATGCCAAGGATGTCGCGGCGGCGGTGGCTTTTCTGGCGGGGGAGCAGTCCGGGTATATTACCGGGCAGGTGCTCTGCGTCGATGGCGGTATGGGAATGTGAGGGAAAACTATGAATACACAAAAGAAACGCCGTGTCGTGATCACAGGTCTTGGCACGGTGAACCCCACGGGCAATACGGTGGCGGAAAGCTGGGCTGCCGTAAAGGCGGGACGCTGCGCGGTTGCGCCGATCACCGCCTTTGATACCACCGATTACAAGGTCAAGCTGGCGGCCGAGGTCAAAAATTTTGACCCTGCCGAGTGCATCGACCGCCGCGAAGCCCGCAAGATGGCGCGGTTTACCCAGTTTGCCGTGGCGGCAGCCGAGGAAGCGGTGCGCGACAGCGGTCTTGCCATGCAGGACACCGAGCGCGCACGGTTCGGCGTGATACTTTCCAGCGGCATCGGCGGGCTGCCCACCATTGAGGAGGAACACGCCCGCGGTCAGCAGCGGGGCTTTGAAAAGGTCAGCCCCTATTTTGTGCCGATGTCCATCGGCAATATGGCGGCGGGGCAGGTCGCCATCCGCTTTGGATTGCAGGGGCTGTGCAGCTGCCCCACCACCGCCTGCGCGGGCGGCACCAACGCCATCGGGGATGCATTTCACCGCATCCGGGACGGCTACGAGGATCGTATGCTCTGCGGCGGCACCGAAAGCTGCATCAGCCCGCTGGGTGTGGGCGGCTTTGCCGCTATGAAAGCCCTCAGCACGGCGGACGATGCGGAAAGCGCCTCAATTCCCTTTGATGCCCGGCGCAGCGGCTTTGTGATGGGGGAAGGCTGCGGCGTGCTGCTGCTGGAAGAACTGGACGCGGCACAGGCGCGCGGCGCCAAAATCTATGCCGAGGTCGTGGGCTACGGCGCAAACTGCGATGCCTACCACTTCACCGCCCCGGCACCGGGCGGCACGGGCGGCGCAGCCTGTATGCGGCTCGCGTTGGCAGACGGCGGGGTCAAGCCGGAACAGATCGGCTACATAAACGCCCACGGAACCTCCACGCACTTAAACGACAGCTGCGAAACAGCAGCCATCAAGGCAGCTTTTGGCGAACACGCCTACAAGTTGGCGGTATCCTCCACCAAGTCGATGACCGGTCACCTGTTGGGCGGCGCGGGCGGGGTCGAGGGCGTATTTACCGCCCTGAGTTTGTACGATGCCTTTTTGCCCGCCACCGTCCACCTGCAGCAGCCGGACCCCGAGTTGGATTTGGATTATATCCCCAACCAGGGGCGCGCCGTGCAGGTGGACTACGCCATGAGCGACAGCCTTGGCTTTGGCGGACATAACGCCTGTGTGGTGTTCAAACGCTGGGAGGGTTGAAAATGAGCTATACACCCAATGACCCGCCCCGCACCCTGACGGCGGTGGAAATCGAAACCATTTTGCCGCACCGCTATCCCTTTGCCTTGGTGGATAAAATCCTGGACTATACCCCCGGCGAATGGGCGCGCGGCATCAAATGCGTAAGCCGGGACGAACCGTTTTTTCAGGGGCATTTTCCGCAGCACCCGGTCATGCCGGGCGTCCTGATTCTGGAAGCACTTGCCCAAACCGGTGCCGTGGCGGCGTTAAGCCTGCCGGAAAACCGCGGCAAGCTCGCCCTGTTCGGCGGGATCAAAAATGCCCGCTTTCGCCGTCAGGTTTTGCCCGGCGATGTATTGACGCTGGAATGTGAGCTGACCGAGCGGCACGGTCCTGTCGGCATCGGCAAGGCAACCGCATGGGTGGACGGCGAGCGCGCGGTCAACGCTGAATTGATGTTTGTGATCACCGATGCGTAAAAGGCTGGCGTTGTATGGCAGAATGTGCTATAATACAGGCATCAACCTACAGGGGGATTCTCGCCATGCTGGATAAAACGTTCGGACAGGTATACACAAAATTCAAGCTGCATTTCTATAAGCAGATCTTCAGCCGCTTTGAGGACCGCGAAGCTACCTTGACGACGGTGGAATCCTTTTGCATGGAGGTCATTATGGCGCTGGGCGAGCCTACGATCGCGCAGTTCAGCCATATGATGAACCTTTCCACCCCCAACGCGGCGTATAAAATCAACTCGCTGGTCAAAAAAGGCTATGTGGAGCGCATCCGGTCCACCACCGACAAGCGGGAATACCGCCTGCGCCCGACCCAAAAGTATATGGATTACTATAACATCAGCTATTCGTATCTGCATCTCGTCATGCAGCGTGCCGAAAATCGTTTCAACGCGGACGACTTGGCGAAGCTGGAGGAAATGCTGCAAATCGTTTCCGATGAATTGATGCCGGAAATCGAACTGCCCCCGATAAAAGGCGTGTAAATGCCCGCAAAAAACGCCCCGAGAATTGGAAATTCCAACTCTCGGGGCGCTGTTTTATGCAGCTGCTTACCTTATTATAATAGGCGGGCAAAAGAAGTCATAGCTGCTTACGCGAACGGGTTTTCGGTGGGGTAGGGCAGTGCCTTGGGCTGGTTGTAGGCAATGTCCGTCAGCCCCAAGAGCTTGAACACCTCAAACAGTGTCTTGCCGTAGTGACCAAACGCCACGGCGCCGTGGTGCGGGTAGCGCTTTTGAATCAGCACATGGCGGTAGAAACGACCCATTTCGGGAATTGCAAACACACCGATGCCGCCAAAGCTGCGGGTGGCAACGGGCAGTACCTCGCCCTGTGCAATGTAGGCGCGCAGCGTGCCTTCACTGTCGCACTGCAGGCGGTAGAAGGTGATGTCGGACGGCGCAATGTCGCCTTCCAGCGTGCCGCGGGTAAAGTCGGGGTCACTGCCGGCGGGTTCCAGCAGACGGTGCTGGATCAGCTGATACTTCACCGCGCGGTCGCTGCACATCTTGCAGGACGGCGTGTTGCCGCAGTGGAAGCCCATAAAGGTGTCGGTCAGCTTATAGTCGAACTTCCCGGCGATATCCTCGTCATAAATGTACTTGGGTACGCTGTTATTGATGTCCAGCAGCGTCACGGTATCGCCGGAAGCGCAGATACCGATGTACTCGCTCAGCGCACCGTAGATATCGACCTCGCAGGAAACGGGGATGCCGCGGCTGACAAGGCGGGAATTGACGTAGCACGGTTCAAACCCAAACTGGGACGGGAAGGCAGGCCAGCACTTGTCGGCAAAGGCAACATATTTTTTGCTGCCCTTATGCGCTTGCGCCCAGTCCAGCAGGGTCAACTCAAACTGCGCCATACGGGCAAGCAGGTCGGGGTAGTAGCAGCCCTCGCCCATTTCGGCGGCCATATCGGCGCAGACCTCGGCAATGCGGGGGTCATCGGCGTGTTCTTTGTAGGAAACCAGCAGATCCAGCTCGGAATTTTCCTCGATCTCAACGCTCAGCTCATACAAGCCCTTGATGGGCGCATTGCAGGCAAAGAAATCCTGCGGGCGGGGACCGAAGGTGATGATCTTCAGATCGCGCACACCCAAAAGCGTGCGGGCAATCGGCACAAATTCTGCCATCTTATCGGCAATTTCCTCGGCAGTGCCGACGGGGTACTCGGGGATATAGGCGCTCAGATGCCGCATCCCCAAGTTGTAAGAGCAGTTCAGCATACCGCAGTAGGCGTCGCCGCGCCCGTTGATCATATCGCCATCGCCCTCGGCGGCAGCCACATACATACAGGGACCGTCAAAGAATTTGGCAAGCAGCGTTTCGGGCGTTTCGGGACCGAAGTTGCCCAAAAATACGGTCAGCGCATTGCAGCCCGCGGCGGTGACCTCCGCCACAGCCTTTTGCATATCGGTTTCGTTTTCCACAGTGGTCTGCGCCTCGTACACGGGCAAGCCCTTGGCGGCACAGGCAGCGGCGATGGCGGCGCGGCGCTTTTCGCTCAGCGCAATGGGGAAGCAGTCACGGCTGACGGCGACAATGCCCAGCTTGACCTCGGGAATGTTGGTAGAGTTCATAGATAAATCCTCCGTTTTTGTATGGTGCAGCGTTTAAATTTTGATGTTTTCGCCCGTAAGCCCCACATAGGCGCCGGCTTGGGCTTCGGCACTGTCGGGATGCGCCAGCAGCCACTTGTTGCACGCCCACAGCAGGGCGTCATCGCCGCCGTCGTTTTTGATTTCCGGCTTGTCGGTGTTCGTACCCTTGGGCAGCGCGACCAGAACGCGGAAGCCCTTGGCGGCATCGGTATGGCAGGGCGCGTAGTGCAGTGTTGTGGCATAGACCTCGACCAGAACCCCTGCCGGGACGCGGAACGCCTTGACCTTGGCGGTGTCCAGCTTGCCGTTCTCAATCTCATCCAGCTTTGCCAGCAGCAGTACAAAATCCTCGGTACCCAAATTGAACTCGCTGTCGCGGTGGTATTCCAGACAGTTCAGCGCGTTGTTATGCCCGTTGCACCAGCCCAGCTGGCAGGGCATCCCGCCGAACAAATGCTCCGAAACCTCGGCGGCGGCGGGCAGCTCCTGCAGGCACGCATCCTCGGCAACATAGTCGGTGCCGTCCGGCAGCGGCGTGTCGGCAAGGGCTTGCAAAATTTCCGCTTTGGCGGTGTCCAGCCCGGTGACAATGCGCCCGTAGGGGCAAAATGCGGGGTCGGTTACCGGATAGATCTTCATACAAGTGCCTCCATTTCTGCAAAGGATGCTTTCAGTGCCGGGTACAGCTTGTGCCATACGGCATACCGTGCATTGTATTTTGCCACCAGCGCGGCGTCAGGCTCGGTCGTCTGCTTGGCACGCACCAACGCCTCGGCGCAGCTGCGCACATCCGGGTATGCCCCGCACGCCACCGCTGCCAGCATCGCGCCGCCGTAGCCGGGACCCTGCTCGGTCTGGGGCAGCGTCAGCGGAATACCCAAAACATTTGCCAGAATCTTGCGCCACAGCGGGCTTTTTGCACCGCCGCCGCACAGGGTGCTGGCGGTGATTTCCACGCCCTGCGCCTTGGCGATCTCAACACAATCGCGGATGGCAAACGCCACGCCCTCCAGCACAGCCTGCGTCAGCGCGGCGCGCGGGGTGTCCATGCGCAGCCCGACAAACGCACCGTGCGCGGCGGGGTCATTGTGGGGGCTGCGTTCGCCCATCAAGTAAGGCAGAAAGTATACATCATTTGCGCCCAGCTTGTCGGCGGGGATAAGCGCCTGCTCGGCAGCGTAGTCATCGGTATGTAAAATTTCCTCGCTCCACCATTTATTGCACGATGCAGCGCTTAAAATGCAGCCCATCAGGTGGTAGCCGCCGTCCGCGTGGGCAAAGCTGTGCAGGGCGTTCTGCTTGTCCACGCCAAAAGTATCGCTGGTGATAAACACTGTACCCGACGTGCCAAGCGAAATATTGCACTTGCCGCCGCCTACCGCGCCGCAGCCCACCGCTGCGGCAGCATTGTCGCCCGCACCCGCGCAAACCACCACATCGGCGGGCAGACCCAGCGCCTTGGCGGTGTCGGCGGTCAGCGTGCCGACCGGCTGCCAGCTTTCAAACAGTTTGGGCAGCTGGGCTTCGCGCACACCGCAGAGGTCCAGCATCTCGCGGCTCCAGCATTTATGCGCAACGTCCAGCAAAAGCATACCCGAAGCGTCCGAGTAATCGGTGCCGTGGACGCCGGTCAGCTTGTAGTTGATGTAGTCCTTCGGCAGCATGATTTTTTCAATGCGAGCAAAGTTGTCCGGCTCGTTGTCGCGCAGCCAAAGCAGCTTGGGCGCGGTGAATCCGGCAAAGGCGATGTTCGCGGTGTACCGGCTCAAGGTATCCTTGCCGATGGCATCATTCAGGTAGTCCACCTGCTTTTGGGTGCGCCCGTCATTCCACAGGATGCAGGGGCGGATGACGGCATCGTCGGCATCCAGCACGACCAGCCCGTGCATCTGCCCGCCTGCGCCGATGCCCTTTACCTGCGCGGCATCAAAGCCCGCCAACAGATCGGGGATGCCGCCGCCCACCGCCGCCCACCAGTCTGCCGGGTCTTGCTCGCTCCAGCCGGGGCGGGGATAATTGACAGGGTACTCGCGGCTGACGATGTTGGCAATGCCGCCGGTTTTGTCCATCAGCAGCAGCTTGACCGCCGATGTGCCAAGGTCGATTCCGATATAATACATAGCAATGTTCCTTATTTATTTCCAAAAACCTTGGTGTAGTCGGCTTTGAATTTTTCAATACCTGCATCGGTCAGCGGGTGGTGCAGCATCTGCTCCAGCACCTTGTAGGGTACGGTGGCAATGTCCGCGCCAGCCAACGCGCAGTCGGTAACGTGCATGGTGCTGCGCACGCTGGCAGCAATGATCTGGGTGTCGATGTCGGGGTAGTTCAGGAAGATGTCGTGGATGGTTTCGATCAGCTCAATGCCCGGCTGCCCGATGTCGTCCAGCCGCCCCAAAAACGGGCTGACGTAGGTTGCGCCCGCGCGGGCGGCCAGCAGTGCTTGGTTGGCGCTGAAAATCAGCGTGCAGTTGGTGGGGATGCCCTCGGCAGACAGTGCCTTGATGGCTTTCAGACCCTCGGCGGTCATGGGGATTTTTACGACCATATGCTTGGGGTCCAGCGCGTAGATGGCGCGCCCTTCGGTGATCATACCTTCGGCATCGGTGGTGGTGGCTTTGACCTCGCCGGAAATCGGACCGTCCACAAGGGTGGCGATCTCCGCCAAGGTTTCGGCGTAGTCGCGCCCTTCCTTGGCGATCAGGCTGGGATTGGTGGTAACACCGGCGATGATGCCCATCTCATTTGCCTTGCGGATCTCGTCCACATTGGCGGTGTCGATAAAGAATTTCATACAAAAAAACCTCCTTGTTGCTGCCTGCGCCGTGCGGAACACGGAAAAGAGCAGCGTTGTATTGACAAAAGCAGAGCGGTTCGGTATCATAAAACTATCTTATTGTTCAGAAAGGGCGCGCTGACGTGGGAACCGTTTTCAACAAAAAAGAGCTTTTGGTCCTGCTGCAGGACTTCCACTGCCTGACCGGGCTGCGCTCGGCGGTGTTTGACTCCTACGGCATCGAGGTGCTTGCCTACCCGCCGGAGCTTCCGGCGTTTTGCAGCCTGATCCGCAGTGTGCCGGAGGGCAAAACCGGCTGCTATCTGTGCGACCAAGCGGCGTGCCGCAATGCGACCCGGCAGAAGAAAACCATAATCTACCCTTGCCATGCGGGGCTGATCGAGGTCATTACGCCCATCCAGATCGACGACGCGGTGGTGGGCTTTTTGCTGTTGAGTCACATCGTGCAGGGCGAGGATGAAAACGTCGAATGGGCGTATGCAAAAAAGTGCTGTGCTGCGTACAATTTGGACACAAACGCCTTGCACGAAGCCTACAATACCCTGCAGCGCACGCCGTACCCGGTGCTGAAATCGGCAGCCGACCTGCTGGCGCTGGCAGCAGCGGCGCTGTACCAAAAGGGGATGACGCGGCTGGCGTCGGACAGTATGCAGGAAAAGCTCAGCCAATATCTGGCAGCGCATCTGCACGAAAACCTGACAAGCGAAACCATCTGCCGGGCGCTGTCCGTAAGCCGCACGGGGCTGTATTATCTTTCGCGGCAAAGCTACGGCTGCGGCATCAATGAGCAAATCACCCATCTGCGCATCCAGAAAGCGATGAGGCTGCTTTGCGACACCTCTTTGTCCAACGCGCAGATCTGCCAGAAGATCGGTTTTCCGGACGACAATTACTTTTACCGCGTGTTCCGCAGGCAAACCGGCTTGACGCCCCGCCAATACCGTGATTCCATCATAGCAGACAATGTAAAACCTGAGTAGGGATTCCTGTTTGCAATACTGGATTTTTGTTCAAAAATTTTGATAAAATGTGCGGCAGCAGCAAAAGAAGCCCCCGGTTCAAAAGAACCGAGGGCTTCTCTTTTAGTATGCAGCGGGGAGGGTACACGGAGTCCGTGGCAAATTAAAAATTATGTCAGGGTGTGCGCTTACCCTTCGTATCCTTTTTCGTCGTACTTGTCCTTTTCCGGTGCGGCAAGCAGAACCTGCGCATAGGCACCGCCCAAGGTTTGCAGCCCATCGGCAACAAGCCCGGTGAACTTTACCGCCCCCGCATACCGCAGGTGGGTGTTGTCGGTTTTGCCTTCAGGATAGTTGGGGTAAAGGTTGGGGGCAAAAACCATATACAGCTCGCGGCTGGCGGGTTCGCCCAAGCGCTGCACCAGCCGGGCGCTGGCGGCGGTCAGGTCGATCAGCGGCAGACCCTCGCGCGATGCCAACGCGCGCACCGCGTCGGGGTAGGCGCCGTGGGTCGGGGTCAGGGTATCGCCCTCAAAATGGCGGCGAACCAGCGGCGTGATCAGCACCGGCAGCGCACCCTTGGCTTGTGCGGCGCGGGCGTAAGCCAGCAGATTGGCGGAAAACTGCTCCGGCGAAGCGTAGCGGGTCGGGTCGTTCATTTTCTCGTCGTTATGACCAAACTGAATCAGCAGCAGGTCGCCCGGGCGCAGTGCGTCCTCGACCGGGGTCCACAGCCCTTCCTCTCGAAAGCTCTTGGTGCTGCGCCCGTTGCGGGCGTGGTCGTACACTGCAATGCCGGGGCGCACATACAGGTCTAAAACCTGCCCCATACCGCACTGCGGCCAGGTGAAAATTGAATTGAACTGCACGGTGGAATCACCGATCCAAAAAATACGCGGTGCCATACAAATACCAGACTCCTCTCTGTACATTATAAATGTTATAGCACGCAGCCTGTCCAAAAACAAGAGAAAACCCACACAAAAGTCAAATGCCGCAAACCCACGCAAACGCGCCAAAATCGCCCTTGCGTTCATACTTCGGGATGATTTACTTTTTTGCTCGCAATGGTATAATTTAAGTATCGTACTACCATTGATTTTCTGCCTTTTACGGAAATGGGGAAACAAACGTGAACGGAAATATCCTGATAAAACCGGCTGTCCGGCAAAAATTTGACGGTGTTATGCGCAATGGGCGCATCCTTTTTTTCAGTGCGCCCTGCGGCTTTGGCAAAACAGCGGTGGCAAACGCCTTGCTGCGCAAATGGCGCACGCTTTGCCTGCGTGCCGATGCACCGGATTTTTCGCTGCAGGGGCTGCCGGACGAATGGGATATTTTGCTGATCGACGACTTCCAGCTCATACAAGAGAAGGAGCAGCTGCAGGCGCTCTGCGATCTGATCCGCGCAAACCCTGCCCGCCGGTTCGTGCTGCTTTCCCGCGGGGTTCCGCCCGCCTGTATGGCGGCGTTCCGGTACACGGGGCTGATGACCACCCTGGAGCCGGACGATCTGCTTTTTGACCGGGAGGATATCCGCCGCTATTTTGCCGACAACAAGATCCCCGTAACCGAGAGCGAACTCTCTGTTATTGTAAAGGAAAGCCTCGGCTGCCCCTTGGGCGTGGTGATCACGGCGCGGCAGATGTCCGGCGGCAAGCCCTTCAGCCCGGAGCTGGTAACGCGAGCCTACCGGGAAGTGTTTGCCTACTTTGAGGAGGCGGTATACAACCGCTTTGACCTTACTGTGCGGCGGCTTTTGCTGGAGCTTTCGCTGTTTGAGGACTTTGATATGGAAATGGTGCGGATGGTCAGCGGCGACCCCCACGCCGGGGAAATGCTGAACTGGCTGCTGCAAAACACCACCATGCTGCGCTGCGAGGATGGGCAGACCTTTTATTTTTGGACGCAGTTCCGCGTATTTTTACAGTGGGAGATGGCAAAGGAATTCGGCGAGGAAAAGCGCCGCGCCATTTTCAGCCGAGCCGCGCTGTATTATGAACTGAAAGAGGACTACGCCCGCGCACTGGATTGCTACACCAAAGGCGGCGACCACACCAAGGTTTCCGAGCTGCTGGCCCGCAATGCCGAGCTGCACCCAGGAATGGGGCATTACAGCGAGATGGAAAAGTATTACCGCAGCCTGCCGGAAAGCGAAATTCTGGCATCGCCCGCCCTGATGCAGGGGATGAGTATGCTCTGCGCACTGGCAATGGACTACGAGGGTTCCGAGCATTGGTATCGGGAACTGAAAGCCTTTGCCGACTGCCGTGACAAGCAGGACGCCGCCGGACGGCAGGCGCGCAGCCGCCTTGCGTGGCTGGATATTTCGCTGCCGCAGCGCGGGGTGGCGGGTATGATCGAAACCTTTCCGGCTGTGTTCCGGCTGATGATCAACAAAGAGATCACCCTGCCGCCCTTTTCCGTTACCAGCAACCTGCCCAGCCTGATGAACGGCGGCAAGGATTTTGCGGAATGGAGCAAAAAGGATGATCTTTTATACCGCACGCTGCGCGTCCCGGTGGAAACGGTGCTGAAAAAGGACGGCATCGCCTTTGCGGACTGCGCCCTTGCCGAAAGCAAATTTGAAAAGGGCGAAGACATTACCGAACGGATGTTTGCACTGATCTCGCGTATGAGCGAGGTGCAGCAAAAGGGTACGCCGGAGATGGAGTTTGCCATCAACGGGCTTTTGGCGCGCAGCCAGATTGCCCGCGGGCAAGCCGCCGACGCCCGCCGCACCATCGAAACTCTGCGCGCCCGGTTTGCGGAACAGGGGCTGAACCGCTTTTTGCCCAATATGGACGCGCTGCTTTGCCGCATTGCCCTGCATTGCGATGACCCGGACAGCGCGGACGCATGGTACCGCAACAAAGCGCCCCGCGACCCCATGCACCTGAACGTGATGAAACGGTACCAGTATCTGACGCAGGCGATGGTGGAAATTATGCAGAACCGCCCGGACGACGCCTTGCTGACGCTTTCGCCGTTGGAACACTACATACAAGGCTGCGGGCGGCATATTGACGGCATCCACCTGAACATTTTGTGCGCCCTTGCCCTTTACCGCAAAAAGAACGCCAAATGGCGCAAGCGCCTTACCGCCGCATTAAAGACGGCGGCGGAATACAACTTTATCACCACCGTCAGTATGTACGGCGCAGCGGTGCTGCCCCTGCTGGATAAGCTGAACCGTGACGATGGCAGCAAATGGTACAAGCGCCTTATGGCAGATGCGCGGATGCAGGCGGCGTATTACCCGCGTTTTCTTGCCCCGCGGCTGAGCCAGACAAAGGAACTGACCCCCACGGAATTGCAGATTCTGCACTTGGTTTGCGCCGACAAGAGCAACGCTGAAATCGCGCAGATGATGGACATAAAACTGCCCACGGTAAAAACCCATGTGAGCCATATCTTTGACAAGCTGGGCGTAAAACGGCGCAGCGAAGCCAAAACCGCCGCCGAAAAGCTGTGGCTGGTGGCAAACCACTGACACCGAACAGAGGAACCGTACACCCGCGCACCCGCCTTCCCGTGGCTGTTCCCTACAAACCTACTGAGGGTTTGCAATTCATCTATCAAGTTTTTTGACAAACTACACCGCAGGGAATCCCCGTTAATCGGGGGTCCCCTGCGGTGTGCTTTTTCCGGATTTTTTGCCTGTCAGCGTCAAAGAGCGTGGCAAAACTGTAATTTGTGCTTATAAAGTGAGATTTGTCTATATTTACAAAAGATATCACCCTGCGTATAATAAAACTATAGCAAGTGCATAGAAAACCGCAAGGCGCCAACGGTTTTAGCACAACAATTCAAAATTTAAAGGAGATGCAAAACCATGAAAAAACAACTTAGTGCCCTGTTGGCGGCTGCGCTTTGTGCCGGTGCGCTGGCTGGCTGCGGTGCAAACAGCAATTCGGCAAGTGCAGCAACAAGCGGTGCGGAAGATACCGTTACCTTGGCGGTCGTCAGCCCTGTGACGGGTGACAGCGCAGAATACGGTATCCACTTTAACGTCGGTGCGCAGATGGCTGCCGACAAAATCAACGAGGCCGGCGGCATCAACGGCAAAAAGGTCGTCTTAAAAAGCTTCGACTCCAAGAACGATGCCAAGGAAGCAGCGGAGGTTGCCCGCCTGATTTGCCAGGACAAGACCATTCTTGCCACCATCGGCGATTTCTCCAGCACCTGCTGCATGGCAACCGCCCCCATTTATGAAGAAAACAAGACCGTGCAGATTTCCCCCTCCGCCGGTCTGATCGACTTCCCCCGCGTAGGTCCTTACAACTTTGCGACCACCGGCGTACAGGAAAACGACGGCGGCTTCCTGATGAACCGCGTCATCAACGAGAAGATGGGCGCCAAATCGGTGGCGATCGTCTACACCAACAATGACTACGGTCTGAATATGCTGAGCTTTATGACGCAGGAAGCTGAGGCGGACGGCGTTGTGATCACCGACACCGAGGCAGTTGCCTCCGGCGAGAAGGACTTTACCGCCATCGTTTCCAAGATGCGCCAAACCGAGCCGGAAGCCGTTGCCATTATGGGCAGCTACAACGAAGTAGCAAACTGCGTCAAGCAGATCCGTCAGGTAGGCTGGGATGTCCCCGTTGCAATTTCCGGTTCTGCCCTGACCGACCAGCTGGTGGAGCTGCTGGGCGACGATGTGAACGGCATCTACTCCAACATTGCCTTTGTTGCCAGCGACAACACACCCGAAACGAAGGAGTTTAACGAGGAGTTTACCAAGCGTGCCAATATGCCCCCGTCCTTCCACAGCATCAGCACTTATGACACGGTTATGCTGGTATGCGATGCCGCGATCCAGTGCGGCGACAACCTGAACCGCGAAACCTTGAAGGACGCCATTCAGAGCTATAAGGGCTTTGACGGTCTGATGGGTCCCTTTGAATTTACCGAGGACGGCGCTGTGTATCGCGGCTATAAGGTCGTTCAGTATCAGGACGGCGTACTGACCTCCGTATCCGATTACATGATGGTTCACGACTAAGGCACCTTGTACAATTTGCGGCTGACGGCGAAACGCCTGCGCCCCTGTAATTGCGTGGTACTGCCTTAAAGGAGCTGATCGTACCCGTGCCTTGACCCATGAAGCGAAAAGGCACGGGTATTTTCTATCCCTTTTTCAGCAGGAGGATAAAAAATGACCTATCTGATAGAACAACTTATCAATGGCATCTGCCAGGGCGCAATTTATGCGCTGTTTGCCATTGGCTACACCATCATTGTGGGTGTGGTGGGCTTGGTGTCCTTCACCTTTGGTGAGGTGATTATGATCGGCGCGTTTGCCGCGCTGTTTACCGCAACCCTGACCGGCGGAAATATTCTTTTGACGATTCTTTTCAGCTTTGCCGCATCGGGTCTGATCGGCATTGTGATCCACAAAATTTGCTATGAGAAATTTTTTGAGTCCGCGCGCTACATTCCGCTGATCTGCACCATCGGTATGAGTATGCTGATCAAAAACACCGTGCAGATCCTTTTCGGCAGCGAAACAAAAGCCATGCCGGAGGTCATCCCCTTGGGCGGTATTCAAATCGGAAATTATCGTATCACCTATGTGCAATGCACTGTTATGGTGGTTGTGACCGTGCTGTGCATCCTGCTCTCGATTTTTTTGAACAAAACCAAGCAGGGCGTTATCCTGCGTGCCGTCAGCCAGGACCGCAAGGCAGCGGCTATGGTCGGCATTGACGTCAGCGGTGCAACGTTGATGGGCAATATGCTGGGCTGCGGCATCGGCGGTGTGGCAGGTATGCTGTATGCGCTGTATTACGGCTCGCTCTCGGCCTCCATGGGCGGTATGGCGACCATGAAGGCGTTCAGCTCCTCGGTGTTGGGCGGTCTTGTCGATATACAGGCCTCTGCCATCGGCGGCTTGCTGATCGGTATCTTGGAAAACTACGGCATTGCGCTGTTCTCGTCCAGCTTGCGGGACATGATCGCGTTTGTATTCCTGATTATCGTTCTGATCTTTTTCCCGAAGGGACTTCGCATTAAGATTGGGAGGAAAGCAAAATGAAACAAAAATGGCAATCCATCCGCGGCTTTTTCCGCAAAAACAGCCGCAAACTGATACCGCTTTTACTGTTGGCGGCCATACTTCTGCCCATTGTGGTGGATAACAGCTATGTGCTGGGTATCTGCACAAAGATTCTTCTGTATATGCTGCTGGCAAGCTCGGTCAACGTCATCAACGGCTACAGCGGTCAGTTTGCCATCGGTCATGCGGGCTTTTTGTGCGTAGGTGCGTACACGGCAGCCATCCTGATGGCGCGCGCCAATGTTCCGTTCTTTCTTGCCATGCTGGGCGCCGGGGTGATGACCGCCCTGTTCGGGATGCTGGTTTCCTTTCCCATCGGCAAGCTGTCCGGCATTTATCTGGGCTTTGTCACCTTGGGATTTTCGGAAATTGTGCGCATCATCTGCCTGAACTGGACCCCGGTAACGGGCGGACCTATGGGCATCAAGGCAATTCCCGGACCGAAAATTTTCGGTTTCTCGTTGCAGTCCTCGCGCGGGTATTACTATATTATCTTCACCGTTTTGGTCATTATGGTTTTCTGCACCAGCCGCATTCTGAAATCCCGCACCGGGCGTGCGTGGATCTCCATCCGCGAAAACGGCGCAGCGGCGGCATCCATCGGTATCAATACGGCGCAGTACAAGACGATGAACATTATGTACGCCACCTTCTGGGAGGGCTGTGCCGGTGCCTTTATGGCAACCTATTACCACTTTGTGGATTCCTCGATGTTTGTTACGGATGAAAGCTTTAACATTCTGTCCATGGCGATCATCGGCGGTATGGGTACCATTGCCGGTCCGTTGGTGGGTGCGCTGCTGATCAACATCATTACCGAGGCTTTCCGATTCCTGTCGGAATACCGTATGGTCGTATATGCGCTGATCATCATCGGTATGATGTGGCTGCGCCCGCAGGGCATTGCTGGCAGCAGCGACAGCGTGCTGGTCAGCGGCGGCTCCAAAAAGGGTCGTGCGCGGCGGCGTACCGCACATCCCAAACCGGTACAGCCGGAAACGGAAAAGGAGGGCTGATTTATGGCGCTGTTAAAGACAGTCGGGCTTTGCAAATATTTTGGCGGTCTGAAAGCGGTCAACCATGTCGATATGGAAGTGCAGCAGGGGCAGATCTTTGGCATTATCGGACCGAACGGTGCCGGTAAGACGACCTTTTTCAACCTCTGCGCCGGAACGATTCCCGCCACGGAGGGTGAGATCTGGTTTGACGGAAAAAACATAACCGGCTACCGCCCCCATATGGCGGCAAAGGCGGGCATCGCCAGAACGTTCCAGAACATCCAGCTTTTCCAGAACACGACCGTGCTGGAAAACGTTGCGGTGGGCTTCCACATCCACACCAACACCAATATGCTGGATGCCGTTTTGGGTAACGCACGCCAGAAAAACACCGAAAAAGAAATCTACGAAAAAGGCGCGGCGCTGCTGGAGCGTCTGGAGCTGGGGCAATACAAGGACACACTGGCGAAAAACCTGCCCTACGGCATCCAGCGCAAGGTGGAAATTGCCCGTGCGCTGGCGATTTCCCCAAAAATTCTGCTGTTGGATGAACCCGCTGCCGGTATGAACCCGAACGAAACCCACGAGCTGCTTTTGTTTGTAAAAAAACTGAACGCAGAGGGGCTGACGGTGGTCGTCATTGAACATGACCTGAAATTTATTATGAACGTCTGCGACCACATTATGGTGCTGAACTACGGTCAGAAGCTTTGCGAGGGCAATGCGCAGGAAATTCAGAACAACAAGCAGGTGCAGGAAGCCTATTTCGGAAAACGCGCCGGACTTGGCGGAACGGAGGGGTAATTTATGCTGAAGGTGAAAAATCTCAAGGTGAATTACGGACACATTTCGGCATTGAACGGTATCTCGTTTGAGGTGCCGGACAACAGCATCGTTTCCCTGATCGGTGCCAACGGCGCCGGAAAGACCACGACGCTGATGGCGATCTCCGGCTTGGTGGATGCCGCCGAGGGGCAGATTTTGCTGGACAATATGGACATTACCGACTGCCGCCCCAGCTCGATCGTGCAGATGGGCGTATGCCATGTGCCGGAAGGACGGCACGTTTTTCCGGAGCTTTCGGTGTATGAAAATTTGGTGGCAGGTGCGATCCCCTGCAAAAAACTGCCCCGCGCGGAGCTGCAGAGCCGCATTGAGCAGCAGTTTGAGCTGTTCCCGCGCCTGAAGGAGCGCTCCTCCCAGATGGCAGGCACCATGTCCGGCGGCGAGCAGCAGATGCTTGCCATTTCCCGCGGGCTTATGTCCAACCCGAAGCTGCTGATGCTGGACGAACCCAGTCTGGGTCTGGCACCAATTATCGTGGAAGAAATTTTCAATATGATCGAGAAGGTCAGAAAAGCCGGAACGACCGTGCTTTTGATCGAGCAGAACGCATCTATCGCCCTGCAGATCTCCGATTACGCCTACGCCATCGAGTTGGGGCGCATCAGCCTTTCGGGTACCGGGCAGGAGCTGCTGAACAGTGAAGATGTAAAACGTGTCTACCTTGGAATGTAAAGGAGAAGCTACAATGAAACAGGATCAGAATCTTCGTTTTGTTATCATCGGTATGGGCTACCTGATGGAATACATTGCCCCGTGCTACACAAAGCTGCTGGGCGACAAAAAGGCAGAGCAGATGCTGGGCGTTACCGCCGAGCCGCAGGCTGTGCAGAGCAAGGCAAAGGCGACCGGTATCCCGGTCATCCTGAACGACAATGCCGGGGCGCTGCGCCGGATGGAGCCGGATATCATTCTGTTTGCCCCGCCGCCGAGCTTGGCTGCCCCGCTTACCGAAAGCGTGCTGGTACCCTATTTTGCAGAGTGCCGCGCGGCCGGCAAGGAACTGCCGATGCTGTTCGCCTTCCCGCCGAAACCGGAGGGCAAATACTATCAGGAGCAGCTGGGGGATGACTGCAAGGTCGTGAACATCCTGCCGAATATGATTTCCGAAATTTGCGGGCGCACCTGCGCGGAAGCCGGGTTTACCATGGTCACCCTGCCCGAAAGCCACACCTGGCAGCCGGAGGAGCTGGACTTTATCCGGCGGTTCTGGCAGCCCTTGGGGCAGGTGGTGTTCTTGACCCCGGCAGAGGTGCAGGTTGCGCTGGCGGTTTCCTGCTCGAACCAGATGCTGTCAGAGATTTTCCTGGATATGCAGACGGCTTTGCCCGAGGCATACCGCGAAAGTGCCTCCGCGCTGGCGGAAGCGGCGCGCGCCTACCTGATGGAAAAGCTGGGCTATCAGCCGCCGCAGCCGGTGGAAAGCAGCGTGCAGGCAGTCCCGCCCGCTATGCTCGAGGCAGTCAAGAAAGTGACCTACCATGCCCACCGCGGCACACTGAAATTTATGCTGGAAAAGGGCTTTGACGCCGACAAGGCAGAAACCATCCAGCGTATGAACTATGACCTGAACCTGCGCAAGGTGCAGCTGATGCCCCGCGAGGAGCTGCGCCGTGCGACCAGACATCATGCCACCCGCGGTGGCGTACTGGAGCGCGCCTGCATTTCCTACACCCAGAACTGGCAGGACTCGGTATGCAGCCATTTTGCCAAATATCCGGACTGGACGCCCGATGCACAGTGGGCTGAAGCGCTGGAGGACGGCTTTGTGCAGATGTCGCAGGACGTGTTTGACCACCTGAGCCAGCTGGCAAAAAAGAAGGAAGAAAGCGTCTGCGATATTGAGCAGCACGCGGTGCTGTATGCCTTGTTGGAAAAAGAAGCGGTGGAGCAGGCAGGGAAAGCAGGACGCGCCGCCATGACGGAAGCGACTGCACAGTACGGCTTGGAGAGAGGACGCCGGATGCGCGCCCATGCGCTGGAGCATGGCGACGAGGTGAATTCCTTTACCTATCTTGCCTACGGCGAGTGGAGCCCCAAGCCCGGTCAGATGGAAGTGGGCGAGGTCCCCGAAATCGAGCAGTATACGACCCATGTCACAAAATGCGAGTGGTGCCGCTGCTGGAACAAGCACAACCTGATGGAGTACGGCAAGGCATACTGCCAGAACGTAGACAAGTGCATTGCCCACGGCTATGACCCCGACTTTGACCTGGGCGTGAACTCCCTGATGAGCGCCGGTGACGCCGTCTGTGAGTTTGGCTACGGCTTTGTTATGACGCCCGAGCTGCGCGAAAAGCTGGCAGAGATTCGCCAGCGCATCGGCACCTCGGCACAAAAGGGCTTCAATTACCACACGGCGCATCTGTGGGTTACCTGCCGCCGCGTTCTGTGCGAGCAGCTGGGAGAAACCGCCGGCAACGACATTGCGGATGCCGCCCTGTTCGATTTGACCCGCCGGTTCGGCAGCGGCTATACCGAGGCAATTCTGGCGCTGAAGGATCTGGACTTCAACCAGCCGTAAAGGAAAGCCGGGTGATATTCGATGACCGATTGGATCACAGAGTGGCTGCAGCAAAATAAGGGTGAGATCGACAGGCTTGCCGATACCATTTTTACCCACCCCGAAACAGCGGGGGAGGAAACCCACAGCGCCGCGGCACTCGAAGATTTTTTGCAGAAAAACGGGTTTTCGGTAAGCAAAAACACCGCCGGCCTGCCCACCGCTTTTACCGCCGAAAAGGGCAAAGGCGAACCGCGCATCGCCTTTTTGGCAGAGTATGACGCATTGCCGAATCTGGGGCAGAACCCGGTCGCACACTGCGACCCCGTTCCCGGAAACGGGCATGGCTGCGGGCATAACCTGCTGGGTGCCGGTATTGCGGCGGCGGCCTGTGCGCTGGCTTATGCGCTGGAGCAGGAAAACCTGCCCGGGCAGGTCGTGGTTTACGGCTGCCCGGAGGAGGAAATCTGCCGGGGAAAGATCGTTATGGCAAACGCCCACTGCTTTGACAGGGACGATGCGGCGATTTCGTGGCATCCGGCGGACAAGAACCAAGTCAGCGAGGAAGTATTTCAGGCGATGACGTCCCGCGTCTTTCGGTTCTACGGCAAAAGCGCCCACGCGGCTGCCAGCCCGGAAATGGGGCGCAGCGCGCTGGACGCGGCAGAGCTGACAAACGTTGCCGTAAATTACCTGCGGGAACATGTGCCGACCGATGTGCGGATGCATTATGTGTACACCCACGCGGGAGATAAACCAAATATAGTTCCCAATTATGCAGAATTGTGGTATTATATACGTGCAGCGTCCAGAAAAACCATGCTGGATGCAGACCGCCGCGTGATTCTGGCGGCAGAGGGCGCAGCCCATGCCACCGAAACACGCATGGAAACCGAGGAACTGACCCGCTCGCCGGAAACACTTTTGAACCGCACCTTAATGGAGGCGATGCATCGCCAGCTGGAAATCTGCGGTGCGCCGTGCTTTACGCAGCAGGACAAGGACTTTGCCGCCGCCATCCAAAAGGAATTGGGGCTGCCGGGTCCCGCCTTGGAGGAAACGCTCCGCCCGCTGGGCGGCAGCCCCCGGTATGTGCCCGGCTCCACGGATGTATCTGCCGTAAGCTGGCGCACCCCAACGGTGACACTGAATACCGTCTGCCAGGCGCGGGGCATCCCCGGGCATCATTGGTCGGTGACGGCGTGTTCCGGGGCGGAGCTGGGTCGCACAGGTATGGGCAAGGCGGCACAAATCATGGCCTGCTTTGGGCGGGAACTTTGCCTGCAGCCGGAGCTGCTGCGCAAAGCCCGCGATGAGTTTGAACAGGCACGCTGCCAAGAATAATGCAATACAAACGATTTTCCTGCTGCACAGCGGCAGGAAAATCGTTTGGTCTACAGGAAAGCAGGGGAAACGATGCTTTTTCGGCGGCTTGTCGTATGGAACAGTACCATTTTGGTGTTTCTTACCGCGGTTTTTGTCTGGTACAACCTTACCAGCACGCAAAAAATCGTGGAGGAAGAAGTCTACAATTCCTTTTATACCTCAATGGACACCGGCGCGGCGGAGCTGACATCGGTTTTTCGGAATGCGCGCAACCTGACCTTGGAGCTTTGCGCCAACACCTCCGTGCAGAAAGCCCTGCGGCAGGACGATGCCGCCTGGCAGGATGAGGAACAGAAGATCCAAACGGCAAGGCAATCCAGCGAAAGCCTGACGAGATTTTTCCCGACCTTCAATGCGGAAATCTATGGCTTGGATACAGAACAGCAGCTGTTTGGCGCAGACAATACCAAAAATATTTCTGAGGAATGGCTGCAGGCGGTGCTGCACGCGCAGGGGCAGTTTGTATGGGATTACCACTATACAGAATACGGCTCCGGCGTGCGGGTTTCCCATCTGATTTATGATGAACAGAACTGGGAGCAGCCGCTGGGCATTGTCAGCGTATATGTCAACAGCGATTATCTGCGCTACGCCCTGAACTCCATCCGGCTGGGAAACAACACGGTGGTGTATCTGCTGGATGCCAAGGGCAACCTGCTTTTCCCCTATGAAACCGGCGTTTCCATTCCGGAAAATGTCGGGGAAACGGTAACGATTGCCGGCAGCGCATCCGGGCGTTCTGCTTTTGTGATGCGCAGGCTTTCGGTCAACGGGTTTCGCATTGTCGGCGAGGCAAGGGATTTTGACGCGCTGAAGGAAATTACGGCACAGCGCAAAACCATTCTGCTGCTGGCTCTGACGGCGCTGACGATCTCGGTATTGGCGGCGCTGCTGTTGACATACCATATCTCCACCCCCATACTGGCGCTTGCCAACATTATGAAAAAGGTCGGCGCCGGGGATTTCAAGGTGGATGTGCCTGTCTACAAAGGGCATGATGAGGTTGCCATCTTGTACAGCAACTTTAAAAATATGCTGGAAATGCGTGAAAGGCTGACAGAAGAAGTCTACGGCGCCAAGGTGCGCGAAAAAGAAGCGGAGCTTCGCACCCTGCAGGCGCAGATCAACCCGCATTTTTTGTACAATACCCTGGATTCCATCAACTGGATGGCGGTCAAATACGGCGCCGATGATATTGAGGAAATGGTCACCGATCTTTCGCAGATGCTGCGCTACTCGCTCAATAACGGTGTCAACCAATTGAAAGTGTCGGAGGAACTGACCCAGATCCGCTGCTATCTGAACATTCAGCAAAAGCGGTTTTCCCACTCGTTCAGCACGTCCTATGACATCGACCCCGAGGTGCTGGACTATCAGGTCATCAAGCTGCTGCTGCAGCCCTTGGTAGAAAACGCCCTGCAGCACGGCTTTGATGAGTCCGGTCAGACCGGAAAGCTGATGCTTCGCGTAAAAAAGAAGGAGAACAACATTGAGTTTTCGGTGCTGAATAACGGCAACAAAATGGATCTGGAAAAGGTGAAACAGGCGCTGCAGCTGCCGGAGGACGCAAAGCCGACCAGCTACGGGCTGCGCAACGTCAATGACCGGCTGGTCAAATACTACGGGGCAGCGAGCGGGCTTCAATTTTCCATTGAGGGTGAGTATTCCTGCGCCCGCTTTACCATTCCGGCGCAACTGTGAGGAAAAGCAGTATGGATACGGAAATTCGTGTTTTAATTGCAGATGATGAACAAATCGCACGGGAAACCATGCGGGATTATCTGCCTTGGGCAGAAATGGGGATGCAAACGCCCATCTGCGTAGAAAACGGCGCCTTGGCGTTGGACCATCTGTGCCACGACAAAATCGATATCTTTATTATGGATATCCGTATGCCGATTATGGACGGTATGGCGCTGTTGGAGGAAATTACGCGCAGGAATATCGACGTGCTGATCATCGTGCTTTCCGCCTATGACCAGTTTGAATACGCACAAAAGGCGATCAGCTCCCGCAAGGTGTTTGAGTATGTTCTTAAACCGATCCGCCGCGGGAACTTCTGCACGCTTTTGCAAAAAGCCGCAGCGGCAGTGCGCAGCAAGCGCGCCGAAAACAGCCCGGACAGTCAGGCGCTGTATGACGAGGTTCGCAAAAATTATAACGGATTCCTTATGCAGGGACATACCGCAGAGGGCATCGCCTTGGTCAGACAAAAGCTGGAGGCATTGCCGGAGCCGTGGTCAGACTGGGAAGGCAAAAAGCGCTTTTTGATATCGCTGTACACAGATACCCAGCTGGAAGCCGTTAAGCAAAGCACCAAAAATGGGCAGCCTGCGTGCCTGCCGATGAACGGGCTGGTTCAATTTGAGGCAAGCCATACGGACGCAGAGCTATGGCAGACCTTTGTGTCCACCGTGGAAGAACTGCAGCCGTACCTGCAGCCAAGCACAGCGGAGGCTTCCAAAGCCAGTGCCGTGATCGAGCATTGCCTGCGGGCAATCGATGCCCATTATATGGAACGCACCTTCTCCTTAAACTGGCTGGCGGAGGAAATGAAGCTGAACCCCAACTATCTTTCCACGCGCTTTAAAAAGGAAACCGGTGTGGGCTTTGTCCGCTATGTCAACCAGCTGAGAGTATGGCGCGCCCAGCAACTACTGCGCGATATGCGATACCGCGCCGGGGAAGTGGCAGGTATGGTGGGGTTTGATAACCCCCAATATTTCACAAGAATTTTCAAGGAAATGACGGGCATTGTTCCTTCGGAATACCGCAGCAGAATCTGCCCGCATGACGCTGAGCTGTAAAAAATTGTGTGCAGGAGGGGAAATCCATGAAGAAAGAAACCTATGCTATGTACGGGGATATTCTGCGGGAGGAGCTTCTTCTGGCGATGGGCTGCACAGAGCCGGTTGCCGTTGCCTATGCCGGAGCCATTGCCCGAAGCGTTCTGGATAAGCCGCAAAATATCCGCAAATGTGAGTTATATGTCAGCGGCAACATCATCAAAAATGTAAAAAGTGTCATTGTCCCCAACACGGACGGTATGAAAGGGCTGGAAACCGCCGTTGTACTAGGCGTTGTCGCCGGGGACGAAACAGCGGGGCTGCAGGTAATCTCCCACGTGACGCCGCTTCAGCGAGAAAAAACCAAGCAGGTGTTGCGCAGCTGCTCCGTGGAGGTCCATACGGCACCCAATGACAAGGTTTTTTACATTGAGGTTCGCCTGACGGCGGACGGGGAAAGCTCCTGCACGGTGATCGAGGATTTCCATACCCATATCACCCGGGTGGAACACAACGGAGAGCCGCAGCCTTTGCCGCATTGCGGGGAAGCCGCCCAGGAAGCAGCAGAAACCGACCGAAGCCAAATGACGGTGGAGGGGATTCTGGAGTATGCCGAAACGGTGGACTTGGAGGAGGTTCGCGCTTTGCTGGAACGCCAGATCCGGTGCAACACCGCCATCTCGGAGGAAGGGCTGAAGAACAGCTGGGGCGCACAGGTCGGGCGCACGATCCTGAAGGCAGAAAACGCCGACGTCTATACCCGTGCGGCAGCCGCCGCGGCACCGGACAAAATTGCCAGCCCGTTGACGATGGT
>OQWM01000609.1_pt1 | contig 23185 bp, 14 predicted proteins | sample 1691531 | NCBI WGS metagenome assembly OQWM01 (sample SAMN03418257, study PRJEB22391) | human gut metagenome | biome: human-gut; feature: organic feature; material: feces | host: Homo sapiens | place: Tanzania | collected 2013-01
AGCAGAACAGGCATCCTGCCCGATACCGCCAAGCGGTAACGCAGGATGCCTGTTCGCTTTATTTTTCCCGGAATTCCATGGGCGTTTTTCCGGTAACTTGTTGAAAGACTGCACTGAAATAATTGCGGGTGGCAAAGCCAAGCTGCTCGGAGATTTCCCGGACGCTGAGCGGTGTGCTTTTCAGCAGAACCTTCGCGCGTTCCATCTTTGCAAACTTTACATAGTTCGTTACGCTCAGACCCGTCTCTTCCTTAAATTTATGGGTGAGGTAGTATTCCGTGTAGCCCACCAAAGCAGCAAGATCTTCTGCTACGATCTTTTTATCCAGATTCATCTCGATGTAATCCACACATTTCTGGATCTGCATACTGAGATTCGGGTTCGTCCGGTGCTTGTGGACACGCCGGATGAAGTCATCATACATCATCATTGCAAGAGGGCTCAACTCATCCAGCGATTTTGCCGCTTCTGCGGTCTGAATGTAGCTGTCGCCCAGCGAGTACGCCTCGTCCGGGGAGAGCCCGCCCTCAATGGCGGCACGGCACACCAGAGAGGTGAACACGATGATGGAGGTCTTGCTCTGGCGCAGAGCATCGCTGCTCTGCACCGGTACACCCGCGCTCATGCTCATGCTGTTGGAAAGCGCCTGCTTATAATTTAAGTCTCCGGTGCGAACCATCTGCAGCATTCCCTGCTCTGCCATCCAGATCTTATGCCGGTCGTGGGGAATTGCGGCGCTTTTCAGCCGCTCCTCCTGCGCTGTGCTGCTGTTCACACTGCTCAGTTCCAGCCGCTGCCCGGTCAGGCAGTAGTGCATCATCAGCAAATAGCGGCTCAGGATGGTGTTTTGCAAGGTAGGGACTTTTTCAAGGGCTTCGTAAAGCTGGATCGTCCATGCCACACTGATCTCCAGCTTGCTGTAATATTTCAGCCCTTCCTCCACGCCCCGCATGGTCACGTCCTGATAAAACACCGGCCCGATGACCCAGATACGCTTCAGCGCTCCTTCTTCCTTTTCAAAGGCTGCTCCCCACAAAAGGCCCAAAGCCGTCCCCAAGGTAACGGGCACATCGTCCCGGTTCCCATGCTCCAGCATCCGCTGCTTGCAGCCAAACAGTTCAAATGCGCTGGCAAGAAATGCCTCGTCCGGGCAGTTGCTCCGCAAGAGTTTCCCCTGTGCATCATAGCACCATGTATATACATTTCCGCCGCACTGGACAAGCTCGGAAAACAGCATCATATTCTGGAGAACATCCATGTGTAACCCCTCCGGCTCATTGATGAAAACAGTATATCATACTTCCGCAGTTTTTTCCACCGATGCCCGGAGCCAGTGCAGCAGGATGCCTGCAGAGATAGCCGCAGCGCCCACGTCTGCCATCAAATGCGCCGCCGCAATGCCCTGCACGCCGCAAAGCGCATTCATCAGGTACAGTAGCGGGATCAGCAGCAGGCCCTGCCGCAAAAGAGAGAGCACCACCGCACCGCTTGCCCTGCCCATGGATTGCAATAGGTTGGTTGCCAGATAGGTCAGGCCGATCACCGGGCTGCCCAGAACGAGATAAGTCACCAGCTGCGTTCCCAGACGGAAAGCGCCTTCTTCCTTGATGAACATCCCGATCAGCGCATTGCGTCCGGCAAAGCTGGCGGCTCCGGCAAGAACGCCAAAGACAACAGTCAGCAGGATCAGGTTCTTCAAAAGCTGCTTCAGGCGTTTCGCGTCGCCTGCGCCGTAGCTGTACGCCAGAAGCGGCTGGCATCCCATGCAGATCGCCATGGCGATCATGCTGATGATCATGGTCGTCTTGCCTGCCGCCGCCATGGCTGCGACTGCCGCCGTGCCGTGGGTCACCAGCAGCCGGTTGCTGAAGGAGGACGCAAACCCGGCCAGCAGGCTGCTGATACCGTTGGGCAGACCGATGGCCAGCAGCTCGCCCAGCATCTGCGGCTTTTTCAGAGCCGGGCGGAAGTCAACGGTCAGCACCGTGCCGTGCTTAACGATGTAGCGCAGGTAGCAGGCAGTCGCCACAAGGTTGCCCAGCACACTGGCGGCAGCCGCACCGCTGACACCGAAGTTCAGCACCAGAATGAACAGCGGGTCAAAAATGCAGTTGACCAGCGTGCCCAGAAGATTACCGATTATGCCCTCTTTTGCTGCGCCCTCTGCACGCACCAGCATCGCCATGCTGTTGGACAGGATGAAAAACGGTGCACCCAGTGCCAGAACCTGAAGATACCGCTCCGCATAGGGAAAAATTTCTGCATTGGAGCCCAGCATCCCCAAAAGCGGCACTCTGCCCACCAGCAGACCGATGCTGACCAGAACGCCCAGAAAAAAGCTGATCCAGAAGCAGAGCGAAGAACAAATTCTGCCCTGCTCGATCTCACCCGCGCCGAAGCAGCGCGCGATGATGGCACTGCTGCCTGCGCCAAGCATCGTGGCCACCGCCGCAAGGATCGAGAATACCGGCCCGACAACGGAGACCGCCGCCACCTGTGCGGTGTCGCCCAGACAGCCCACAAAAAACATATCTGCCATGTTGTACAGCACCATGACAAGGATGATGATGATGGAAGGCACCGCCATGGAAAAAATAGACTTCCAGACAGAGCCGGTACGGAAAAGTGCTTCGTTCTTCATGATCTCCTCCAAAAATCAACCGCACGCAGGCAGAACGAAAGCCCCGGTCATGGGGCTTTCAGAGCGGCATCTATCACAGGTTATCCAGCGCATCCAGCAGTGCCTTCAGCGCTGCTTCCGGCAGACCCAGCATGGGGCCGATCTTTCCAAAGGTCATGCCGTAGGCGGCTTTTGCCTGCTGATTCTCGGCAAAGCCGGGCAGATACTGCTCCACGATGGCTTTTGCGGCCTCGTTTTCCATCAGGGCAGCAATGGTGCTCTGGCTGTTCAGCTTGCCGCCGGTCAAAATTTCCGGGTGCTTCCAGCTGCTGATGCTCTGGTGCCCGGCAGACAGTGCGCCGTCCACCGGGATGGCTGCGCCGGTGATGTACCGTGCCAGACCGCTGGCAAGGAAGAGTGCCAATGCGGCGCACTCCTCCGGGTCGCCCATCCGCTTTGCCGGGCAGTCAGATGCGAAAAAGTCCATGGCCGCAGCCGGTGCATCGCCGAAAATGCTGGTCTTGGTGTAACCGGGGCAGATGGCGTTGACGGTGATGCCGTATTCCGCGTAATCCAGTGCCGCTGCACGAGTCATGCCAACCACGCCGAACTTGGTGGCGCTGTACAGTGCCTGTCCGCGCTGGGGTACAAGACCCGCCACCGATGCCACATTGATGAGGAAGCCGCCCTCGCTGTGGCTTTTCAGGATAGCCTCTGCACCGTACTTCATCCCGGCAAAGACGCCCTCGCTGTTCAGGGAGAAGATCTTCTCGTAATCCTCTACCTCATACTCATGCAGCGGTGTGCCGCCCATTCCGATGCCTGCGTTGCTGACAACGCCATCCAGCTTGCCGTAATGGGCAACCGTCTTGTCCACCAGATCCTTGATGGCAGAAGCCTTGCTGCAATCGGTCTGGATAAAGATAGCATCGCCGCCCTTGGCACAGATGCCGTCTGCCACAGCCTGGCCCTGCTCTGCGCTGCGGGCTGCACAGACTACCTTCATGCCGTTTTCGCCAAAGCACTCGGCAATGGCGCGGCCGATGCCACGGCTTGCGCCGGTCACGATAGCTACTTTGCCTTTGACACTGTTGAAGTCCATCATTTTCATTCTCCTTTCTCTCAGATCATGTTGCTCTGCTTCAGCCATTCCACTTCATCGTGAATGGTCTCCCGATAGGAGCGGGAGGTGTAGCCCAGCTCACGCCGTGCCTTGGACGAATCGTATTCGTTGTTCCGTGCCAGATTGTAGATCTCGTACCGGGTCAGTGCCGGTTTTGTGCCGGTCTTCTTTGCCTGCTTTTCCAGAATGTCAGCGGCAAGGTTTGCCACGCTTGTGGGCAGGTAGAACAGGGGCTTTTTGCAATGGCCCTCTTGCGCCGTCAGCTTTGCAAACTCCGGGTAGCTCACCACCTCGTTGGCAAGGATATAGGCTTCTCCGGCCTTGCCCTTTTCCACAGCAAGGAAGATGCCGTCGGCCAGGTCCCGTACGTCGCAGAGGTTGAAGGTGCCCTTCAGCCCCACGGAGGCTTCCCCACGCATCTGCATCAGCAGCCCACTGGTGACCGGGCCGCAGGCGGCGTCGCCGGGGCCCAGGATGCCGCTGGGCATCACGATGCAGGCGTTGAGGCCGTTTTTGGCAGCATCCAGTACCTTCTGGCTGGCCATGGCCTTGCTCTGACCGTACACCCCAAGGCTCTCGTCCGGCTCAAACCGCTCCGGCTCCTTCATCTTCTGGCCATGGGGCAGCTCCGGCAGAGAACCGGTGCTGCCCACATAAACCAGCTTCTTGCACTCCGGATGGGCAAAGCACTGGTCGATGATGTTCTGCGTGCCCTGCACATTCACCTTCATCACCAGCTCCCGGCGTTCGTTGCCCAAAGCCACCATGCTGGCGCAGTGGAGAACGATGGTCTCCACCCCCGGCTCCACCTGAAAGAACCGTTCCAGAGAAGCCACATCACACAGATCGCCTTCGTACTGCTCGATCTCTTTGGGGATGTACTTTGCGGTCTTATCCCCCGGCAGCACCAACGCGCGGCCCTGCAGCCCGCGGGAAACGATCTGGCGGCAGACCTCTCCGCCCAGATAACCAGCTGCGCCCGTTACCAGATAAAGCGTTTTCATAAAGCATCCTCCATCTTTTGATTTCGCGTATTCACGAACTAGATTTGCAACTCTTGGTTGCTTATCCATCTCTGTGGTGCTATAATAGCACTATGCCGCAGAGGCTGCAATCAGCAGCTTCCGGCGTGTCCGGTGTTTAAGCAACGGATCACATTCAAATCGTTGGTTAAGCATCCTTTACGAAATACATTGACGGAGGAATTGTATGGATATCCGGGTCAAAAAAACGAAGCGTGCCATTCAGAAAGCGTTTATCGACTTGCTGCGGGAGAAGCCCATTGAAAAGATCACCGTCAAGGAAATTGCCGAACGCGCCGAGATCAACAAAACGACTTTTTATTCCCACTATGAAACGCTGGATGCACTCATCGCCGAAATGGAGCGGCAGACAGTCCAGCTCGTCTGCGACAATATGCGCGGCGCACAGCAGCTGCTGGATGAACCAGAGACATTTGTGCAGGAAATGTTTGCTTCTCTCCAGCAGGCAACGGATTACCTCGGTGTGGTTCCGGTGTCCGCGATGAACCGCTTTACGCAGCATTTGCGGGATGCCATTCTGGAAAAAATCAAAGTTGACAACATCGAGCCCTCCCAATATGAAAATATCGGTGCGATCCTGATTTTTGTAATGAACGGCCTTTCCGGGCTGCTGAACACCGATGCAAAACTGGCACAAAAGCACATCAATGTAATTGCCGCCGTGGTTGCAAATGGTGTCCGTTCCATTCAATTTTCCTGCTAAAAAAAGCCGTGCAAGTTATCGAAAACGATAGCTCTGCGCGGCTTTTCTGGTCAAAAATTACTTTTTGCTCTTTTTGAATTCTTTTTGGCCGCGAATCGTGCCGCCATCACATAGAATATCCACGCCGGCCAGATAGCCGTTGCGCTCATCTGCCAGCGTTGCAATGGCAAAGCCCAGTTCTTCGGGTGTGCCCATTCGTCCCTCGCAGGAGAAGGCCAGCATCTCCCCGCCATGCTCCGATTCGAGGTTGCCCATATCCGTGGCGATCAATCCGGGAGAAAGCGAAGCCACACGGATCCCCTTGGGGCCGTATTCATAGGCGCTCTTGGCTGCATACCATGTGACAAAATTTTTGGAGATCGCGTAGGCAAAGCCATTTTTCATGTAAGCATCCTTGATGAATGCGGTCATCCGCAGTGCTTTTTTGATGAACAGGGCTTCATCCGTTTCGGCCAAAGCATACGCTTTTTTCGGAACCATCAGGTCCGGCACCGAGTAGGCCGACATGGAGGCGATATCAACGATCACGCTGCCCTTGTGCATCCGCTTGGAAAACTCCTGATTGACATAGACCGTTCCCAACGCATTAATGCGGAGAAGATCCTCCATGGTCACTTTCATCGCAGGCGAGACTCCCGCAGCGTGGATCACATTGATGATCTCGCCCAACGATGCGGCGTACTCTGCCAATGCCTTTACGCTTTCCCGCTTGGAGGTATCGCAGCTTTTTGCATAGGCTTCAAATCCAGCCTCTTTCAACTGGGCAACCGCTTTTTCCAGCTTGCTCTCGGTTCTGCCGGACACAACAATGATCCGGTCTTTCGGCATCAATTTGGCTGCGGCCAATCCCATGCCGGAGCCGCCGCCCGTAACAACGCATACTTTGTTCATTTTCAAAACTTCCCTCAAGCTCCGCAATACTCCCCCAGCACCCCAAGGCTGGGCTTTGCCGTCCGCTCCATGGTTTCACGGTTCACGGCGATCAGGCCGAACTGCATGGCGTAGCCCTTCTGCCACTCAAAGTTATCCATCAGGCTCCAGTAGAAGTAGCCCTTCACCGAGATGCCGTCGGCGATGCAGTGCTGCACGCCCTCCAAGGCCTGCTGGATAAAGGCCACACGACGTGTATCCTCGGCGGTCGCAATGCCGTTTTCGGTCACAAGGATGTTCCCATGGAACTGCTGCGCCGCCTTGCGGATGACGTGCTCCAGTGCCTTCGGGTAGACCTCGTAATCCATCTGGGTCAGCTCTGCGCCCTCCGGTGCCGGCAGCTGCCCCTGCGGGCCATAAAGGGTGCGGGTGTAGTTCTGCACCCCAAGGAAATCGTCCTCTTTAATGTAGGGCAGATAATGGGTGAACTCCTCCTGCCATGCGGCCTCGGCAAAGGCTTCGCCGCCGGGCTGTGCCTGCAAGTCATGCAGCGAGAGGGTCAGGCCCACCTTGACCTGCGGGCAGATGGCCTTGATGGCATCCCGTGCCGCTGCATGGGCGCGCAGCACCAGCAGGTCACCCTCCGGGGTGCGCTCGCTGACAAAGATCTGCGGCTGGGGCGTGCCGAACACCTGTGCGTTTTCCATGGCGGCAAACTTCATGTTTTCCATCATCTTCTGGAAGTTCATGCCGACCTGCACCGTGCCCTCGGCGGATTTTCCGGCTGCGGCGGCATTTTTCGCAGCCTGTTCTGCCATCAGGCGAAACCGCTTGGAGATGGCTGCCAGCTGCAAGCCCATATTGGCTTCGTTGATGGTGCAGACATAGTGCAGCTCGCTGCCCAGCTGCTCCATGACATAGGCTGCATAGTTCTTAAAGTCCTCCACGGTGGACTCTGCTTCCCAGCCGCCCTTGCAGATGAGCCACTTGGGGCTGGTAAAGTGCATCAGGGTGACGATGGGCTCTACGCCCTGCGCCTTGCAGCAGGCGATGACCTTGCGGTAATGTTCGATGGCTTCCGGGTCAAACTTTCCTTCCTCCGGTTCCACCCGTGCCCACTCGATGGAAAAGCGGTAGGCGTTCAGCCCGGCATCGGCCAGCAGCTTAATATCTTCTTCGTACCGATGATAATGGTCGCAGGCAATGCCGCTGGACTCTGTAAAGCTGGAATGGGGCAGTTGCTCCTGTGCCCAGTAGTCGCTGTTCGTGTTGTTACCTTCTACCTGATGGGCTGCTGTTGCAGCACCGATGAAAAAGCCTTTTTCAAATTTCTGCATGATGGTTCTCCTTTTATTTAGAAGCCGTGTTTTCTCTTGTGCCTATTGTAACAGGTCTGTGCAGTGCAAAAAGGATAATTTTTCATGTTATTGGTAATTTTTTCGTTGAGCAAGCAGAACTACACGAATTTTTATCCTCAATCCAAGTTTTTCATCCGGCAGTATCTGTTGCATTCTGTTATTCTGGTGTCAGGAAAAGCGGAAACCGGTTCACACAAAAAGGAGGAAAAATCATTATGTTCCAAAAGAAACCCAGTGCCAGTGAGGTAGACGGCGTCCAGTACCGCCGTGCAAAGCTCTGGCAGATCATCTGCTATGCCTGCAACGCCTTTGTGGGCATGAGCGTCTATTCCCTCATCGGCATGGCAAGTTATTCGGCCAGCATCGGCTACGGCATCACCACCGCAACCGTGGGCATCATCCTGATGCTGGCCCGCATTCTGGACGGCTTTACCGACCCCATGCTGGCATTCGTCTACGACCGTGTCGACACCCGGTTCGGCAAGCTGCGCATCCTGCTCGTTTCCGGTTACCTGATTGAAGCGGTAGGCCTGCTGTGCATGTTCACGCTGACCTCCGGCAAAGGTTTCGGCGTGATGATGTTCAGCCTGACCTACGTTATTTATATCATCGGCTACACCGTTACAAACATGACCGCACAGACCATCCCCGCCATCATGACCAACGATCCCAAACAGCGTCCTACACTGGGCGTCTGGACCACGGCATTCAACTATCTCGTCCCGATGGCCATGAGCATGGTATTCAATGTTGTTCTGCTTCCCAAATTCGGCGGCACCTACAATCAGGAATTTCTGTCCGCAGCCTGCGCCGTGGTTCTGGTCGTGGCCGGTATCGGCACTTTGCTGGTCTGCTTTGGCGTTTCGGCTTATGATAAGCCCGAAACCTTTGAGGGCACGAGCAAAAAGCGCGAGCCTCTGAAAATGGCCGATGTCGTGGAGGTGCTCAAGCACAACAAGCCGCTGCAGTGCCTGATTGCTTCCAATGCTTCCGATAAGCTGGCACAGCAGGTCGGTAGCCAGGCGATCATCAACACCTTGTTCAATGGTATTTTGATTGGCAACATGGGCCTTGGTACGATCCTCACCGTCATCAGTATGGTTCCTTCCATCTTCTTTGCGGCCTTTGGCGCAAAGTACATTGGAAAGTACGGCAGCAAAAAGGGCATCGTGACATGGAGTTATGTCAGCATGACCGTTACCGCTGTTCTGGTTTTGTTCTTCATTTTCACAGACCCCAAGCAAATCGGCGTGATGGGCAGTTGGAACATGATCGTTTACGTTCTGCTCACCCTGCTGCAGAATGGTTCCAATATGTGCATCACGACCGCGAACAACTCTTACATGGCAGATACCATCGACCACGAGCTTGACCGCAGCGGCCGCTACATTCCGGCTGTCGTTTCCGGCACTTACAGCCTGATCGACAAACTCATCACCTCGGTGGCTGCTGTCATCGCCACCGGTGCCGTGGCCATTCTGGGCTACACGACCACGATGCCCCAGCCCACGGATGCCTCCACTCCGGCGATTTTCTGGATGACGCTGTCCATCAAGTACGGCCTGCCTATCATCGGCTGGGTCATTACCCTGTGTGCGATGCGCACCTGTCCGCTGACCAAGGAGGAAATGGTCAACATCCAGAAGCGCATTGCTGAGAAAAAAGAAGCCCTTCGGCACGAAGTGATCGCCGAAAATATGCAGTAATACCTTGCAAAACCGAAGGGGCAGAATCGCTCGTTCGGTTTTGCTGGTTTCTAACCATTTATAAAATAAGGAGAATTTTACAATGAGCAAGACGATCCTGTTAAATAACGACTGGCATTTTACCAAAGAAAACACTGGCATCCCCACCGCAGTTTCCGGCGAAGTCGTCACGCTGCCCCATACATGGAACGCCGTAGACGGTCAGGACGGCGGCAACGATTACTACCGCGGCACCTGCTGGTATACGCTGGCACTGGCAAAGCCCGCCATCCCGGCAGGCGGTAAGGCTGTTTTGCAGCTGGACGGCGCCGCCATGACCGCCGCCGTTTACCTGAACGGCGAAAAGCTGGCCGAGCACAAGGGCGGCTACTCCACCTTCCGGGTAGACCTGACCGACCATTTGAAAGAGGAAAATCTGCTGGCCATCAGCGTGGACAACCGCGACAACGACACCGTGTACCCCCAGAAGGCAGACTTCACCTTCTACGGCGGCATTTACCGCGATGTAACTCTGCACATCGTTCCGGCAGAGCATTTCGCTTTGCCCGCAAACGGCGCACCGGCTCTGAAGGTAACGCCCATCGTCACCGACCTTGCTGCCAAGACTGTTGAAGTTACTGTGGAAGCCGCCGTGGTGGGCGCACAGAGCGTGACCTTTGCGCTGGAAGGCCAGAGCATCACCGCCCCGGCGGAAAACGGCACCGCAAAGGCTGTTTTCACGCTGGACAATGCCCGCCTGTGGGATGGCGTGGACGATCCGTTCCTGTATGCTGTTTCTGCCAAGCTGGACAACGGCGAGGAGGCTTCTGCCCGGTTCGGCTGCCGGAAATTTGAGTTTGACCCGCAGAAGGGTTTCATCCTGAACGGCCGCAGCTATCCGCTGCGGGGCGTTTCCCGCCATCAGGACCGCAAGGGGGCGGGCATTGCCCTGACCAATGAAATGATGGAGGAGGATATTTCCATCATTCTGGAAATGGGGGCCAACACCATCCGTCTGGCCCACTACCAGCACGCACAGTATTTCTACGACCTGTGCGATGAAAAGGGTCTTGTCATCTGGGCAGAGATCCCCTACATCACCATGCACATGAAAAATGGTCGTACCAACACCCTGACCCAGATGGAAGAGCTGATCGTCCAGAACTACAACCACCCCTGCATTGCCGTTTGGGGTCTGTCCAACGAGATCACCGCCGCATCCGCTGTCAACGAGGATCTGCTGGAAAACCACCGTCTGCTGAACGATCTGGCCCACAAGCTGGACCCTACCCGCAAGACCACCATGGCCAATGTGTTCATGCTGGAGACCACCAGCCCCATTCTGGAGATCCCGGACGTGAACAGCTACAACCTCTACTTCGGCTGGTATCTGGGCGAACTGGAACAGAACGACGAATTCTTTGACAAATACCACGCCGATTACCCCGACCGCTGCATCGGCTTTTCGGAGTATGGCGCAGATGCCAACCCCCAGTACCAGAGCAGCCACCCGGAAAAGGGCGACTACACCGAGAGCTACCAGTGCATTTACCACGAGCATATCGCAAAGATGATCGCCGACCGCCCGTGGCTGTGGGCCACCCATGTGTGGAATATGTTCGACTTTGCCGCCGATGGCCGCGATGAGGGCGGCAAGCACGGCGAGAACCAGAAGGGACTTGTCACCTTTGACCGCAAGCTCAAAAAAGACCCCTTCTATCTCTACAAGGCCTACTGGAGCAAGGAGCCCTTTGTGCACCTGTGCGGCAGCCGCTATGTGGACCGCGCCGAGGATGTGACCGAGATCAAGGTCTACTCCAATCTGCCGGAGGTCTCGCTGTACAAGGACGGTCAGCTGGTGGAGACCAAGCAGGGCGACAAAGTGTTCACCTTCCAGCTGCCCATCACCGGCAAGCACAGCATCGAAGCGCGTTCCGGCGAGCACAGCAGCGTGATCCTGGTGAACAAGGTGGACACCCCCAACCCGGATTACGCCATGGACAACCGCAAGAATGTGACCAACTGGTTTGACGGGGAGCTGGATGCCAGCTGCTGGTCGGTGAAGGACAACATGGCCAAAGCCATGGCAGACCCCAAGGCCGGTCCCGTCCTGAAGCAGATCTCCGATAAGGCCGCCGCTGCCCGCGGCGATGTGGCCGCCGCCGTGAAGGATAACCCGGCTCTGGTGGCCATGATGGAGCGCGCCATGCAGCGGATGACCATTGAATCCATGCTGATGCAGGCAGGCGCTTCCGAGGAGGACATCAAGCAGCTGAACCGTGTATTGCAGGGCATTTCCAAGGAGTGAGCTTTGATGAAAAAGACCTATTGCAACCCCCTTGATCTGGGCTACCGTTACCAGCACATGAAGGAAGGCCCGCGCGTGGCGGGCTTCCGGGAGGGTGCAGACCCGACGCTGGTTTATTTCAAGGGCAAATATTATCTCTTTGTTTCCATGTCGGCGGGTTTCTGGTATTCGGATGATCTGCTGAACTGGGATTTCCACGCAGACCCCAGCCTGCTGATCTACGACTACGCACCGGATGTGCGGCAGGTGGGCAATTTCCTCTACTTCTGCGCCAGCCGCAAGGGGCGCAACTGCCCCATCCTGCGCACCGCGGACCCCCTGACCGAGCCGTTCACCGAAGTTTCCGCGCCCTTTGCCTTCTGGGACCCGGATCTGTTCTGTGATGACGATGGCCGGGTGTACTTCTACTGGGGCTGCTCCAACATCTCCCCCATCTACGGGGTGGAGCTGGATCCGGACACCATGACCCCCATTGGGGAAACGCAGGAGCTGATCTTCGGCCATGAGACCACCCTAGGCTACGAACGTCCCGGCAACAACGGCATCGTGGACCGGGAAGCCAGCGTGCTGTACCAGTCCATGAAGCAGTTCTATGACCCTGAGACCGGCAAGCTGAATCTGCCGCCGCAGATGGCAAATATCCCCGGTCTGAGTGTCGAAAGCCTGACTGCCATGTTCAACGCCATCGGCAAGCCCTACATTGAGGGTGCCTTTATGACAAAACATGACGGTCTCTATTACCTGCAATACGCCTGCCCCGGCACCCAGTACAACACTTACGCCGACGGTGTATACACCTCCCGTTCTCCGCTGGGTCCCTTTGTGCGGCAGGCATCCAATCCGTTTTCCGCAAAGCCCGGTGGATTCATCACCGGCGCAGGCCACGGCAGCACCATTGCCGACACCTGCGGCAACTGGTGGCATACCTCCACCATGCGCATTTCCGTCAACTATGACTTTGAGCGCCGGGTGGGGCTGTTCCCTGCCGGGTTCGACAAGGACGGCGTGCTTTACTGCAACCAGAACTTTGCCGATTACCCCCACCGCATCCCGGCAGACCGCTTTGATGCCGCCAGCCAGCAGCCGGAATGGATGCTGCTGAGCTACAAAAAGCCGGTCATGGCTTCCAGCACTGCAGAGGGCAGCAGCCCGGAACTGGCAGTCAACGAGGACTGCCGCAGCTGGTGGAGCGCCGCCGGTGCAGAGCCGGGCGAATGGCTCTGTGTGGATCTGGGCAAAGAAATGGACGTCCGTGCCATTCAGGTGAACATGGCAGACGAAAAGCTGGTGGTGGACTTTCCTGCCGACAGCTACGGTGACGACCGCAAGACCCGCCACATCGAGACCCGTCCGCAGATCTCCCATTACACGGTGGAGACCAGTGTGAACGGCGCAGACCGGACGATTCGTGAAACCGTCGCCCGGGAGTGCTCCAACGGCTACTACGAATATGCAGACGGCATCCGTGCCCGGTACGTCCGTGTGACCGGCGGTGCGCTGCCCTACGGACAGGCGCTGCGCATCAGCGGCCTGCGGGTGTTCGGCAACGGCGAGGGCGCAAAGCCCGCACAGGCCGAAGCCGCCGGGGTTCGCGTGGATGCACTGGATGCAAAGATCACTTGGCAGCACATCGAAAATGCACAGGGCTGCAACGTCCGCTACGGCGTTGCACCGGATAAACTCTATCTGAGCTGGCTGGTATACGATGCAGACGAGGTGACCCTTTCTACCCTGACCGCCGGGCAGGAATACTACGTCTGCGTGGACAGCTTTAACGAAAACGGCATCACGCCGGGTAAGACTTTCAAACTGGAGGGGTAAAATATGCCCATCAAAGCTGTGCAGCAATTTATGCTGGGCACTGTACTAAGCAACGAGCAGCAGGCCAAAGAGACCCTTGCTGCCATGAAAGCCGCCGGGTACAACGGCATTGAACTGTGTGGATTTATGATCCACCCTATTGGCTTTGTGGTAAAGCTGCTGACCAAGGCCGCCGGGATGCCGGTGGGCAAGGGCGGCAATCTGGACTGGCACAAGCTGGTGCAGGAGGCAGGCCTTCAGGTGGTCAGCCTGCACACCGACCTCGGCTCTCTGGAACGGGATGCCCACGCTGTGGCCGAGGAAGCCAAAAGCTTCGGCACACCGTATGTGGTCATCACCGGAATGTATCGGTTTGATTACGGCGACGAAGCCGCCATGCACGAACTTGCGCAGCGGCTGAACAAAGCCGGGGAAGCCTTGGCAGCCGAGGGTATCCACCTGCTCTATCACAACCACAACTGCGAGCTGCGGCATGTGAACGCAGAAAAGCGCGCCTACGATATTTTAATCGAGGAAACGAATCCCGAATTTGTCAACTTTGAGTTTGACAGCTACTGGTTCACCGAGGGCGGTGCAAACGCGCTGGCATGGATGCAGCGGCTCGGCTCCCGCATGAAGCTGTGGCACATCAACGACCGGGGCACCCGCATCACCGGCAGTGCCATCACACCCATCCTGAAAACCGACAGCATGGAACTGGGCACCGGCAACATGGACCTTGACAGCCTGATGGCGCAGGCCCTTGCCGTGGATGTGGATGCCGTCATTCTGGAAAGCCACCGCAACTGGGTGGATAATTCCCCCGTTAAGAGCTTCCAGCTCAGTGCAAAATACCTTGCACAAAAATTCTAAACTGCCATTTCCTCATTATTTTCTTCTTCATTATCCCCATAAAAGCAACGCCCCGCACCGGTTACTCCTTCCGGTGCGGGGCGTTGTGTTTTGCGGGGAATCTTTTACGTTACAGGGTGTGGGTGCCCGGCTGCAGGGTCAGGCTTCTGCCATCCGGGAGAGTGACTTCTGCGGTCAGATTGCAGGGCACGGTGATGGTGTAGGTTACGGCATCGCCTACATACTGCCAGCCGCTTTCAATGCGCCCCACTGGGGAATCGTACACCGCCTTTGCCCAGCCCAGTGCCGGGTTCGGGGTGGGAGCGATGGTCAGGGTCTCCCCTGCCAGATGGATACCGCACACGCCGCCGAACAGCCAGCCGCAGATGGCACCGTAGGAGTAATGGTTCAGGGATTCGCTGGGGTGGCCGTTTGCGTCAATGCCCGTCCATGTTTCCCAGACGGTGGTAGCGCCCTGCTTGACCTCGTAGAGCCAGCTGGGAGCGGTGTCCTGCAGCAGCAGCTTATAGGCGGTGTCGGCATAGCCGAACTTTGCCAGTACCTCGCAGAGGAAGGGCGTGGAAAGGAAACCGGTGTTCAGGTGATAACCATTTTCCACCACCATCCGGTTCAGCGTATCCGCAGCGGATTGGCTCTTCTCCTCGCCCAGCAGCGCAAAGGCAATGGCGCGGACGTATTCACACTGGCGGTCAGACGTAATTTCCCCATTGTCCGTAAAGGCGGCGCGGTACGCCTTTACCGCCTTTTCTGCCGTGTCGCGGTACTGTGCCGCGTCCTCTGCTTTGCCCAGCGCCTGCGCAATTTCTGCCAGAAGCCGCCCGGAATAAGCCAGATAGGCCGTACCCACACTCTTGCGCGGGTTCATCATGGCCTGCATGGGGGTAATGCCCGGCTCGCACCACTCGCCGTAGTCCAAGCCGTTCAGCACCGTATACTTGGCGTATGCACCGGTCTGCTGCTCCTCAGTAGTCTGCTGAGCACGGCCCAGCAAAAAGCCATACCATTTCTGCATCATCTCGTAGTTATCCGCCAGAATCTTGCGGTCGCCGGTGCGCTTATAAAGGGCATAGGGCACCAGAACGGCGGCATCGCCCCAGCCCGCCGACATACAGAGCATGGGGGTCATATAGCCGGGGCGGCTGGTGGGCGGCGCAATGTTTGCCATGCGTCCGTCCGGGTACTGGTTCAAACGGCATTCTGCCAGCCATTTTTCCACCACCGGGTAGCAATCCATCAGGGTCAAGCCCGTTTCAATGAACACTCCCATATCTCCCGTCCAACCGGCGCGCTCGCGGGTGGGGCAGTCGGTGGGGATATCGCAGAAGTTGCCCTTCTGGCTCCACACGCTGTTTTGCACCAGCCGGTCCACATCGGCATTGCCGCACGCAAAGCTGCCGGTGACCGGCATCTCCGAATAGACGGCGTGGGCGGTAAACTCTGCCCCGGTCAGGTCGGTGTCCGTTTCCACCTTTGCGTACCGGAAGCCCATCATGGTAAAGCTGGGCTTGTAGTGGTTCTCGCCCTCTTTGCAGACGAGTTCCAGCAGCTGCGCCGTGCCGCCCTCCTTGTGGCGGTTGCGGTCCTGAAAGTTCTCCTGCGTAAAGTTGCCGTTCTCGTCCAGTGCTTCGCCGCACAGCAGCTTGATTTTCTGCCCGGCGTGGGCGGTCAGCTTCATCTCCACATAGCCAGCCATGTTCTGCCCAAAGTCCAACACGGTCTCGCCGTTAGGGGTGCGCAGCAGCTTGCCCGCAAAGGCTTCCTGCTCCCGGATGGGCACGGTGTTCATGCCGGTGATGGGCAGGGTGTTCGGCTCGGTCTTTACGCCATGCCAACCGGAAAGTTCCCCTTCCAGCCGGGCATCGTACACCTCGCCCTGCTGCAGATCGTTCTGGCGGATGGGACCCTGCTGGGTGGCCTCCATACTGCTGTCCGAAACACAGACCGCCTTGCCGTCCACTTCCAGCTGGAACAGGACAGCTACTTCTTTCCCGAACAGGTCACGGTCACCATCCACACCGGAGGTGCTGCGGTACCAGCCATCGCCCAATGCGATAAGCAGTTCATTTTCACCGTCACGAACAAGCGCGGTCACATCGTAGGTCTGTGCCCCAAGGTGCTTATCCGCGGTAAAGTTGCCGGGGGCAAGTACCATATCACCGATACGCTTGCCGTTCAGCCATGCCACATACAGCCCCTTGGCAGTAATGTACAGCCGCTTGCACTGCCCCGCCGGGGCGGTGAAGCATTTCCGCAGATAACTTGCCGGACGGTAGGGCTGATAAGGCTGTGCCTGCCCTTTGCCGGAGGCTTCCAGCGCTGCCTGCTTCTGCTCCCAGTTGGGCTTTGCAAAGGCGTTGATGGCATCGGTGCAGTCGATGTCCAGCGCTTCTGTTTCCGGACAGACCCACACGCCCTGCCAATCCGACTGTGCAAGCCCGGTCTCGAAGGAAGCGGTGCTCCACGGGCCGGGCTGGTCGTTTTCATCCCACAGGCGGATGCGCCACTGCCCCGGCGTCTTGGGCGGCACAGCGATGGGCGTTTCGGTGTGCATCGCACTGCCCAAAACTTTTCCGCTCGTCCACAGTGTTTCGGCTCCGGCCGTCACTTCAATTTCGTAAGCCGTCTGGCGCACGCCATCGGCGCACTGCCAAGACAAAAACAGCGTCCCGGCATCCATGCCGAGGGGCCGGGTCAGATGGTTCGTTTTCAGATTTGTTGCTTGCATCATCCACATCTCCTTTTTTCCGTTTGATCTCTGTTCTTATTATAAGGGGAATCCCACGGAGAAGGGGTGCAAAAATTTGTGTTATCAGTCAAAAAGTCATGCCATTTATTATAATTCAAAAAAATCATCTTGCTTCACGACTTTTCATCCGCACTGTCTCCGGTTTTCCTGTTATACTTTGGGCAAGAAAATCCGAGGGCTGTGGACTGCCCTCAAACGAAAGGAAGGCATTACAGAATGGACATTGAAAAGATCCTCCAGCAGATGACACTGGAGGAAAAAGCAGACTTCTGCTCCGGTTCGGATTTCTGGCATACACAGCCGGTGGAGCGGCTCGGTGTGCCTGCCGTGATGATGAGCGACGGCCCCAGCGGTCTGCGCAAACAGGACGAACAGGGCGACCATCTGGGCATCAACGAAAGCATTCCGGCGGTGTGTTTCCCGTCCAGCGCGGCGGTGGCTTCCAGCTTTGATACGGCTCTGGCAGAAGCGCTGGGCAAAACGCTGGGCAACGAGTGCCGCGCCGAGAATCTGGCCCTGCTGCTTGGCCCCGGTCTGAACATCAAGCGCAGCCCGCTGTGCGGACGTAACTTTGAGTATTTCAGCGAAGACCCCTATCTCAGCGGTGAGATGGGCGCGGCACTGGTCAACGGCATCCAGAGCAATGGTGTGGGCAGCTGTATCAAGCATTTTGCCGCCAACAATCAGGAGACCGACCGGATGGTCAGCGACAGCGTGATGGACGAGCGCACCCTGCACGAGATCTATCTTCCCGCCTTTGAAACGGTGGTCAAAAAGGCAAAGCCGCTGGGCGTGATGGCCGCCTACAACAAGCTCAACGGCACCCACTGCTCGGAGAACAAGGAACTGCTGACCGACATCCTGCGCAAACGCTGGGGCTATGAGGGCATGGTGGTGACCGACTGGGGCGCAGTAAAAGACCGCGCCAAGGGCATCGCCGCCGGACAGGATCTGGAAATGCCCGGCGGAAGCGGCCGCGGCACAAACTCGATCCTTTCTGCCATCAAGGCAGGAACGCTCTCGGAGGAGGAGTTGAACGCTGCCGTCCGCAACCTGCTGCGGTTCGTGGATTCTGTGACCAAAACTGAAAACGCGAGCGCCGTATTTGACCGGGACGCAGACTACCGGATGGCAGTTTCTGTTGCAGAGAACTCTGCGGTTCTGCTGAAGAACGAAAAGGGCGTACTTCCTCTGGCAAAGGGCTGCAAGGCGGTGTTCCTTGGCGAATTTGCGCAGCACCCCCGGTATCAGGGCGGCGGCAGCAGCCATGTCAACAGTGCGAAGGTCAGCTGTGCGCTGGAGCACGCTCCCGGTGTAGCCTATGCACAGGGCTACCGCACCGATGAGGATACCGTTGATCCTGCGCTGGAACAGGCCGCCGTGGCTGCTGCTGCAGACGCAGAGGTCGCCGTGATCTTTGCCGGACTCCCGGAGCGGTACGAGAGCGAAGGCTACGACCGCACCACCCTTGCCATGCCGGAAAATCAGAACCACCTCATCGCCGCAGTCGCTGCGGTACAGCCGAATACCGTTGTCGTCCTACACAACGGTTCTGCCATCGAAATGCCGTGGCTCAACGATGTCCCGGCTGTTCTGGAGCTGTACCTTGCCGGTGACGGTGCCGGAGAAGCCGCCGTGAATCTGTTGTACGGCGCTGTCAACCCCAGCGGCAAGCTGGCAGAGACCTTCCCCCGAAAGCTGAGCGACACCCCGGCTTATCTTTCCTTCCCCGGCGAGCGGGAGACCAGCGTTTACTCTGAGGGCGTATTTGTCGGCTACCGCTACTACGACACGAAGGAAGCAGATGTTCTGTTCCCCTTCGGTCATGGCCTTTCCTACACGACCTTTGAATACAGCGTACTCCGGCTGAGCCGCAGCACCGTCCGTGAAGGTGAAGAAGTGCAGGTCACCGTCACGGTAAAAAATACCGGCGCAGTTGCCGGCAAGGAAACGGTGCAGCTCTATGTAGCACCGCCCAAGGGTGAGCGTCACCGTCCGGTCCGGGAACTGAAAGGTTTTGCCAAGGTGTCCCTGCAGCCCGGTGAGAGCAAGGAGGTGCAGTTCACACTGGACAAGCGCAGCCTTGCCTATTATGAGCCGGAACTGCATGATTTCTATGCAGAAAGCGGCACTTATCAGATCTGCGTTGGTGCATCCAGCCGGGATCTGCGCCTGACCGGCTTGCTGGAATGGCAGGCAGCGCAGCCGCTGCCGGTACACTTTACCGCAACCTCCACCCTGAAGCAGGTCATGACCCACCCGGTCGGCGCTGCGATCATCGGACCGATTTTGCAGCGTATAGCCGCAGCTGCAGGCGGCGCGACCGGAAAAAGGATGATGACACTTCCTCTATGTCCATGATGATGGGACTCCAGCTGAATACTCTGATTGATTTTCACGTCCTGACCGAGGAGCAGCTGAACGGCATCCTGCGCCAGATCAATCAGGCGTAAGGCAGCAAAATATGGTCGTGTTCCTATGGAACGCTGCCATATCGTAGAACCCGCAAAAAAATTTACCGCCCACGCTGCACTGCGTGGGCGGTATTTTTTACAAACAGAACATTAAACAGAATATCCTATATCATAAGCCCTTTTGAAAGTGCTCTGGTTCTTGACCAATCCAGCCTCCATCACGTTTGTTGCATAGATCTTTCCAGCAATTTTGTACTCTCCCAGATGCTCTACAAAACCATTCTGATCACCAAGCGATCTTTCAATAATATCCTCACCCAGACCGGCTGATATGATGTAGTAAACCTCTTTTTTGCCAAGATGCTGCCAAATCGGATAAGTACGGTCAATAAATGTTTTCATCTGGGCACTGATCCCATAAAAATAGACCGGAGTAGCCAGTACAAGTACATCTGCTTGCTGAAACAGTTTGAGGTTCTCAGCCATATCATCCTTTAATACACAGGTACCGCCATTTCTCATACAGCCGTCACAAGCTCTGCAAAAACCGATATTCTGCTCCATGATATATGGCACAGTTTGAAGAAATGCTGAACGACGAAAAAAACACATAACAGTAAGTAAATTTTTATTTTTGTATCATAAAACGGAACGAGGTTCCCTTCTCCACCACAAAGCAGGCGTCTGCATGGGGTTTTGCACCCCAGCTGTTGTCGCCGCCCACGCCCCGCTGGAACAAGGCGCAGCGGACGATGGTCTTGTTGTCATCCCGGGGCAGCTCGTAGAGGTGGCGGGCGCTTTCCAGCTCGTGCGGCGTGTAGGGCAGTGCCGAGAAGGTCATGCTGTCCCCTGCAAAGCCGATGCCTATATTCAATCCGCTGCCGGTAAGCGCCGCGCTGTACACACCGGTGCGGCTGCCGCACTCCTGCGGATAGACCGGAGTGTACTGGGCAAAATCCTGCCGAATGTTGTAGTTCCATGCGCCCATTTTGCCGCCTGCGGTGCGGTCGGCTGCGGTCTCCCGGGGGCCAAGACCGAGGTAGGAGACCTCGGTCAGTTCCCGGCGCAGCGGGAAGAGCAAGCCGAACTCCGGTACTTCTGCCCTTTCGCCCTTCCACGTCATAGTGATATCGCAACGGCCCGCGCCATCGATGGCAAACTCAATGGGCAGCGTCTGCCCATTTGGCAGGGTGTAGCTGGCGCGAACCGTGACGAAATTGCCCTTTGTTTCGGCGGTCAGGTTATCGCACCGGGCATACAGACCGGCGGTTTTCCAGAAGGCAAATTCAAACGGCTCGGCGCATCCCTCATCGTTGTTGGTGGGGGCACGCCAGAAGTTGGGGCGCACGGTATCGTCCAGCAGCTGCACACCGTTATAGCGGATGGACACAAGCCCCTTGCCGCGGCCGAAAATGTACTCAAAGCCCTCACCCTTTACGCCGATGTTGTAGTCCGTCTCCACCAGCTGCGGAGCAGGCAGGGTCAGCCGGGCTTCCGCATATTTGTGCCACCACTGTCCAAAGGCGGCTTCATAGCCCGCCGGGCTGCCGGGCGCTGCGTTCCGCTGCACAGCGGTAACGGTCATGCAGGCAAGCCCTGCTTCCGGCAGAGCGAACGGGAACGGGATGTGCACGGTTTTACCGGGTGCACATTCTGCCCGCAGCACCGCACGGCGCTCCGGCTTGCCGTTGACCGTAGTCTCAAACACAAGGTCGTAGGCGCTCAAATCAGTAAAGAGGTTCCGGTTTTCAATCACGGCTTCCGTGTCGGTCAGGGTGATTTTTAAAGGAGCGTATGCTGCCTTGACCGCGTCCATTTTGGGGGTGTTGCGGCGGTCGGGCAGCACAAGGCCGTCCACACAGAATTCCCGGTCGGTGGGGCGGTCGCCGAAGTCACCGCCGTAGGCAAAGCCGGGCTTGCCGTCCGGGCTTGTCACTGCAATGCCGTGGTCCATGTACTCCCAGATGAACCCGCCCTGATACAGCGGTTCTTCGTAGGCGTACTCAGTATAATCTGTGATGCCGCCGCAGCTGTTGCCCATGGCGTGGCTGTATTCACACATGATAAAGGGCTTTTCCGGGTGCTCCGCCAGAAACTTTTTAATGTCCGCCACCGGGGTGTACATCTGGCTTTCCATATCGGAGGTGGCGGAGTATTCCCGGTTCCAGAAAATGCCCTCGTAGTGCACAAGGCGGCTGGGGTCGGTGCGGCGGAAATACTCGCTCATCTCCCACAAGGTCTTGCCGCCGTGGCTCTCGTTGCCGCAAGACCAAATCAGGATGGCAGGGTGGTTTTTGTCCCGTTCCAGCATGGCTTCGGCGCGGGCAAGCACGTTTTCCCGCCACTCCGGGCGTGCACCGGGCAGCGTCCACTCGTCCGAGCCGTCCGCGCCCAGTTTCTGCCATGTGCCGTGGCTTTCCAGATTAGTCTCCCCGATGACATACAGGCCGTATTCATCGCAGAGCTGCAAGAAATAGGGGTCGTCCGGGTAGTGGCTGGTGCGCACAGCGTTCACGTTGTGGGCCTTGAGGTTCTGCACATCCCACAGCATCTCTTCCCTGCTGACAGTGCGTCCCGTTTTACAGCTCCACTCGTGGCGGTTGACGCCCTTGAACACGATGCGCTTGCCGTTCAAAAGCATCTGTCGGTCTTTCAGCTCAAATTTGCGCAGACCGACTTTCAGCCCGGTGCGCTCCACCAAATTTCCCTCGTTCAGCAGGGCAATTTCTGCTTCGTACAGGTTCGACTGCTCGGCGCTCCACAGGGCGGGGTGCTCCACCGTAAAGGTAAAGGAAACGTCCTGCACGTCCTCTTCCACGTCCGGGGCGGCCTCGCCTTTGCCGAACACCACACCGCTGTCGTACTCGGCAGGCTCCCCCACCTCGGCAGACTGCTGCTGCCCATTGAACACCACCGACACCGTTCCCGCACCGCTGACCTTGCAATCAAAGGTGACGGTAGCACTGGAAAAATCATCCGCAAAGTTCTGCTTCACAAAGACATCCTCAAGGTGAATCTCCGGCTTTGTGAACAGCTCTACGGAGCGGAATAAGCCGCTCATGCGCCAGAAATCCTGATCTTCCAGCCAACTGCCGGAGGAGAAACGGTACACCTGCACAGTCAGGGTATTTTCACCGGGGTGAACGGCGGCGGTCATATCAAATTCAGCAGGAGTAAAGGTATCCTCAGAGTAGCCGATGTAAACGCCGTTGCACCAAACGGCGGCGGCACTGTCCGCACCGTTCAGGCGCAGATAGCAGCTTGCCCAGTTTTCCGGCAGGGTGAAACTGCGCTGGTATTCCCCGATGGGGTTATAGTCCTGCGGGATCTGGCCGGGGTGCAGCTTTTCGTGGCCGTCCCACGGGTACTGGGTGTTGACGTAATGGGGCGTGCCGTAGGGCTGGCCGGGCTTTTGCAGGCTCTGCATCTGGATAAAGCCCGGCACGGTCAGGGTGTCCCACTCCGAGAAAGGCGCGGTCAGGTTTTCCGCATAACGGAAGTTCCACTCGCCGTCCAAGCTGACGGTCAGGGGCATTTCCGGGTTGGTCTGGTCGGCAAAATGGGCATGGAAGGGCAGGCGGTTCTGCTGGAAAATCTCCGGGTCAGCCAGAAGCGCCGGGGTAATAGGGTTGTTCAAAGGCA
>OQWM01000610.1_pt1 | contig 23168 bp, 20 predicted proteins | sample 1691531 | NCBI WGS metagenome assembly OQWM01 (sample SAMN03418257, study PRJEB22391) | human gut metagenome | biome: human-gut; feature: organic feature; material: feces | host: Homo sapiens | place: Tanzania | collected 2013-01
GGAGTTAGGAGTTTGGAGTTAGGAGTTTGGAGTTAGGAGTTAGGAGTTAGGAGTTTGGAGTTTATTAGAATTAAGAGTTTTAGAAAAATGGATTTTTACGAGAATATCAAGGAATATAGCAAGCAGCACCTCAGAACCTGCCAACTCAAGCAGCTGGCTATTCTGGAGGAGATTGACAAGATATGCAAGCGCCACCACATCGAGTATTGGCTCGATGGAGGCAGCCTGCTGGGAGCCGTGCGCCATGGCGGTTTTATCCCTTGGGATGATGACATTGACATCGGCATGAGCTTGGAAGACGAGAAGAGATTTGAGGAGATTGCTCCAAAGGAATTGCCAGCATGGCTCTTTCTTCAGACTCCCAAGACCGATCCTGGATCCAAGGAACCAATCACGAAGATACGTGACCGCAACTCGCTCTATATAGAGAATGGGGATGACTTCTCTCACCCTTACGTGAAGGGCATCTTTGTGGACATCTTCCCTTTTGTGGATTATCCCGACATCTCTCGCCGTTGGATCAAAACTTTGACTCGTGGCATCTCCAAGAGTTATTCCATCTTGCACCATCAGCATACTTACTCGCTGCGCTCCTTCGCCGAGTTCTTCTATTTCGGGGGGAAATATTGTTTGTTTAGTGGTTTGTGGAAGATAGCAAATCTCTTTGGCAAGAAGACTCGCTATTCGGATGTTCCGATACTCAATGGTCGTGGCATCTCATTTGACAAGAAGGCAGTAAAGCCTTTGGGTACCATCCAGTTTGAGGGCAAGAAATTCCCTGCGCCTTGCAATCCGGATTCTTATCTCACCGACCTCTATGGCGACTATATGCAGATACCACCAGTAGAGAAGAGAGAGTTTCACTCCATCTTCATCCTGCCAGAGCTGGTCAAGAAATAACTGGGAGGGCAGGTTTGTTACCTGCCCAATGAGGAGAAATGTTTTTGCGATAATAGACATTCTTGGTAATTGGGCAGGTAACAAACCTGCCCTCCCAGCATTATTTTCTTAAAGCTGTAATCGTGTGCTCTAGCCCTTCCTTCAATGAGAAGAGAGGCTTCCAACCTAATCTTTCTAATTTCTTGGTAGCGAATATCGCCTTGGTAATCGGGGTGGTATTGCCCTGATTGGCATCATTGGGGATGTCGAATACTACCTTTCTGCCAGCTATCTCAGCCACTTGTTCTGCCAAGGTACGGATATTCACATTAGATTCCTCATTGGCTATGTTGTAGGCATTGCCATTCTCTCCCTTCAAGAGGATATAGAGAAGTGCCATTGCACAATCCACCACATACGTCCAAGAGCGGAAAGCCTCGCCCTTGCTCTTTAGCACGATGTCCTCACCACGGAGCACATTGCGGATAAACTGGGCATAAACTCGATTGTCACTCTCCGTGAAATACGGACCGTAAACATGACAAGGACGAGCAATGGATACCTCCAAGCCATACTGCTGGGCATAACATACGCACAAGGTTTCTGTGGCACGCTTGGCAGATGGATAACACGCCCTGACGGTGGTAGGATTGATGTAACCGCTATAATCTTCCGTAAACTCCCTGCCATCGCCCTCGCCGTATACTTCGCCAGAAGATACATACACCATCTTCTGCAAACCATGCGACAAGCCAAACTGCAAGAGATTGTCCACACCGAAGATATTCGACTTCATCACCCCCACAGGGTCTTGACTATAAAGTTGAGGACAAGCACCGCCTGCTGCATCCACGATGTAATGGAACTGAATATCAGACTCTAACGGAGCCGTTACATCAAAGTGGATAAAGTGATAATGTGCATTGTCCACATACTGTGCAAAACGCTTGTTGGCACGCTCCACATTCCTGCCTGCGGCATATACGTGATAATCCATAGTAGCATCTGCCATCAAATGCTGCATCAGCACGTCTACTAAGCAACCACCAATCAATCCCGTAGCGCCCAGCACCAAGATATTCTTGCCAGAAAGCTCTTGCCAAGGCAAAGAAAAAGCCTCCGCAGCTCGCTTTACATCTTCTATATATGCGTTCATTTCAAATTCTATTACTTCAACCATTCATCCTTGGTAGTATGCTTCAGAGCCTTAAATAGCTCCACATCCTCCGTCTGAGTCAGCTTCAAGCCATTCTTCTCCGATCCCATCACCAAATGCTGTTCGGTTACTCCCAACTCTGCCATCAAGGTACATGAAGCCACGGTGCCATCAATGTCTTTGGCATCAGCCTTCTCATGTGTCTTGAGCAATGTGCCGAGGGGATAGGTATGCGGAGTCTGGGTTCGCACCAATCGCTCACGAGGTATCTCGATGTTCTCCACACAGTCGCCCACCTTCTGCATGATAGCCTCCTTGCATATCATGCCCGTGATGGCATAGCCATACTTCTTGCATTTCTCTATGTTCTCTGTGATGATACGCTCCGACACCAGTGGGCGCACACCATCATGCACCAAGATGATGTCATCCTCGTCGCATCCCGCATCTCGCAGTCCCCACAAGCCATTGCGAATGGAGTGCTGGTTGCTGTCGCCGCCCTCGAATATCCACTTCAACTTGGTGATATTAAACTGGTTGGCGTATGCCTGTAGCACCACTTCCCAACCCTTCAGACAAACCACGCAGATATTGTCTATCAGCGGATGATTCTGAAAAGCCTGCATCGTATAGATGATAACGGGCACATTGTCGATGGTCATAAACTGCTTGGGAATGTCCTGTCCCATGCGGTTACCCACACCTCCTGCTGTCAATAAAGCTATGTTCATAACTCTGTATATTATTATTGTTCAATAAATTATCTTATTCATATCATGACTCTCGGCTGTATTGCGTATTGCGATAAGCAAATATCAGCGGATAGCAAAACGAGCGCACCTTGCCCATCAGTCCCTTCTGGTTCTTGCTATAGTATATCTTGTCACCATGCTTCAGGCAGAGATAACACAAGCAGAAGAGTGCCAAGAGGTTGCGATGCAACATGTAGCGAGCCATCTGATGCGCCAAGGCAAATCGTGGCTCCCTCGTGTTTCTATATATATAGGTATAGAGCATCTTCCAGTTGGGCAACTTTTGCAATCTGCGATAGTTGGCGATACCGTAGAGATAAGGCTGATAGGTGGGATGAGCATCTATCTTCTTGCCAGCCTTGCGCATCTCCTCATGGCACGCCGAAGCCAAATTGGTACGATGCCAGTTGAGCGGTTCGTCCACCATCACGATGCCTCCATGCAGTTGGGCACAGATGGCAAGGCTCCAATCATACATCATCTTAGGCAACCAATACTCATCGGTCTGGATAAACTCTCTACGCAAGAGCATGGTATGGCCTGCAAAACCACAGAAGAGCAATGCCTCCAGCGAGTATTGGGGATTCACCAGATGGGTATGTTCCATATCAGCCCCTCGCAGATGAGTGGAGAAGCAGATATCATGATTGCCGATGGCTGCCACTTGTTTCTCTATCTTGGTGGGAAACCACACATCGTCTTGGTCGCTGAAAGCCACGAAATCGCCCGTTGCCTTCATAGCAGCCGACTTAAAGTTGGCATTGAATCCCAGATTGTGCTCATTCCTGGAGAAATGCACAATCGGATATTTCTCTTGATACGCCTGACAGATGGCGATGGTATCATCCGTAGAACCATCGTCCTGAATGATGATTTCCTTCAGGGGATAGGTCTGGGCAAGAATGGAATCCAATTGCTCGCGGATGTATTTAGCGCCATTATAAGTTCCCATGATAATGGAGACGGTCTTTTCTGTATTCATCATTTTCCCAATTTACGTTTCACAAAACCCATACATTCCTTCAATATCGCTGCTCCAGCCACTCTCATCACCAGATAATAAAGCACCACTGCCATGGCAATGCGACAGAGCAAAAGCAACACCAAGTTACGGATACTCATGGTGGCAAGATAAGTAGCTACCATCACGCCTAGGGCAGAAAGTGCAAATGGCAGGATGTCTTTTAAGAACATCCACACTCGATAGCCAATGAGACGATTGACAAAATGTTGCCATACGAAGAGCCATATCAGGTTGAGCCCCACATAGACAATGACCATATTGCGGATGCCCCAATGCCAGATGAGTGCCATTGTGACGATTTGCACGATACCCAAAGAGAAAGTAACCCAGAAGAAGGTGCCACTCTTGCCATTGCTCACGATCAAGCTAGACATCAACTGGCACATCGGTATCACCGCACCGCTAATGCAAAGAATCTGCAAGAGTTCGGCACTAGCCAACCACTTGTCGGTGATGGCAAGCACGATAAATTCACGAGCCACCATGCCAAAGCCAAACATCAGGGGGAAGGAGATGAACGCCGTGAAGCGAATCAACTTGCGCAATGCCTCCAACTGGCGGTCCTTCTGCTCTCTAAGACTCACCAATACAGGCTGCGCCACCGAGTCGATCATACCTTGTATCACATAATAAGCCTTGAAGTTCCACTGCGAAGCTTGGTTGTAATTACCCGTATCATGCGCCGTAAAGTAGTGACCCAGCAAGATATTGAGCACATTATTATTAATATGTGTAGTGATGGTGGTGGCAAGCAACTTGCAACTGAATCGGAACATACGTTTCACTGGCTCGAAATCGAATCGAAGGCTTGGTCGCCAAGGGGAATAATACCAAAACAAGAGGGTATTCACGATATTGTACACCAAGGTCTGTGTGGCTAACGCCCAATAAGCAAAGCCCGCAAAAGCCATCGCCACACCCACGATGCTGGATGACAAAGTAGCTATGATACTAGCCTGCGCCTTCTGCTTCACCATCATATTCTTGAAGAGGTAAGCCGACTGGGCTGTGCAAAGACTCGATACCAACACCGAGAGGAAGGCATAGCGGCAAAGCGGTATCAGGGCTGGCGTATGATAATAATCAGCTATCCAAGGGGCAGAGACAAAGAGCACGACATAGAGGAAACTGCCCACGGTGATGTTAAACCAAAACACAGAGTTGTAGTCATTGTCCGTTGGTTCCTTCAGATTGGTAATAGCCGTGATAAAGCCAGAATTTTGCAAAGCATTGGCTATCAAAGAGAAAACGGTTATCATGGCTATCATGCCATAATCGCTAGGACTCAACAGTCGTCCCAGCACAATACCAAACAAGAGACCGATGAGTTGCATCGCTCCATTGTTCATGGCTCCCCAAAAGAGCCCCTTTGCCGTTTTTTCCTTTAATGATTCTGCCATTCTACTTTGTTCTGATTACTAATAAAAGCATAAAACACTGCAAAGATACAACAAAAATATAAGAACAGCGTGTTTTTCTTGAAAAAATAACAAAAGAAAAGGTGCTTGTCATCCCGACAAGCACCTTTCTAGATGATAAAATACCCAATCAGTGACCTATAAAATCACCTGATTCTATCTAAAATACCTATTAAATACTGAAAATACTATCTTTTAGACCTTAAATCAACCAAATACCAATTTACTAAAATATAACACTAAAACTTAAATCAAATTATCTATAAAAAAATCAATCCTGTTTGTATATGCAATCCTTAAGCGTAAGCAAGTTCCTGAGAACCTGATACTTCCATTTCAAACATCTTATACCCCAACTCATCGCCATTGGTGCAATCAGCACCCATAGCATGGCAACGACGTGCGTCCTTGCTACTATTGGCATCTACACAGATCAAGTAACGAGCACCCAAAGCCTTGCGAGCTGCTGGGATATTGGTCTCATTGCTCAAATGTACGCCATTAGCCTTCACCTGCTTTACCAAGTGAACATGATCCTCTATAATAAGGTATGCGTGATATTCATCACACAACTCCTTAATAGAAGAAGCTACATTGACAAACTCTGCGTCAGATGTCTCTGACAAGCGAAGTTGTATCCATTGGCAACCGTTCTTAAGAGCGATCTTTACATTTTCTGTATATTTTGCCATATCTGCTGAAGTTGTATTTACCTGTATCATAAGTCTACAATTTTAATCTATTCGTTGTTTTCTGGGTGCAAAATTAGAGGAAATATTACACGTATAGGGGTAAATATTCACTTTTAGGGTGGTAAATTTCGTTATTCTCCGCATTTTCAACGACCCAAAAGACTTCGGTTTCATAATTTACTCCGAGACGATTGTTTCACTTTCAATTGGAAACTGCCAGAAAGAAAGAAAAACTAGCAAAATAGCATAACTTCCTAATTAACAGCATTGTTCACATAGTTTCATTTAAGAAATGAAACAGATTCTTTCCTACGAATTTTCGTTCATCATGCGGTAAAATGAGAAAAAAATCGTCCAAATTTTGCCTTTTTACAAGGAAAAAGAAAAAATAATATTTTTTCTACCAAAACAAGATTTCGCCACCTATTTTTCCCTTAAACAGAGTCTATAATTTACTAAATATTGTAAAGAATCAAAGCATTTCAGTCGCTTTTTCGTATCTTTGTAATTGAAATTAAATGAAAATAAGACAATGGCAAACATTTTGATTGTAGAGGACGACATCACATTCGGACTGATGATACAAACTTGGCTCAAGAAAAAGGGATTCCAAGTAGAGAAAGTAACATCAGTCAATGCCGCAAGCAAATTTCTAGATGAACATCCTAATATAAATCTTATTCTCTCCGATCTCCGCCTGCCCGACCATGACGGACTGGTACTCTTGGAAAGAATCAATCAGCAACATCTCAGCATACCATTCATCGTGATGACAAGCTATGCAGAGGTGCAAAACGCTGTGCTTGCCATGAAATCAGGAGCCACCGACTATGTGGCAAAGCCTTTCCATCCAGAAATTCTGCTAGAAAAGATTCAGGAAGCCTTGGCTAATCATACAAGCGAACCAACCTCATCAGCTGAGCAGGAAGCTGAAAGTTCAAAAGATAAGCCAGAAGATACGGCTACACCTAAATATATAGAAGGAGAAAGCAACGTATCCAAACAATTATATAGCTATGTTTCGCTCGTGGCACCCACCCCAATGTCGGTACTGATACTGGGAGACAGTGGTACGGGCAAAGAATACGTAGCCCGAAGAATACACGAACTAAGCCCAAGAAAAGACAAGCCATTCTTTGCACTCGACTGTGGAGCCATACCTAAAGACGTGGCGGCATCGGAATTTTTCGGCTATAAGAAAGGAGCTTTTACGGGCGCAGAACAAGATAAGAAGGGCGCCTTCGAGATGGCTAATGGCGGCACTTTGTTTCTTGATGAGATGGGCAACTTGAACTATGAGGTACAAGTACAACTGCTCCGTGCCTTGCAGGAAAGAAAGATTCGCCCACTGGGTAGCGCCCAAGAGATAGACATTGATATCCGACTGGTATGCGCCACCAATGAAAACCTGCAAAAGAGCGTAGCAGAAGGCAAGTTTAGGGAAGATCTCTATCATCGCATCAATGAATTTACCATCTTCATGCCTAAGCTCAAGGACAGAGGTGCCGACATCTTCCTCTTTGCCCACCTATTTATCAAGCATGCCAACGAAGAGCTCAACAGAAATGTACTGGGGCTCGATGCCAAGGCGTCAGAGCGAATAGCCTCCTACGACTGGCCAGGCAATCTGCGAGAACTCAACAATGTGATGAAGCGTGCCACCCTGCTCACCAAAGGGAAATACATCGGCATCAACGAACTGAACCAAGTAATGGGACACATGGAAGCACCAAGCAACATGGCACTTCACAACGAGCAAGACGAACAAGCCAGCATTGCAGCAGCTCTCAGAGCTACCCATGGCAACAAGAGCAAAGCAGCCCAACTACTGGGCGTAGATCGCAAAACACTCTACAATAAAATGAAGAAATACGAGATGTAAGGCTGCAATTGGCATGCCTTCCCCAATACTGTGTAGAACTAATTCCCCAACTTTTTGGGGAATTATTCCACACTCTTTCCCCACTTTCCACACATACACATTTTTGGCATACACTATGTCATGAGCTTATAATCAAGCGATTACAACTTTTCACACGTTTTTGGCACACCCATTGTCTTACTATTTAGCGAACTCAGTCAATGACATGAGATTCGGTTAGATAGTAAAAAATATTTTATTCACAAATTTAAAAATAACAAGATTATGAAAAAGTTAGTTTTTGCAGTTATCGCAGCAGTAGCAATGGTTTCAGTTAGCAACGTATTCGCAGCTAACAAGATGGTAAACATGACAACAGCAGAGCCTGTAGACTCAGTAACTCCAGCAGACAGCACAGTATCTACAGACTCTACTCTCAGCATGGAAGAGGCTCCTGTAGCCGACTCTACATCAGTTAATCCAACTGCTACAGCAGAGTAAATCATCTACAAGAAAACAGTAAAAAACGCGTCGCTTTGAAATACCAGCCTTCTATCAAACGAGGGCTGGTATTTTCATTTTCCACCCTATGCGCTCCTTATTTCCATTATTTTTTTGTAATTTTGCAGCCGTAAGCATCCTATATATATAATAAGGTATAAAGAAGTAAACGAATAAGATATATGGCAAAGAATAATCTTCCTCTCAAAGTGGCACTCGGCTATGCAGCGGTAGTCGTGGTACTCGTTGCGGCCATCTGGCTGGTGTACACCAACACCCAGAGCATCCTCACCATCAACCAAGCCTCTCAAGAATATATCCAAAAACGAGAGAAAGCCGACAGCACGATGACCGCCCTGCTGAAGGAAGAGCAAAACAGCCTACATGGACTCTCTGATGTGCTCAATGAGAAAGATCCCAAAAGCTACCTGAAGCAGAAGATGAACGAACTAAACAATGGCAAAGACTCGGTAGTGGTGCATCAGAAAGTAGCAAAAACGCATGAGGCACAGCGCACTACGGTAGAGATCACCAAGTCGAAGAAGGGATTTCTCCGTCGCCTAGCCGATGCCTTCAAGAAAGAGCATGCCGAAACCCTGAGCGTTCATCGCGACAGCAATCACGCTGTAATAGATACCATCACCCCTGTCAATGTAGCAGAAAACGTTGCGGATATTCTAGAGCAGATTGACAAGAAAGAGAAATCAGCGCATCAAGATAAAGCGCAAGCCGTTTCGCGAGAGATGAGAGACCTCCAGATGGCAAACGCCCAGCTAGCCCTGCGCTCCGCCCAGCAACTCAACGACATCCACCAGAGAGAAAGAAGCGAGATGCAAAAGTCTATCAACCAAGCTATGCAAGCCCGCCAGCATCTCTTATGGCAGATAGAATTGCTAGCCATCATCGCCATCGTAGCCGTGCTCATCCTCTTCACTTACATCTGGCAAGACAACAAGAAAGAACGACTCTATCGAGAGAACTTGGAAGAAGCCAACGAAGAAATCAAGGCTGCCAACGAAGAGATACAGAGAGTGATGAAGCAGAGAGAACGACTGCTCCTGACCATCACCCACGACATCAAAGCCCCAGCAGCTTCCATCTCAGGCTTCATCGATCTGCTCAAGGAAGATGTGAAAGGCGAAAGAGCCATCCAATGCCTCAACAACATGAAGCATTCCGCCACACATCTCTCCCAACTCGTGGCCTCACTCCTAGACTACCACCAGTTGGAGAACAAGCAGATACAGATACATTCCGAGCGCTTCAGCCCTGCTCTTCTGATCCAACAGAGCGTAGAAGAATTTAGCCTGCAAGCCCACCAAAAGGGGCTGACTATAAATTGTGACATAACAGATCATACTCCTGATAGAGAGACATTCTATCTAGGAGATGCTTTCCGTATCCACCAGATTATTAACAACTTGCTCAGCAATGCCATCAAATATACAGACCATGGCTACATTCAGGTAACAGCTTCTTGGGATAACCAGCTCACTCTCAGCGTAGCAGATACAGGCAAGGGTATGACCGCCGAAGAGACGCAGAAGATATTCCAAGCTTTCACTCGTCTGAAGAGTGCGCAGGGCATAGAGGGCACAGGCTTGGGACTCTCCATCACACATGAGCTGATAAGCCTGCTGGGTGGCAATATCCAAGTGGAATCAGTAGTGGGGAAAGGTTCTAAATTTACAGTTATCCTGCCTATCAAGAAGGCAGCCGATACTGGCAAAGAAACAGAGAAAGGAGCTCAACTTCTGCCCAAAGACACGAACGAGGTAGAGAACAAGCCATTGAGTTTCAGGAACAACAAGCTACTCATCCTTGATGACGACAAGCTGCAATTACAACTTTTGCAAGAGATGCTTCACCGCATCATAGGCGATACCTGGCAGGTATTCGTTTGCCTCCACGTGTCCGAAGCCCTCACCCTGCTCCATGATGAGCAGCCATCGCTGATGCTGCTAGACATCGAGATGCCCGAAATGAACGGCATGGACTTCATCCGCCACATCAACCACTCCCAGATGAAGGTTGTGGCGATGACAGCCCACGACTCCAGCATCCTAGAAGAGCTCCAGAAAGCAGGCTTCGACAATTGCCTCTTCAAGCCATTCCGCATAGAAAAGCTACAAGAGATATTGGGAGTTAACAAAGCAAGCAATCAGCAAGTCACTGAGAACGAGAGCAAAGCGAAGCAATCTCTCTTTGCCCCGTTCCTCGCCTTTGCCGGCGATGACCCAGAGGCAGAAGCCGAACTCATACAGACGGTGAAGGAAGAAATGAGCCATTACGAGTCTACACTGAAAACAGCCTTAACCGCTCCATCGCTCAACACCTCAGCCATAGGCATGGCAGCCCACAAGCTTCTCCCCATCGCCACGATGCTCCAACTAGACTGCCTGGAGCCACTGCAAGCCTTGGCTCCCGAGCATATCCAGGAATTAAAAGAAAAAACCATCAGAGAATATACTCTGATGGTTATCAATAGCTTAGATGATCTTAGAAGTTGACACCCACATTGAGCATCAAAGCTCCATTGTGAGAGGTATCAAAGGTATCGTGGCAGATATTGGCAAGACCGATGTCATAGGTCAGGTCGGCATAAAACATATCATACCCGATGCCGCATCCCAGTCGCAGTCCAGCGTCTGTGCGTCGGAAATTGCTGCCAGAGAAAGAGTTTTGCGCCTCACGGTCCTCAAAATTTTTGATCTTGCCACCAACTCCCACAGCAAAATATCCGCCCACCATAGGCTGGATAGAGAAGTGAGGGTCCACATGATATTGATACTTCAACACCAGCGGTATCTCCAGGTAGTTGAGATCATAAGTCATCTTCTTGCCAGTGGAGAGATTTTTCTTGCCACCCTTTTCAGTATACGAGAGTCCCGTTTCCAGATAGAGGGGCTGCTGGTCGGTGAGCAAGATGCCAGCCACTACGCCCACATTGAGTCCCGTCTGCCATTTTCCCCCATCCAGTCGGGAGTCGTCCGAGTTCACATAGGAGAATGCAGGTCCGATACGGAATCCGAAGTAGTTGTCATTTCTACTAAATCCCCTATCACCATTCCATCCATTTCGCTTATTGTAGTCCAGATGCCCCGTACGCTGGTTGTAATATCTGCTGTCCTTATAGTTTTGAGCCGAAGTAGGCAGAGTAGCTATGAGCAGTGCCACCAAACCAAAAATCACTTTCTTCATAATCGTATTTCTTTTAATCATTACTAATAGTCACTTAGTTCTCTCATCGCTTCCTAGCGATTTCATGCTGCAAAAATATAAAGATTCTCCGAGATAGCAAGGTGGAAAATCCCTACAAAGTGATGGGGAAAATCATATTGTATCAAATTTATACATGTTAGTTTTTCATCCCAGTATAATTAGAAAAGGCTGCAAGCATGTCAATAACATGCTTGCAACCCCAAAACAAAGATTCTATTTTATAACTTTTTTGCCATCAATTATGTATATGCCATGTTTCAAGCCTTGAGTTGATGTCGCTTTCGTCTTAACTTTACGTCCACTAATATCGTATATATCATATGGTTTCGTCTCTTTAGATGGCGAGACAATTCCTGTCGAATTATCTACCGATACATTTATTGTTTTACAGACCCCATTGTCTGACGACAAGGTAATTTTTGTCTTTCCCTCTTTCAAAGCAGATACTATTCCACGCTCTGTTACATCGGCTATATCTTCATTCTCTGATGTCCATTCCCATTGTTCATATGCAGCACTAACTGGGTTAGGCTTAGCGAATATCAAACATTCTTCACCAACACGCATTACTAAATCAGACTGCGGTAAATCTAAAGAGATTAGTTCAACCTTTGGTCTTCCTTTCAAAATTTCAGTAGGTACGTTAATGTCTACATGGCTTTTAAACTCAGAATTAGCATGAAATCTAGAATACCTGTTACATCCCCACGCCCATACACTTCCATTATCCTTTAAGGCCAAGACATGTAGCAATCCAACATCTATACTATCCACATCTTCTAATATTCTTGTTGGAGTTGAAGAATATTCTCCAGCTATAACAGACGTAAGTTGTCCATGCTTATTATCTCCCCACATCCACAAAGAGCCATCATTCTTAACTGCTGCCATAAAATTGTAGCCAACAGCCACAGATTTTACATTGCCCATAATTTCCTTTGGCTCCATTGGCGTTTCTGTTGTTCCGTCTCCAATTTGTCCATATTGATTTTCTCCCCAGGTTAGCAATTTGCCGTTTTTGGTTATTACAGCAACATTGTTTGAGCCAAATTTAGATGCAGCAACAGAAGCTACATCCTTCATAATCAGCCTAGGAGCATCACTATTTTTACGTGATCCATCAAGAAAAAGACCATATCCATTATAGCCCCATCCATAAAGCGTTCCATCTTCTGTTAGAGCAAATGTGGTATACATAGTTGGAACAACTTGTTTAACATTGGACAGATCTATCGTCTGTAACTCTTTATATACCATATTTTCCTTTTTTCCAACTTGTCCGAAGTCATTGCGCCCAGCCATTTTTAATATACCATCTTTAATGACTGCTGTTGTCTGCCCTCCTGCTACCCATATCGTATTAGTGGTATCGTATTGTCGTTCTACCCAATTAATTTGTTCCTCATGTTTCATAGGCATAGCTTGAACAATGTTCCAAGGACCTTTTTCTGTACTAGGATAGACTAATTGAGAATAACCAGATGATACATAAGATACTTTCTCTATAGGATAGATATCTTTTGCAGGACTATATGTCGTCCATAAGTTACCATATCTGCTTGTTCCCCAACATACCATAATATCTCCCGACAAGATTGCAGCTGACAGCTTTTCGCCAGCAGAAATAGATTTTACATAATCTCCAGTTTTGAATCGCCATATAGTCGCCATATTAGGAGCATTCATTTTGTGAACAGCACCTTCAGGAATGACCATTTCGTATGTTTTACCCATATCCAATGGCTTGCTTGGTACGAAAACGATACGCTTGGATGATAGACGGAACACACCATCAACATCTATTCCTTGAGATGTAAAAGACAATTCGTCCCATTTTTCACCTTGCTCTACACAATCTGACAATTCTACATAAGGATTTAAATCTTTATATGTGAACATATCATTGTTGCTTGCAGGGTAATAAGAAACATACTCCAAGTCTGTAATCACGTAATCTCTGCTTATCTCGGGACACTCAAATCCATCAAGGTAAGCTTTCGCACGCAATTTCACATCATTATTCATAACGATAGCTGTTGTATATACATTACTGCTTTCATTCGGTTCAGAACCATCAAGAGTGTATCGTATAGTCGCTCTACTATCTGATGCCGTCAACTTAACTTCTGTTCCTTTTTTAAGAACAGCGCTCTCATATGAGGCATTCAAGGATAATGGTTGTAAGTTACCCGTCGTAAAGCTCATAGATATACTATGGTTATACTTGTTGCCATAGCCATCTTTTAGCATACCTACTGGCAGCGTAACATCATATTTTGTCAATGGCTTCATGGCTCTTACTGGCTTAATGGTGCATGTGCTTCCAGATGTAGATAACGTCGCCTCTTCTTCATTGCTACCAGCCTTAATCTTTATAGTATTTGCCCCTGTGAGATAGATTGGCACATTGAAATCTATAGTCATTGCTGCCAAGACATCAACACCCGTTTGATTCAAGGTTGGGGTAAAGCTCAAGTACTTAATCTCTGGAGCAGAAACAATAGCCTTAGATGTTGCAGTCAAACCATTTGTCGTTGTAGCCGTAATAGTACACTCACCAGGGCTATTTGCGACTAACTTATCATCATTGAAATAAGCAACAATTATATCACTTGTGCTCCAGGTGATTTTACTCCAAGCATCTGACGGCGTAAATGTTAGAGTAATTGGGTATTGTTGCCCTTTCACGAAGTATAGTTCCTTAGGCAATGATATTGCAGTCGGATCTTTTACAACTCTTACCTTGCAAGTGCCTTTCGTACCATTATCGGTAACACAAGAAACTTCGGCTTCGCCCGCAGCAAGACCAACGATTGTGGCATTTTTTCCATTTCCTGAGACCTTCAATAATTTAGGCTTGGTAGTACCCCAGGAATAGTCATCAACCTTAGCATCTGATGGACTTATAATGGCCGTTAATTGTTTAGATTCCCCAATTTTCATATCAAAAGAGGATGGGGAAATTTTTACGGATTTTACACTTTTCTCTTCTACTACAATAGTCCAGCTATCTTGGTTAGAAAAACCTGCATTTGTCCAAGAGCAAGTTATAGATCCCACACCAGCTTTATGGCCTCGAATTCTTATATAGCTACTATTGCCTCCTCCACCGATTACGTCAACACAACTGCAATTGACACTCCATCTATAATTTACATTCATTGCTGCTACATCCAAAGTCCGAGTTTCTCCTACCTCTAGATATACAGTACCAATTGCCGCAATATTTAAAGTTGAGCAAATAAAAACTAAAATGTATAATAATCTTTTCATAATTGTGCCTTTTAAATTATTTACTCTTGCTATCGTAAGTTACACTCCATTCATCAGAAAATGAAGTGCTTTGATTAGAATTATTTCTTGCTGTAACCAAAAACTTGTACTTTTCTGCAGCAGTCTTTTTCATTCTGAATGTCGTTTGTGTGGTCGCAGCTTTCAATAATACATATGGACCGTCGTCTTCTGAGCAATAGACATTATAGTCTTTGATTCCTTTCTCATCAGAATAGGTCCAGGACAACTCAATGTCATAATCATAATTTTTGTAAGACAATTCTGGTCCCGTACTATATATGACATCTATATATTCTGGTGCAGACATTCTCCCCATATCATCCATGAAACTATAACAGAATCTAGCCATACCTTTCTTTGTCATTGCATCTTGCTTAGCATATTCGGGCACAATGAGCCATTTATCTAACTGACTAGTAGAACCCTTGGTTACTTCTGCATCTAGGGCTTTGTCCGTATTTGTTCCCCACCAATACTTCAATGTCCGAATTTCCTTGGCGGATTTATCCTTAACCTCTACCCAAGCAACATAAACAGGACTCCATTTTTTGCCACTGTCACTTATCTTATAATATAAGGTGTGCATGCCTTTGAATAAAGCTGAGGCATCGATGTCGAAACCTATCATATCTTTTTCACTATTGCTTCCAAGAGTAACCTTCTCACTTTGCCCAATGTTCCCGTCCCACCAATATTCCAACGTACTGAGTTGGACTGACTCCATCTGTTGTGCTAATGCTGTGATGCTTGCTAGTATCACTAGCATAATGATATATAATCTTTTCATAAGCCATTTCCCTTTTATTTGTTAACCTTAGCTTTGAGCTCAACATGTATCTTTCCATCTTCATTTGTAGACAAGTCGATGTATTTTTCTGTCACAGATGGTATGCTAGGCAATGATGTGAATCCTGTTCCACCATAGATGCCAATTTTTGTACCGTCATCACCAGTTGGCTCATTTTTAGTTTGAGCTGGATACCTTTGTGTTCTGTCTTCCAATATGACATTGTCTTCACTATTCGAATTGTTGGCATTGATACAGTTATCTGAGAATTTAAAGGTCGCCCAGGTACCTGCCTCTAACATACTTATATTAAAAGCAAAGTTATTGTAAAATTCTGATGGCTCGGCACATTCTATAGTTTCCTTACTAAATCCCTGTACACAAAAAATATTATTTCTATAGATTGCCTTTATAGTCTTTCCTGAAGAAAAATTATAGATAACACAGTTAGTTATGTTACCGATATTATCAGAAGCATTTGTGTTATCAGAAGAGAAGTACCCAATAGTAGAGTTTTTAAAGGTGAAATCTTTGAAAAACTTCATCATTTCAACCTTTGCTATACCGCATTGGTCTATCAAAGTCTTGTTGTTGTTGCGTCCCGCTGTAAGGGTTTCGACATAACAATGCTTGAGAATGAGGTTATCAGCAAGAGTTGCATACAATTTTGAAGTAAATTTAATTCCCTCAATTTGTACATCATTGGCTGATATTGTCATACTTTCGATATTCGTATTGCTATTTTCTTCGAATGCTGAAGCACCTGTTATCTTAAGTTGCTTCTGCATATTGTCAGATAATGGCGTAAAAGTACCAACTGATAGCGTAATCGCATCTCCGTCAGTAGCCGCATCGTATGCTTGTTGCAATGCGTCTGGACCATAAAAGACACTGAATTTCTCACCACTTTGTAGCATAGCAGTTGCACCTTGTGCCTTTACTCCTAAACAAGTTAGCAAAACAAGTGCTAACAATAATAACTTTCTGTTCATAGCTTAATAAATTTCGTCCAACGGCTCATATTGGAAGTTCTTAAAATCGTTAACTGTTTACTTTTGTGTCATCACATAGAAGATAATGAGCCTATCACCTTTATTTATGACTTTTTCGTTTGCAAATATACTCATTTTTTTAATTTGCCACAACTCTCATTTCCGCCATTTGGGGATAAGCGGTCGGTAATCCATATTATGCGGCCAATATTTGTACATATGTGGTCAAAAAAATAATATTTAGCAAATAAAACTAATATTATGGATTATTTTTCGACCGCTTATCCGCTTTTTTCTACCACATATCACCTGTTTTCTACCGCTTGTACCCAAATCCGAGAATTGACACTTGTCTCGTATTCACTTTTTTGTTATCTTTGCAAGGCATAAGGGACGAATCTTCGCCCCTATGAAATTAGGAGAGTACATAATATATATAAACAAAAACATAGCATATGAAGAAAGTATTATTTGTCGCATTGTTGGCAAGCGTAGCCTTGTCGGCAGCAGCTAAGAAGAAATTGGCCATTACGATGACTGGTGAGAACCTTGCAACATTAACACAGGTTACTGATAATCAAGAACCTTGTCTCGATCCTTATGGCGGAGACAATGGTGCAGCCTTGTTCTTCACCGTCAGAGAGAATGGCAAGTATTATAACATCTACAAGAAGGATAATCCTTTCTCAGCTGCTATGTCGCAGAAGACCAGTGGCAAGAACTACAACCGCACCCCTTGCTTTAACCCAGCAACCGGTAAGCTAGCTTTTAGTTGCAAGCAGGATGGTGCGTCTTCGGCCGACATCTACACTATGTTTGATTCCAAGGGAAAGGCTCTATCGCAGATTACAGAGAGCACCGATGCCTACGAGGAGTATCCTAGTTTTAACAAGGAGGGCAATCTGTTGGTCTATGACAAGGTGCAGCGCTCATATTATGCTAAGGCTAACTTTGCCACATTCTTTGGTTTTGGCTACAGTACCATCGTAGTAGAGAATAGTGAAATCTGGTTGAGAAATCTGAAGACGGGCGAGAATGTGCTGCTCGGAAATGGCTATCAGCCTTGCTTCTCACCTGATGGTCAGCGCATCGCATACGTCAAGTATTCGAGCGATGCCAAGAGCACTAGCATCTGGATTATGAACATTGATGGTAGCGAACAGGTGCAGCTCACCGATGCCAAGAAGGGATTTGCCCTGAATCCTCGCTGGAGTCCTGATGGCACTCGCCTTATCTTCCAGTCTTCCAAGAAGGATAAGAAGGATGCCGACCTCTATGTGATTGATGTGGATGGTAATAATCTGACTCAGCTCACTATCAACAAGTCGTATGATGGTCAGCCATATTGGACTACTGATGGCTACATCTATTTCGTATCTGACAGAGGAAATGATGCCGGCAACTATCAGATTTGGCGATTCAAGTATGAGTAAAATCCTATAGAAAAAGAAAAGTTTGCGAAATTTGCTATCACTGCTATCACTTTTTGATAGTAATGAATGCTTAATGCATTGACATTTAACAACATAAGACTTTTAACAAGCGTGATAGATAACCCCAAAAATGGGGGTTATCTATCACGCTGCTATCACTTTGCTATCACTCCATTGGCGATTTTCCATTCTATCAACAAATCTGTCAAGTTTGTAAAATACTATCTAATAGGATGCCCACGCTCGGAAATCGAGGGCTACTAATGCCGTGTTTCTTCCTTCTGAATGCCGTATTAAGGAAATGAGTATGCTATAGAAACCAATCGAGTCATTGGTTCAAACCAAAAGTTTCTCACCAAGAAACTGCGAGTTTCACTGGGTGAAACTCTGAGTTTCAGGCTTGAAACCGTCGCCTAGTACGAGGTAGAAGATTCTGTAATAACTAGGTTCTAATCTCCAAACAACGGGATAATAATATCAAATTATGCAAATCACATTATGCAATTTGCATAATTCAAAATAAATAATTATCTTTGCACCAGAAATAACAACAAATACAGCTATGCTAATAGGGAGAGAACAAGAACTAGAGAGTGTGATAGCAAAGTGATAGCAGCGTGATAGACAGCCCCCATTTTTAGGGCTATCTATCACTCCTACAAAAAGATATATATCACTAAATATCAACGCATTAAGTTTTCACTACAATCAAAAAGTGATAGCAGTGATAGCAAATTTCGCAAACTTTTCTTTTTCTATATGAAAAGGAGTGCTCAAATCTACCTCTTTACCACTCCCCTCACCACAAACCAGGCATGGACCAGGAGGGTGGTGAGCAAGCCATAATGATGGCGCATCACACGGAAGCGCTCCTTGAGCGATGCCTTATGATACTGGGTGGTCATGCCACCGTCCAAGAAATTGGTGATGACGGCATTCACATTGCGCAGCGGCAAATGCTGGCGGGCTGACGCATGCATGATGCGAATGCACCAGTCTACATCTGCTGAATAGCGATAATTCAAGTCGTAATGGATATGCTTGGCTATACCGGTGCGAGCATAGAAGGACTGATGGCACACCAACATGCCCCACATGAACGAACGCCAGGTGAGACGGGCAGGAGGCGACAGGCGACGATGGCGCAAGAAATGACCCTCCTCATTTACGATGTCGGTATCGCCATAGAGCACGCCCGGCAATACCTCGCCCTCTCCCACGCAACCTTCCACATACTCTAGCGTGTCCTCGGAAGGGAACACATCGCCGGCATTCATGAAGACCAGATAATCGCCCGTGGCTCGGTCGATGGCCTTGTTCATAGCATCATAAAGTCCCTTGTCGGGCTCCGACACCACAACTATCTCATGGGCATTCTCGCCCACAAGCGTCTTGTGCTGGTAAGCTCTCACCATGGCTAGCGTCTTGTCCTTGGAACCGCCGTCCATGATGATGTGCTCGATGTTGCAATAACTCTGTCGCTGAATGCTATCCAGGGTACGCTGCAACACTCTCTCGGCATTGAACGTACAGGTTACGATCGTAAACTTAATCATAATCAGCCCGATTTATTTGGTTTATAATTTGTAATTCTTGAAGGCCATAGCCTGATTGTACACTTCGATGTATCGGAGAGCCACCGCATGCTGCGAATAGTTATGAGATACCTTTTGCAGGCACGCCTGGCTGAGCAATTCCTTGTCTGCCTCCTCCAATACCCAGTGGATGCCCTGAGCCAAATCATTGGTATCGCGATAGTTAGCCACATATCCGTTCTTCTGATGGTCTATCATCTCGGGGATGCCGCCCACCTTGAAGCCGACGCTTGGCACTCCACATGCCATTGCCTCCATGATGGTGTTAGGCAGATTATCCTCCAGGGATGGCAGCACGAAGACATCTACCGAATTGTAGATATCCACGATGCGCTTCTCATCGCTCACATAGCCCAGCGAGTAAGATGGCAGGGTGAGCGTAACCTCCTCGGAATGACCGCCCAAGATGGCTATGGCGGTATTGTCCTTCACCGCAGGATATTGAGCCACCAACTTGTCAATAGCCTCCACAAAATACTTCATGCCCTTGCGCTCATCGGTTACCTTCTGTGATACGAAGAGGATGAGATGCTTATCAGCAGGAAGACCGGCACGCAGACGAGCCTCTGCCTTGTCCATCGGACAGAACACATGGGTATCTATCGGATTAGGGATATTGGTGACGCGCTGCCCCACGAAGAGCCCGCTACTCTTGGCTTGCTTCTCCAGCCATCGACTGCAACTCACAAAGGAGATGTTGCAGTGCTGATAAAGTTCCTTCTTTCTGCGGAACACCTGAGCCGAAAGATCGTTCTTGCCACCCTTGTGAGGCAGCAGCGGACAGTTGCCGCAACTGGAGCCATAGCGATTGCAGCCACGGGCATAATGACAGATGCCGGTGGCTGGCCAGAGATCATGCATGGTCCACACCACAGGCTTGCCGCTCTTCAGTATCTTGCGGATGCCCTTGAGCGAGAGCATACCCTGATTGATCCAAGAGAGATGGATGACGTCAGCCTCTTGAAACTCCCTCAGCTTGGTGATGTCGGAACCAGCGGCAGCCATATCTATCTCCCACAAATGCAGGTTGGAGAAATGGAGATGCCAGAAGGCGCACCAGCGCTCCCAGAGAAAATTCCATTGCAACTTGAGTGAGCGAGGCAAGCCAACCACGGTGATGTCCTCGGTTTCCTTGTCGCGCACCAGCATCTTAGCCTTAACTCCATTATTGTTAAGGGCATCCATCAGGCGATTGGCAGCCACTGCCGCTCCACCCGTCTTCTCGCTTGTATTAACTATGAGTACTCTCATGACAAATCTTTCTTTATTTGATTGCAAAGGTACAAAATAATTTGTATAATTTTGCAGACGCATAGAAAAATATAGACGCCACACCACTTTTTTTTGAGTAAGCACAAAAACAATGGCGGCGAACAGAATGGACAAGACTCAAAAGAACGAAAAAAGTCGATAAACGAAAGCTCAAAAGAACAGCAAACAGAATGAATATAAGAAACATAGCCTTAGCCATGATGCTGACAGCAGCAACAGCTCTCCCCCACCCGGCACTGGCACAAGACAAGCCACACCACAGCGACGGCATGTCCGACTATCTTCGTTTCGCACCATGGGTAGCGACCTACACCCTTAAGGCAGCGGGCGTGGAAAGCAGCAGTTCGTGGAAGCGCTGCTTGGTCAACTCGGCCCTCTCCATGGGTCTAACGGTGGGCGTGACGTACACGCTGAAGCAGACCATCCACGAGAAGCGTCCCGACGGCACCGACAACAAGTCGTTTCCATCGGGGCACACCGCCGCGGCTTTTGCCGGCGCTGCCGTGCTCGACAAAGAATACAGGAAGGTGTCGCCGTGGATAAGCGTGGCAGGATATGCCGTCGCCACAACCGTGGCTGTGGATCGCGTGTGCCGCAACCATCACCACTGGCACGACGTGGCAGCAGGTGCCGCCATCGGCTTACTGAGCACAGAGGCAGCCTACTGGCTCGGCGACAAGATCACAGGCGAGCGCAGCCGTTGGCACATCGGCACCGACGGACAAACGCTGTCGCTGGTGGTGGAGCTGTAGAATGAAGACAAGAGAATAAGGATGCAGGATGCAAATATGCTCCAAGCGTCCTTTATCTCTAACTTTCTCTCTCATAGATCAATAGTTTATCGCGTTCCACACTTTTTCTTGCAAAAGGCATCAAACCCTCATCCTCTACAAGATCAACACTTTTGCTTAACAAATCGCTCAAACTCACCATTATGCGAGAAATTGTCATGAGAGAAAATTTATCATTTCTCTCATACTTCACAAGAATATCAATGTCACTCGTTGGGGTCTCTTCACCACGCGAGCATGAACCGAAAAGCCAAGCCTTCTCCACAGGTTGGGTTTCGAAAAATTTTTGAATCTTGGGAATCATCTCTTGCACATCTTTGCTAAGCATAATCACCTCCTTTGAAAAAAAATTATTATTTCTGCTGCAAATATATAAAAAAAAGGGATGCGAAACAAATAAAAGAAGAAAATGATGAAGGGTATATTTCATTTAATGATTACAATTATGAATTAAATAGAAAAGTACCATTTATAATTTGGACTAAAGATAAGAATTTTAATAAGATAGTTGATACTCCTATGGGAATGATAGATGTACTTCCAACTTTAGGAAATATGCTTGGTATACATAGTGATTATCAGCTTGGTAACGATATTTTCAATTTGAATGATAATATAGTTACATTTATAGACGGATCATATTTAACATCAAATATATATTATAGTGCTCCAAAAGGGGAAATATATCCTATAAGTAACGATCCAATAACTGAAGAATACATACAAAATGGTATAGAACATTCATCAAATTTAATAGATATATCAAATGATATAATTTCTTATGACCTAATAAAAGAATTGAAAGAGGAGAAATCTAACTAGAAAGAAGTGAAAGAAATGATTAAGTTTGTAATTTGTGAAGATAGCGATGAAGCATTGGAAACTGCAGGTAAATATGTAATAAAAGCAATGATGAATTATGATATTGAATATAAAGTATTAAAGTTCAAAGAGTATAACAATAAATTTAAAAAGGTAATGGATGACGATACGGATATAAAAATATATATTCTGGACATAGAATTGCCTACAATAAGTGGGTTAGAAATAGCCTCAGAAATAAGAGAATATGATGATGAAAGCATAATAATATTTGTTACAGCTCATTCAGAATGTAAAAATGATATATTTTATTCAAGACTTGGTGCAATAGACTTTATATCCAAGTATAATAGATATGAAGAAAGACTCGCAGATACCAAAACATATGTAATAGATAAAATGTATAAAAAAAGAGTACAAAGAAATAAATTATATAGAAAAAGCACCATCCCAAAATAAATGTATAATCCATGATGTTAGCGGAGAAGAATGTGAGTATATGGCACCGCTTACATATGACAGTTTATATGTGGATAGCCGAAAAAATATTATGATTTACATGGCACCGGTCATGAATGCAGAGATTAAAGCAGAGATTGCGGAGCTTGAACAGGAAAAAGGTATAGATAAACGTCTTGTAGATAATATTAATGATTTAAAAGAAAAGATTATGATTG
>OQWM01000611.1_pt1 | contig 23162 bp, 20 predicted proteins | sample 1691531 | NCBI WGS metagenome assembly OQWM01 (sample SAMN03418257, study PRJEB22391) | human gut metagenome | biome: human-gut; feature: organic feature; material: feces | host: Homo sapiens | place: Tanzania | collected 2013-01
TCGGCGTTGACTGCCCCCGCGTCACACGAATCTTCAATAGTCTCGCGGCCGATGGTCTGGCAAGCGGCACCCCTTGCTTGGATGTCGATGAAGCCGAACGCCTGATTACGGGCATCGTCGACCCCGCCCGCGCCGCCAGCGACATTCAAGCGCCTGCAAGCTCACCGCACGCGCCGTCGCTGCGCCCGCACGCCAAAGACGCCGAACCCGTGCTCACCTTCGAACACGTTGAGTTTGCCTATCCCCATGGCGGCGCCGCCGTCCACGACCTCAACCTGACCCTCTACCCCGGCGAGCTCGTGGGCATCGTCGGCCAAAACGGCGCCGGCAAGACCACGCTCACCAAATTGCTCACGGGCCTGCTTAAGCCTTCCTCGGGCAGCGTGCGCGTCACGGGGCTGGATACCGCAACCGTCCCCACGAGCCGCATCGCCCGCGAGGTCGCGACCCTCTTCCAAAACCCCGACCGTCAGATCTGCAAGGATACCGTGCTTGACGAGGTCGCTTTTGGCCTAGAGCTCGCCGGCATCGATCGTGCCGAGGCCCTACGTCGCGCCCAGCTGGTCATCGACCGCTTTGGCCTGCCCGCCGACGAGGCGCCCTTCTCGCTCTCGCGCGGCCAACGTCAAATGGTGGCGCTCGCCTCCGTCGTAGTGGTTGAGCCCAAGATTGTTGTGCTCGACGAGCCCACGAGCGGCCTTGACTACCGCGAGTGCATGACCGTCATGGAAACGGTGCGTACCATGGCCGAGCGTGGCTGCGCTGTGATCATGGTCTGCCACGACATGGAAGTCGTCTCCGACTTTGCCGAGCGCATCGTCGTGATGGCCGACGGCCACATCCTCGACCGAGGCCGCACACACGAGCTGTTCTCGAATATCGAGCTTATGCACCACGCCTACGTGGAGCCGCCCCAGGTCATCGAGCTCTCGCGCCGCTTGGCATCCTCCGTCTCCCCCGCTTTTGCGCAGGTGAGCGAGGTCACCGATATCGTCCGCATTACCAAGGAGATGGTCCGCCGTGGTTAATGTCATCGACTATATGCCGGGCGATACGCTGTTGCATCGCCTGAACCCGGTCGTCAAACTGGGCCTTGCCGCCGCCATCATCATCGGCATCTTTTTGTCCGACACCTATGTGGCGCTGCTGGGCTTTTTGGCACTCACCCTTGCGTTGGGCGCCTACGCCGGCGTCGTCGATCGCCTGTTCTCGCTGCTCAAGCTGCTGATTCCGCTCGCACTTATCATGTTGTTGCTCCAGCTGGCCTTTATGCGCGATGGCAACGTGATATGGGGCTTTATCACCGACACGGGGCTCATCACCGGATCAAAGGCCTGCCTGCGCCTGCTGGGTGTGGCATTGCCACTCATTCTCATGCTCATGGTAACCAAGCTCAACGACCTTGCCAACGCCTGCGTCGAGGTGCTGCACGTGCCGTATCGCTATGCCTTTACCTTTACCACGGCACTGCGCTTTGTGCCGGTGTTTGGCCAGGAGATGAACGCCATCATGGAAGCGCAGACCGCACGCGGCGTCGAGTACGACACCAAGAACCCCATCAAGAAGCTCAAGCTCATGCTGCCGTTGTGCATACCGCTGCTTATCTCGAGCGTGGGCAAGACCGACGCCACCGCGCTTGCCGCCGAACAGCGCGGCTTCTACCTGCGCACGCGCGCCAGCTCGTATAAGCGCTACCCCATCAAGGGCCTGGACATCGCCGTGCTCGCCATCGGCGTCGTCCTCATCATCCTCGGCTTCCTGTTCTAGCTCATCGCCAGCACCAACAGCCTAACGCACAAGGCCCCGGCTCGCGCCAAACGAGCCGGGGCCTTTGCTGTTTTCCCAGATAAAGCCTACCGAAATAAACCTGCCCCTTTTTGATAGGTCGGGAGCTAGAGGCGGTAGGGGACGCCGCTGCGGATGATGGATTCGCGCACCAGGACATCCATCGCGTCGAGGGTAATCTCGGGCATCTCGCGATACTTCTGCAGCACCGAAAGCTCCGTGCAAGCTAGGATGACGCGGTCGCACCCGCTGCGGGCAAACTCCCACATCACGCGATCGAACTTATCCATATCGGGCTCCCGTCCGGCCTTCACGTCATCATAGATCAGCGACATCACATCGGCTTGGCGCTTCTCGCTGGGATAAACGACCTCCACGCCAGCCGCCTCGCACTCGCGCCCATAGACGCCCGCGCCCACGGTACCATCGGTGCCCATGATGCCGATCTTGCGCACCGGCTCTGCCGGCATGCTCAAGTTGGGGTCGAACTCGCACTCCCCCATCACCGCACCAGCCAAGGCATAACGCACCGACTCACGCGGCATATGAATGATGGGGACCGAGGTAAACGACTGAATCTGATCGTAGAAGTAGTGCGACGTGTTGCAGGGTATCGCGATATGAGCGCAGCCCAGCGCTTCGAGCGCCTGAGCGCACTCCTTCATGGTCGCCAGCAGCTCGGCGTGCTCACCGGTCTTGATGGCAAGCGTGCGGTCGGGCATGGTCGACTTGGAAAGCACCACCATATCGATATGCTCCTGATCGCAGGTAGCCGCCGTATGGCGCACAACCTGGTCGTAGTAATACGACGTGGCCTCGGCGCCCATGCCGCCGATAACTCCTAGCTTTTCCATCGCCGCCTCCTTGGTGACGCCCGCACAATTGCGCATATCATACCCGCGCCCGCCCGATATAGAACGGACGGGCGCGGCGCACATCTTATTTGTAATACGTCTTGAACAGCTTAAAGTGACGCAGCTTGGTGTGCCACATGCGCAGCCAGCGGTTAAAGACGAAGTCGCCCTTCATAAACGAGGGATCGGCAGCCTTGCCCTCCTTGACCAGGCGATGCGCCTTGGCGCGCAGATCGGGGTCCTTAACGTACTTGTCGACCACGCCCATGGGAACGACCATCCACAGCGCCTCATCCTGCGCCGTCACAAACTCCGGCTCAAACGGGCGGTTGCATACGTACTCGTCCACCACGTATTTGGCAACGTTAAAGCCGCTGTTCGTGACATAGTAGTTGCTGCGGCCCTGACGCGTATTAAAGTCGAAGAACTTAAACGAGCCGTCGCGCTCGTCGTATTTGACGTCAAAGTTAGAGAAACCCGTAAACTTGAGGTCCTCGAGCAGCTTGCGCACGCCGCCCATGAGCTCGTCGTTGGGCTCGGTGATGATACAGGCATGGTTACCGACGCCGTGGGGCTGATGCTCCTCGAGCAGCACATGGCCCAGGCACATCATGCGCACCTTGCCGTTGCGGTCGGAATAGCTCGTGAGCACGCGCATGTACTCATCGTTGCCGGGTACGCGGTCCTGCAGTATCAGATCGTCGGTGTAGCCACTCGCGTAGACATCGCGAATGACCTGCTCGAGCTCCGTGCGATCGGCAATCTCGTAGGCCTTCTTCTGCCCCTCGAACTCGTGCTCCCACCACATGATGCCGTCGGACGGCTTCAGGATCATCGGGAAGGGGAAGTCGATCTGGTCGAGCACCTCGGCGGGCGCCTCGCCCTGAGCGTTGAGCATCGCCATGGCAAAGGTGAACGTATGCGGATAGGGCACGCCGTGCTTCTCGCACAGCTCGTAGAAGATTTCCTTCTTTTGGCACTGCTCGAGCATCTCGTAGGGCGCATAGGGCGCAATGATGTTCGAGGCAAGCTCGCCGGCATCCTGAGCCTGCGCGGCAAGCGCTACATAGTTGTCGCCGCAGCCCATAAGGATAATCTTCTTATCGGGATTGGCCTGCGCGACACCGTTGACGGTCTTGATCATGACCGGCATGGTATCGATATCCACGTTAGGCGTGTAGTCGATGATCTGGCTGCGATACGCAGGGCCGGTCTGGTACTTGCCAAAGACGAGGCTCTTGACCTGATACTCCTCATAGAAGGCACGCGCCACCGAATAGGCGTTGATGTCGCCGCCGAGCAGCACGGGGATAAACTCACGCTCTGTAAACTGCAATGACATGGAATTCTTCCTATCTAGAACTGCCCACGCAACGGGCGGTCTTTATGCAACTCATCTATTCTAGCGTGCCAAGCCACCGCTCCCCAAAGCTCCACCGTATCTATGGCATGCGGTGCATCAAACCCGATGAAAATACGACAATCACCGGTGTACGACATCAGGCAATGAACCTACCTTTGTTGTAGGATTCAACATGTTGCCAGCCTCGTCGAAAGGTGCACGCGTGCCCCAGGACCACCCGACCAACAACCCCGTCATTGACGCCGCGAGGCGCGAGCTTTCCGAGCGCGCGAAGACGACCGCCCCTCTGCGCACCGCCGCCGATGCCTACGCCGGACCCGGCCGCATCGTCTCGATCAATACATCGGCGCACAAGGGCACGCGCAAGACGCCCGTCGCCGATGGGCACGATGCCGTCATCGAGCAGTTTGGACTCGCCTCCGATGCGCATGCCGGGCATTGGCACCGCCAGGTCTCTTTTTTGGCCGCAGAATCTATCCAGACGGCGCAGGCGCGCGGACTCGATGTGCACAAGGGCGATTTTGGAGAGAACTTCACCACCCAGGGAATCAACCTGCTCACACTCCCCCTGGGCACGCAGCTCAAGATTGGCAATGACGTCCTGATCGAGATCAGCCAGATCGGCAAGGTCTGCCACACACGCTGCGCCATCTACTATCTCGCCGGCGACTGCATCTTTCCCCACGAGGGCATTTTCGGCGTGGTGCTACAAGGTGGAGTGGTCCATGTCGGAGACGACATCCAGACGGTCAAACTCGGTGACGGCACCTGCTCCTTTACTCCCGCCGATGCACTCAGAGAGGTTGAGCAGGCCCGCCGCGAGGGAACGATATAGCCGCAAAACCACACGTTAAGATGGCTTTAACCGTCAGATCGCCTCTCGAACAGGGTTCCGTAACGTTAAAGTTGAACTCTATGGTTTCTTAACAATTCACCATTCCCGCAGGTCAAAGCCAAAGCCTCAAGTTCAACTTGACCCTTTGGAACCTTTAAGGTTCAAGTTGAGGTCGAAAGCAGTAGTAGAATACCGTTCGAACCATAACCTACGATTGATTGCAGAGGGATTGGATGCAGCATTCGAATCATCGCGTCGCAGCGCTCATCGCGTCGAAGCCGGCTCGTATCATCACGAGCGCCGCACTCGCTGTCGCACTGACTGCCACGCCGATGCTCTCCCCCGTTGCGGCGTATGCCGCCTCGCAGGCAACGCAGGATCAGCTTTCCGCCGCCCAACAGAAGATCGAAGCCGCCACGAGCGCCTACAACGACGCCCGCACCAAGCTCGATGACCTGCAGAAGCAGATCGACACCAACGAGGCAAGCATCGAGGAGATCGAAGCCGAGCTTCCCGATCAGCAGGCCAAGGCAAGCTCCGCCATGCGCGATCTGTATAAGTACCAGAAGGGAACCAATCCCTTCGTGAGCTTCCTGGTCAACGCGCAGAGCCTGGGCGAATTTATCACCACCTGCAAGTACACCAACCAGATCACGAGCTCGAGCGTCGACGAGATCGAAGAGCTCAACAAAATGCAAACCGAGCTCGAGCAGAACAAGACCGAGCTCGAGCAGGCCAAGTCCCAGCTCGAAGCTGAGCAGAAAAACGCCGAGGATGCACTGGCTCAGGCCCAGCAGCTCCGCAGCGAAGCGCAGGCAAAGGCCGAGCAGGAAAATGCCGCCGAGCTGGCCAAGCTCGAGGCCGACAAGGCCGCAGCCGCCGAGAAGCTCTCGGGCGAGGGCGTGAGCGGCAACAACTCCAACAGCCAGGCCAACAACGCCAACACCACCATCGACACCACGGTGAACAACGCCAATACCGGCAACTCCGATTACGACTCGTTTATCAACGAGTGGACGAGCCGTATCGACAACTACCTCGCCGGCTCCCCCATGGCGGGCCAGGGTTATAACTTTGCCGTGGCCGCTTGGAACACCGGTGTTGACCCCCGTTGGTCCCCCGCCATCGCCTGCATCGAGAGCAGCAAGGGTCTCTATTGCGCCAACTCCTACAATGCCTGGGGCTGGAGCGCCGTCGGCGGCGGCTGGCGTAGCTTTGGCAGCTGGGGCGAGGGTATCGCAGCCCATGTGGCCTATCTTGGTCGCAATTACGGCTCCACGCTTACCCCGGCGGCAGCCAAAAAGTACTGCCCGCCCACGTGGCAGGACTGGTACAACAAGGTTGCAACCCAGATGAACCGTATCTAAGCACAACTTTAAAGGGCCCCAAACGGGGCCCTTTTCTTTTAGAAGCTATAGCTAGGCAACGATACCGGTCGCATTACCGATGGCAATAACCAAGATCATAACGACGCTCATAATCCCCAACGCCTTGAGCCACAGCATGGCAAACTCACGACCCCGATAGCGATCGAGCACGGGAAAGCGACGTCGAAGTCTGCGGCGATCGAGCATGCCAAACGAGATAAGCAGCACCATTCCATCGACCATAAGGAAATACTCAAGGGCCAAAAACCACGTTGGATAGCTGCGGTTGGCTCCCGTGGGCTGAAACACGGCAAAATGGCTTCCGACCAGTAGCAGCAAGGTTGCCGCGTAGATAATGCCGTTCCAAATACGCCCGATGGGTTCCGGAATCCGCGAAAGCAGGCTCTTGCGGGCAGGCGTCAGCGGCGAGGCGGCCAGGTGCTGTTGCGTAGAAGGCAACGGCGCAGGAGAAGCCGCCCGAGTCGCAGCGGGTCTCATTGCGCCGGCAGACGATGAGACTGGCAGGCACAGCTCATATGCCGCGAGCGCGGCGTGCCCCAACGCCGCCGCACTCGCAAAGCGCTTAGCTGGATCGAGCGCCATCGCCATGCAAATCGCATCGGCCAGCGGGGTGGGAATGCCATGCGCCTCACACTGCTCACGCATGCCGCATCCCGGCTTGGGGTCGGTCCCTGTCAAACAAAAGAACAGGAGCGCGCCGAGCGCATAGACGTCGCTGCGCACGCTCGTCTGCCCAAAACCATACTGCTCGGGCGGCGCGTAGGGCCGTGTGCCAAACTTGACGGTATCGGCATCGGCGCCATCGCGCCATACGCGTGCAATCCCCAAATCGATGATTACCAGCGACGAAAAGGTCATGCCGGCATCGGCCGCATACCTCACACCCGACACGATAATGTTCGACGGCTTAAGGTCACGATGAATCACCGGCACCGGCACCTCCCCCGCCACAGCAAAGCCGTCATGGAGCTCGCCCACCGCGTCACACAAGGCGCCAAACAGCTCGCACGCATAATCAGGGGTCGCGCCCAAACGCCCCACCAGGGCCTCGAGCGTCTCGCCTTCGACATATTCCATGACCACGCAAAGCTCGTCGCCCACGCGACGGCAGTCGACAATCCGGGGCAAGTGCTCAAAACGTCGTCCAGCCCGCTGTGCCGCAAACAGGCGCTCGTATGCCCCGCCAATCTGAGCCGACGCGTCGATGCGCTTGCGCACAAAGGGACCGAGCGAGCCGCCGCCAGACCCCTCAAAGTAGACGAGTTCAGTTGCCTCTACGTCCGAACGCTTAAGCACACGATCTGTACGATAGCTGTCGTCGCGGTCGAGTGACGCCAGGTGCTCGGCGAGCACGGCCGTCAGCTCATCGTCGGAATATGTTGAGCTTTGAGTATCCATAGCGTCCATAATAACGCAGGGCGCGCACACCTCATGGCATCCGCGCACCGTTCGGTTGCATGGCAGTTCTGGCGGCACCACCGGCTCAGCCATCAACCATTAACTCACCGTCTCCTCACCAAAGCGGTACAGCTCCTCATTAACCTTTTGCAGGCTGCAGCCGCGGTCGATGCAAAAGATGATAATCGCATCACGACGATCCTTGCAGTTAAGGACACTTGCGCCGGCGGCCGTCAGGGCGCGATTGGCCTCTTTGAGCGTCAGCGCCATGGCAAAGGCAATCTGCAGTACCTTATTGCGGCTCGGATGGCGCGCGCCGGTAAAAATCTGATAGCCAAACGTCTCGTTGAGGTCGGCCATGCGCACCACACGCGAACGCTCGAGCCCCTTCTCTTGCAGCAGTTGCTTTAAGTAGTCCGAAAGCGACGGGGAGGCAAAGTCGTGCTCCTTTATGTAGCCGTCGATGCTTGGTGCATCGAGGAGCTCGTTGAGCAACTCTTCGGTCAACTTTTTATCGGGCACGCGGCTTCACCTCCCCATAGGGTCAACAGCAGCAACGAGTTAGGCGAGCGCCCAGCTCGCAGTCGCGGACTTATCGAACATGTTGGCAAAATACAGGGCCTTCTTGATGTCGCCATCAAAGTAGATATTGCCCGCCACGGAACCACCAGCGGCAAGGGTGCCAGACTGCAGCTCATCGGAGCCCTCGCTGTAATAACCCTGGTTCTGCTGAGCACCGTTGGCATCCTCGCCCTTCCAATCGTAGACATTGTAGTCCGCGCCCTCGTCGCCATTGTTGACGTACGTGACGTGAATACCCGTCATGGTCGAACCGTCATAATTGGTAAGACCCGTCTGAACAGAGTCAACAACGACGGAGAGGCCGGCGTTCGTGGTCACCGTCGTGCCAACGGCCAAATCGGTCGTAGCCTGCTCTTCTTTCTTCGACTCTTCCTTCTTATCGCCATCGTCGGCATCCTCGGTGACGGTCGCCTTATCGCTGCCACAACCGGCGAGGAATCCAGCGGTCCCCAGAGCAACAGTTGCGAATGCGCCAAGCGCAGCGCGACGGCTCAGCAGCACTTCGTTTTCGAGCTTTTTCATAATGCATCCTTCCTACGATCCGGCTACCGCGCCGGCACACAGCACATCGTAGGAAGGATTGAGCTTGAATTCATTAGCTCAGAGCTAAGACTGCGGTAAACGGCCAATGCAGTTGTCCAGGCGCCGAGCAAACGCACTTTACGCGACCGTCTGCAGGCGGCATCAACCCACTGCGACGGATTCCCCGGTAAAGGCGCTGATCATCAACAAGACAAAGAACGCCAGATAGCTGATGCTCAGTGGGTATGCGATGACCAAAAAGGCGATCCATCCAACATTGGTCTTACCATCGGCACGACGTTGCTCGCGAGAACGGCACAGCCAGACCGTCACGCCAATGGCCACAATCAGCAGCACGAGCGCCGCCGCGGCCAACCCGGCAAGCGCAAACATCACGCCAATGCTCACAGCAATAACCGGAAGCAGTAGCAAGCCACACCCGCATCCACCCGGACTATATACGGAAGACTGTCGGCGTCGCCTCATCGCCACCCCCCATTACAGTCTGAAATATGCCATCGATAAATGTCGATGGCGAGCATTCGACGCATTGCCTACGATACGGGCAAGCCCCGAGGGGCCGCCGATCGGGCGCCTCCGGATGGCCGTCTGCCCCTGCCCCGTAGAGGGCCCGGGGGGTGTTGCCACCGGGGGCGCTCGCCGCTCCGGACGACTGATAGGAAACTGCCGGGCGCAAGCGCCACGGCCAGGTAATGTGGGTGTCGCAGGGAGGGGTTCCGATCGGCCTACCGATTGGAGGATACCACCGTGGCACCACCCAGAATGCCGGAAGCCGTCATCGGGCTCGATGTCGGGAAATCATCCCATTGGGCATGCGTCGCGACCCGGGACGGCGAGATACTGCTGAGCGCCCCCGTCGCGAACAGGGAGCGCGACCTGGACTCGCTGTTCGGCCGCTTCCCCGACGCGCTCGTGGTCGTCGACCAGTCGCGCAACATAGGCGCTCTCGCGCTCGCCCGTGCAAAGGCGGCCGGGATGGCGGCGGCGTACCTGCCGGGACTCGCGGCGCACGGGGCCGCCAGGCTCTTCGCCGGCGACGCCAAGACCGACGAGCGAGACGCGATGGTCATCGCGAAGACGGCCCTGGGCATCCCCGACGCGCTCCTGCCGGTCGGGGACCCGGGCCCGACGATCGCGGCGGCGAGGGCGCTGGCCGCCCAGAGGAACTTCCTGACCTGCGAGAACACCAGGAGCAAGAACCGGCTGCGCAGCATCCTGCTGGAGTCGTGCCCCGCCTTCGAGGCGCTGGTCGACCTGTCCGACGGCCCCCAGCTGAGGCTCATGGCATCCCTCGGCGGGGCCTGGTCGGTAGCAGACGCCGGCTCCCGCAGGGCGGCGGCGCTCACGCGCGGGGCGGCGCGCGGCAAGATCGAGGCCCTCGTCCGCTCGACGGCCTCCTCGACAAGGCCGGATGCGGCGGCCATCGCCGCCGAGGACCGTGCGGTGAAGCTGCTCGCGCGCAGAATATCCGAGAACTCGGCGGAGATCGAGGCGATCACGGGGGAAATATCCGCCCTCCTCGAGGGCGACGATACCTACCGATGCCTCCTGACGGTGCCGGGGATCGGTCCCAAGACCGCTTCCGAGCTCGCGATCTCCATCGATATTGAAGACTTCCCAAGCCACGACAGGCTCGCGTCGTACTGCGGCCTGGCGCCGCGCAACCGCCAGTCGGGAACCTCGATCTCCTCGGTGACGGCATCGCGCCAAGGCAACAAGAGACTGAAGAACCTGCTCATATTCTCATGCAACTGCCTTACCCGGACAGAAGGGAGATGGGGCGATTACTACACCAGGTGTCGAGAGCGGGGCATGTCGCACGGCAAGGCGCTCAAGGCGCTGGCGCGAAAGAGGCTGAAGGTCATCTACGCGATCATGCGGGACAGGGTGCCCTACGCCGCCTAGTCGAAACACTCCGAACAGATTGGAGACCACCGGCCGAATGGTCTGGCGTCAGCATGCCGCAATTCAGCCGCGCGGACGGCATTCTCCAGTTGACAAAACTATAGGAACACCCCCCTAAGTTGCGGTGGAATAGTTCCTGTTTTCGCCTTTACCGAAGCTATTCAGGAACTATTCCACCGCAATTCACGAAAGACAGGGGCAGTCGCGACACGTAAATTGGCATCGGATCAATGGCTCGCCAAGAAAAGGGCCTATTTACTACGTTTAGCTCGAAAGGGCCAACCATAGCAGTCTTTTTCGATAATCAGCAAGCTGTCTACCTGCACTGATAATTGTTCTCGGGGGAAGCGGGCACTGCGGGGCGCGGCGACAGCGCGCGATTTCCGCGTCGCAGCGCTACCCTGATGCTGAAAGCCGGGGCGATGACCCACTGACCTGCTGACGCCTCTTCGGCCGTCCTCAAATCCGACCTGTCTCGCCCCGGCTTCCGCGACCCGGAGTCCTGCCATGACCTAATAGGAGCATGAGCGCGGACAATCGGACAAGCCAACTGGATTGTAGCGCTCCCGTCAGTGCAATGTCTGGGAGGCTCGGGCGCGGGGCAGGCGGCAGACCGAGGGGAGCGAAAATGGAAGGCGAAACTGTCATCGCGGGCGTCGACACGCACAAGGACGTGCATGTCCTGTGCCTGCTCGACGGCCTCGGGAGGAAGATCCGGAGCGGGAGCTTCAGGGCCGACCCCGAAGGCTACGACAGGCTGGCGGAGGCGATAGGCGACCCGGGCAGCTGCTTGGTCGTCGGCGTCGAGGGCACGGCATCGTACGGGGCCGGGCTGACGAGGAGGCTCGTGGAGCTCGGGTACAACGTGGTCGAGGTGCTCAGGCCCAAGAGGGACAAGGCGAGGCCCGGCGAGGGGAAGAGCGACCCGCTGGACGCCGAGCGCGCGGCGCGCAAGGCGGCGTCCGGGAGGGGCTGCTCCGTGCCGAAGTCGCAGGACGGCTGGGTCGAGGCGGTGCGCCAGCTCTACGTCGCGCGCAGGCTGGCCGTCGCGACGTCCACGTCCTGCGTGGCCTGCGCGAAGTCGATGCTCACGACGGCCCCGGGCGCCCTGAGGGAGCGGTTCAGGGGCTGCGAGCGGCCGAAGGACCTCATGCCGCTGCTCGCGCGCAGGAGGAAGGCGGGCGACGCGCTCGAGGAGAGCGTGCTGGCCTCGCTGCGGTCCGTCGCGACGGTCTGGAAGGAGGCCCGCAGCCAGGTCGAATCCTGCGACGCGCGCATCCGCGCGCTGCTGGAGGCGAACGCGCCCGCGCTGCTCGGCATCGAGGGCTGCGGCACGACGCCCGCCGCCGCCCTGGTCGTGGCCGCCGGCGACAACCCCGGCAGGCTGAAGGGCGAGGCGGCGTTCTCGATGCTGTGCGGCGTCTCCCCGATCCCCGCGTCGAGCGGGAAGACGGAGCGGCACAGGCTCAACCGCGGCGGCAACCGGCAGGCGAACTGGGCGCTCTACGAGATCGCGATCAAGCGCATGGCATACGACGAGAGGACGAAGAGGTACGTGGCGAAGCGAACCTCCGAGGGGAAGTCCCGGAGGGAGGCGATCCGCTGCCTGAAGCGCTACATAGCGCGGGAGGTGTACCGCGTGCTCATGGACCCGAATCCCGACGGCGCCGCGCCGGAAGGCCCCGAGCTCGCGAAGATGCGCAAGGCGATGCGGGTGACCCAGAAGCAGGCCGCCGCGGGGCTCGGCATGTCCGCGGCCTCACTCGGTCACCTGGAACATGGGAGACGGCGGTCGACGAAACTGGAGAGGAGGTATTACGAGCTCCTGTGCGAATTGAAGGGAGCGCTCCCGCAAACTGCCTATTGACAACTTATAGGAGCGTCGGTTTTATTTTTCGTCTTTCCGGCATGGTCGAGGGTACTCAATAAAACGTAGTAGATAGGCCCATTTTGTGGCATACGACCTATTTAAAATCGGCGACAAAGGCCGAGGTTCCCCTCATCCACGCCGGGCCGCACGATTACCAGAAAGTTGCGGTGATATAGTTCCTATTTAAGGCCCAAATGACCGAATCTAGGAACTATTCCACCGCAACTTTGCAAGACATCCAGGGAGTTGGCATGAGGATTGCCGAGGTTTCAAAGGAGTATGGCATTTCCGCCGATACACTGCGCTATTACGAGCGCATTGGCTTGCTGCCTCGTGTACACCGCAACGAAAATGGCATTCGCGACTACGATGAACAAGACTGCGCGCGCATCAAGTTCGTCAAGTGTATGCGCGGCGCAAGCGTCTCAATCGAAGCGCTCATCGAATATATGCAGCTCCTGGAACAGGGTGACGAAACCATGGCGGCGCGCAGAGCCATTCTCGAAGAACAGCGCGACCAGGTCACCGAGCGTATTGCCGAAATGCAGGCCGGTCTCGATCGTCTCAACTACAAAATCGCCCACTACGACGACCTCATCCACGCCTGCGAGCAGAAGCTGTCGAAGTAATAAACGCCGGGTAGCCCGTAGGTTGCCCGGCGTTTGCCCAGATAAAACCTGCCAAAAATGAACCTGTCCCTTTTTGGCAGGTTATTCGGCGCTCTTGAGGGCGCCGACCATGTCGATCTTGTTGAGTGTTCGGTTGGTGGCGAGGTTGACGATAAATGTAAAGCCAAAGGCCAGCAGCACGGACAGCACGTAGCTCAGCGGCTCGACCTCAACGTCAAAGTAGAGCGACGGCATCTGCAGGATGTACGTAAAACTCTCTGCCAGCACGCCGCCAAGCGGCACGCCCAGCATGGCGCCGATTGCCGTGAGAACCAGCGTCTCCTTGTTGACGTAATGGTGCACCTCGCCGCGACGGAAACCGAGTACCTTAATGGTCGCCAGCTCGCGCTCACGCTCCGAGATATTCGTGTTGGACAGCGTAAACACCACCACAAACGATAGGCACGCCGCCATAAAGGTCACAAGCACCACCACCGAGTTAACGATGGCAAAGTTGTCCTCGTAGTTCTCCCAATGCTCAGCCGTGCACGAAATCGTCAGCCACCCGTCGCTCTTAAGGCGCTCGCCAAACTTGATCTGATCGGCAGACGAGCCCTTGAGCAGCGCAAAGATGCCGTTAAGGCGCGCACTGCGACCGAACGCGTGCTCATAGGTGCCCTGCGTCATATAGAGGGTGTTGCCCAAGTAGTTGAGCGAAATGTCGCTGACCTTAACATCGGCAACATTGAGCGACGAATCCTGGACCTGCGCCGTATCGCCCGGATGAATTCCCAGCACCAGCTGAGAGCTCTTGCTCAGATATACATCGCCATCGCGCAGGGGCAACGGTTTCTTGGCTTCATCCTCCAGGCACACGTAGTCGCCCAAGTCGTCCGTGCGGTCATCGGGCACTACGACCAGCTGCACGGTCTCGCTCTTGCCGCCAAACGTAAAGGTAACGTTGTCGGTCATAATCGGCAGCGTCGAGGTCACGGTCACATCGGAGTCCTTGGCCGCGCTGCGCTCGTCGAGCGCCGCACACGTCTGCTCATAATCGTCGGGATTGGCAACCGCCAACAGATCATAGCGCGTGATGTGACCGTACTGCTTGGGCGAGAGCGCCACCGACGTATCTCGAATGCCCATACCGCAGATCACGAGTGCGGTACAGCCCGCAATGCCAAAGATGGTCATAAAGGCACGTTTTTTGTAGCGGAACAGATTGCGCGCGGCCACCTTGTTCAAGAAGCTCATGCGGCGCCAGATAAAGCCAATGCGCTCGAGCAGAATGCGCGAACCGGCGCGCGGGGCCTTGGGGCGCATAAGCGAGGCCGGGGTCTCGGACATCTCGTGGCGGCAGGCTATAATCGTGGCGCCCACCACGCCCACGGTAAACAATGCCACCGACACAAGCGACGACACGATGTCGTACGAAAGCTGCATCTGAGGCAGCGAGTACATATCGTCGAACACCGTAAACAAGAACAGCGGCAACCCAATAAAGCCGATGATGTTGCCGAGCACGCCGCCGACCAGGCAGGCCCACAGCGAGTAATCGACATATTTGGACAGGATACGCCCGCGCGAATAACCGAGCGCCTTGTACAGACCGATGAGCGTGCGCTCTTCCTCGACCATGCGCGTGGCAGTGGTGAGGCTGATGAGCACGGCGACGATAAAGAAGATGAACGGGAAGACCGTGGCGATAGCCTCAATCGACGAGCTGTCGCTCTCCACGCTCGAGTAGCTTGCAATGTTGCCGCGGTCTTGAATGTACCACGTGCATTCGCCCAGGTCGGAAAGCTCGGCGCGGGCGTCGGCAAATTGCTGGTCGGTGGCGGCGCGACGCTGGTCCAGGTCGGCCTGCGCCTGAGCACGCTCCTCGCTGCCCTCGGCCATGCGGTTGATGTTATCCTGCTCGATTCCAAAAACCATATCGGCCTGGCGCTCGGCCGCATCCAAGCTTGCCGGCGCATCGACTGTCAGCTCCTGAACGCGCGCCTTCTCGCGCTCATCGCGGATCTTCTCGATATTGGCTTTGACTTCGTCGATCTTGTCCGTGTAGGCATCCGAATAGGAGTTGAGATCCTTTGCGTCCTCGACGACCACGTGAATTGCAGAGTAGGACGATGACGTCGCGGCATCCTCGCTCACGTAGAACTTGTAGTCGGCAGCCGAGGCCGCACGAAAGGCATTGACCGTCGAATCGGAGCTAACATCAGTGGGGTCGAGAACCTCAGCCGTAATGGTGTAATCGCACGCGGCAAATTGGTCCTTGGCACTTTGGTTGGACGAGCTCGCGTCGTTGGCGGCAAAGTTCACCGTATCGCCGAGCTTTTTGCCCGAAGCCTTTAGGAACTTTGAGGTCACCGCCACTTCATCCGCTGCCTCGGGCAACGTTCCCGCCACCAGCACCGGCTGGTCGATGTTCTCCCTGGAAAGGCTCTGCACCACCACGCGCTCGCGAGCGCTGCCGACGGCGGTGTAGGCAGTCTCGGTAAAGATGCCCTCGGCCGTCTCGACGCCCTCGACCTCTTGAATGGCCGCGAGGTCGTCGTCGGTCAGGCCATAGGTCGACTGTACGTTAATGTCATAGATATTCTGCTGGTCAAAGTAGGCATCGACCGAATCGCACAGGTCCTCGCAGCCCGCCTGGAGGCCGACCATCACGCTCACGCCGAGCGCAGTGATGATCACGATGGACAAGAAGCGCTTAAGGCTGCCGCGAATCGTGCGGTAGATACCGCGGCGGAAGACCGTCGGCACCATGTCGTTTGAGCTTTGGGCGGTGCGGTAGGTCGTGAACGCTTGGTCACGGTTATCGAGGGTCCCGTTGTCACCCTGGTTGTTCTGTCGGTCCTGACCCATGGGCGCTACCACTCGATCGTCTCGATAGGCACGGGGTTTTGCTGGACCGTCTCGCTCTCCACGCGACCGCTCTTAAAGCGAATCAGGCGATCGGCCATAGGCGCGAGCGCGGAGTTGTGCGTGATGATGATGACTGTAATGCCCTGCTTGCGACAGGTATCCTGCAGCAGCTGCAAGATCTGCTTACCGGTTTTGTAGTCGAGCGCGCCCGTGGGCTCGTCACACAAAAGCAGCTTGGGGTTTTTGGCCAGCGCACGGGCAATGGACACGCGCTGCTGCTCGCCGCCCGAAAGCTGCGCGGGAAAATTGGCGAGACGATCACCCAGGCCAACCTGGCGAAGCGTCTGCTCGGCATCGAGCGAGTCGGGGCAGATTTGTGCTGCGAGCTCGACGTTCTCGAGCGCCGTCAGGTTGGGAACCAGATTGTAGAACTGGAAAACGAAGCCCACATCGGCACGGCGGTACTCCACGAGCTGTGCCTCGTTGGCAGAACTCACGTCACGCCCGTCCACCGTCACGGCGCCGGAAGTCGCCGTATCCATGCCGCCCAGGATATTGAGCGCCGTGGTCTTACCGGCACCCGAAGCGCCCAGAATTATGGCGAGCTCACCACGCTCGACGGTAAAGCTCGCGCCATCGAGTGCGTGGATGCGGGCATCGCCCTCGCCGTATGCTTTGATGACGTCCTTAAATTCGATATAAGCCATCGATTAATTCCCATCTGGTCGGATAACTCTTTAGTATTACCCATTTCCCACCTGCCAAAAAGGGACAGGTTTATTTTGGCAGGTTTTATATGGGGGAATAGCGGGTGCGGACGGGCGGCGGGGCGACAGAAGAATCATCGGCGGAGTCGGGCCGTCAGGCGGTCCGACAAATGCAATGCACACCAATCGGCCAATCAACCAAAGTATTCGAACAGCTGTTCGTATCTATGCTATGATTCAGGTGTCTAAGTAGGCCTACACGCAGAAAGGCGGCCACCATGGCGTTCGACTTTAAGAAGGAATGTAAAGAGCTCTACAAGCCCCCGAGCAAGCCGAGCATCGTGACCGTTCCATCTATGAGCTACGTCGCCGTGCGCGGTAAGGGCGACCCCAATACCGAAGGTGGCGAATATCAGAGCGCTTTGCCATTACTTTACGGCATTGCCTATACCATCAAAATGTCGAAGAAGGGCCCGAGAAGCATCGAGGGGTATTTCGACTTTGTGGTGCCGCCGCTCGAGGGCTTTTGGTGGCAAGACTCCCCTAGCGGTGACATCGATTATGTGCGCAAGGACGATTTCAACTTCATCTCGTGCATCCGACTGCCCGATTTCGTCACCCAAGATGACTTTGACTGGGCTGTCGCAGAAGCCACGGCCAAAAAGAAGCTGGACTTTTCCTCAGTCGAGTTGTTTAAAGTTGATGAGGGTCTCTGCGTTCAGTGCATGCATACCGGACCCTACGATAACGAGCCGACAACCGTAGCCGCCATGCATGAGTTCGCGACCGAACAAGGCTACACCCTCGACTTCTCCGATGCCCGCCTTCATCACGAGATCTATCTCTCCGACCCGCGCAAATGCGCACCGGAGAAACTCAAGACCGTGGTTCGCCATCCTGTCAAGCGCGCTGAGTAGCGCGGAACGCCGCCCAGCGTGTCAGGCTTAAGGCGCCAGTCGACCAGCCACCCGAAGGTCATCCAGCGGTTTCCTTGACGCGGGTCATCGTATCTTATAGTCTTGTATCACTAAAGCTGGAAAGCCTCTCAACGATGCGCAACTCCAGCTCTTTTTATATCAAGAGGAAAAATGAAATACCAGAAGTCATGGAAATCCATCAGCGAACAAATTGCACTACTCATAGACAGTAAAGGTCTTGAGTGCTCCGACCAAAGCAAACTCGAACGCGCTTTGGTCGAAATCGGCTACTACAGATTGTCGGCCTACTGGTTCCCCTACAAAATCAAATCCAAGACCGGGAGTACCATCTTTCGCGAGGGAACAACATTCGAAACCATCATCCGCACGTACGAATTTGACCAAGCCCTTCGACAGCTTATGTTTGATGCAGTCGGCAGAATTGAAATCCACCTCAGAAGCAGGATTGCCTATCTTGCTTCTGAGGAACGTGGGCCTTTCTGTTACCCCGATGCAGCCGTAACGAGACTCAGGAGAGAGTTTTTTGCAGCAAAGAAAAACGAGCAGTACATCAAACACTTTGTAGCCAAATACGGTGACGAGCAGGAGCTCGCCCTATTGGATGATAATGGAATGCATTACGATGGGCACAATTGAGCTGCTCTATTCTGAAATGTCACCGCAAACGAAAGTGACAATTGCAAACGAGTTTGGCGTGAAGGTTCCCATCCTCAAGAATTGGATTTCTGTACTCCGGGTCTCTAGGAATGCTTGCTGCCATCACTCTAGGGTTTGGAACAGAACATGGGGCGTGAAGCCCATAATTCCCAAAGCGTGGAAAGGATTTCAAGGCTCTAACGACAAGACCTTTGCGGTCCTATCCGTTCTTTACTACATGTTAGAGAGCATTGATGAATCGGCACAGTGGCGGCACAACCTTGAGGAGTTAATCACAAAGTTCTGCGACATTCCGCTAGACAAAGTCGGCTTTTGCAAAAACTGGCGCGAGACGGTTCCGTGGGCGTAGCTCACGTTGCCACTCCAAGCGCCGCGACCGTTCTCACCCGTCTCAAAAGGCAAGTTGACCCACGCCACGTCCACGGCTATGATGCCGCTGCGGAATGAATGTCTCCGCTGGGTGCGCCCGTCAAACCGCCGCGTCACCCTAAACCGCCTTGTTGCTGATGACTTCTGCTGTTTCGTGGTGCCCCCTTGGGCATCATGCCGCGGCAGGAGTCTTTTTTGTTTTGGAGGAGAAATGTCGGAAAACACTGCGTCGAACAGAATCAAACGCCTGCTCAATACCTACGGCGGACTCGCGCTTATGGGTGCTGTCGGAATTCCCGTCGGCATCATTGTCGGTGCCATCTGCGCGCTCTTCGGCCGCGTGCTGTTGGCGATCGGCGCCTTCCGCGACGAGCACATCACGCTGCTCCTACCCTTCCTCGCCCTGATGGGCCTTGCCATCGTATTTGCCTACCGCACCTGGGGCAAAGGCACCGACCGCGGTATGAGCTTGGTGTTCGAAGTGGGCCACGGGCGCGAGGACACTATCTCCCCGCGCTTGGTGCCGCTCATTATGCTGAGCACGTGGGGGACGCACCTCTTTGGCGGCAGCGCGGGACGCGAAGGTGTGGCCGTGCAGATCGGCGCGACCGTATCGCATTGGATCGGTCGCCGTCTGCCCTTCCGCGACCCCGGCAACACGTTTTTGCTCATTGGCATGGCTGCCGGCTTTGCCGGACTTTTCCGAACGCCCCTCGCTGCCACGGTCTTTGCCATTGAGGTGCTGGTCGCCGGGCGCATGGAATACCGCGCGTTGTTCCCCGCCCTCACCGCCTCGCTCGCCGCAAGCATGACCTCCGGCGCCTTGGGACTCGAGAAGTTTGAGGTCGCCGTTGTCGCCTCGTACGCCCTTGATCTTCCTGGCCTTGGACGTCTTGCGGTGTTGGGCATCGCGTTTGGCATGGTCGGAGGCGCCTTTGCCTGGTGCCTCGCCCATGCCAAAACCCTTGCAGCGCGTCTTCTCCCCAACCCCTATATGCGCATCGCTGTTATAGGCCTGCTGCTGTCGGCAGTTCTGTTCGCACTGTGGCAGGGACGATACTGCGGCCTTGGCACCAATCTGATTTCGGCTGCGCTGGGCAGCAACGGTGCGATTGCCATCATGCCTTGGGATTGGGCGCTCAAGTTTGCGCTCACCATTGTCACGCTCGCCGCCGGATATCAGGGTGGCGAGGTAACGCCACTGTTTTCCATCGGCGCCAGCCTGGGTGTCGTGCTCGCCGGGATGCTCGGCATGCCTGTTGAACTTTGCGCCGCACTGGGCTACGCCGCCGTCTTCGGCAGTGCCACCAACACGCTGCTTGCGCCGATTCTTATCGGCTGCGAGGTCTTTGGGTTTAGCAACTTACCGATGTTCTTTATCGTCTGCGTTGTCGCCTACCTGTTCAACATGGACAAGTCGATCTACGCGCTGCAAGGGCGAGCGTAGAGAGCCAGACCTATCGATGCCTCAACGCTCAACCTCGACCGCGCGGAAAGTCCATCCCGCAATCCCGTATCAAACTGGGATCCGCTTTCCCGATGGTCCGCTAGAGGAAAATCCGTCCCGTTCTGAGGCGAAATTCTGGGATGTAGTTTCCCAAACAGGCCCCTTTGGGAAACTACATCCCATTCTGAGGACTCAAACCGGGACGTAGTTTCCGCTTGACGGTTCAAAGGGAAAGCACGTCCCATTCTGGCGCTTCAAACCGGGACACAGTTTCCGCTCGGCGCTCAAAGGGAAAGCACGTCCCACTCCGCAACGTCACGCTGGGGCGCACCATCCGCCCGCAGCCCGCCTCATCAGCATTTTCCCAGATAAAACCTGCCAAAACCAACCTGTCCCTTTTTGGCAGGTTTTAGAGGCGGACGGTGAAGGTGATCTGGTTGTCGTGGCCGGATACGGAAGCGCTCCCGCCGTGGGCTTCGGCGATGGCGCGCACCACGGACAGACCTACGCCCGAGCCGCCTGTCTTGGAGCTGCGCGAAACATCGGCGCGATAGAAGCGGTCAAACAATCGATCCAGGTCACCCTCGGGCAGTTCGTCCACGGCATTCGATACGACAAGCTCCGCCGTGCCCCTACCCTGTCCACGCGGCACCGCGCGCAGGCTCAACTCGATCACGCTGTCCTCGCTCGCATAGCGCGTGGCGTTATCCAGCAATAGCTCGACCACCTGCGCCACCGCAGCGGCATCGGCATGTGTCCGCACGCCGCTTGCAATCGACATCGACAGGCGCTTGCCGCGCGAGACCGCCACCGATTCAAACGGCGCCGCAGCTTTTTGCACCGCCTCCGAAAGATCGATCGCGGCCATGGTAAAACCTGCCAAGCCCTCGTCCATGCGCGCCAAAAACACCAGACGCTCCGTGAGTGCCGTCAATCGCGCCACCTGCTCGTGGATACTTTGCGTCCACTCGCTCTCGCCGCTCTCGATCTCTTGCACCTCGTTGGCCGCATCGATCACGGCAAGCGGCGTTTTGATCTCGTGGCTCGCGTCGGTAATGAAGCGCTTCTGCTTACTGTAGCTCTCGACCATCGGCCGAATCACGGCGCCCGAAGCCACCGTCACAATCGCCAGCACCGCCAGCCAGCCGATACAGCTGATGGCCACACTCGCACCCAAAAACGAATGGAAGCTCGCGAGTTCGCGCGAGCAATCGACGAACGCATAGGTCGTCTCGTCGCCCTGAACAGTGGCGGTGTAGCGGTAGTTGCCGCTAAAACCCGAAGTCAAGCCCTTGGAATACAGCTGTGCAGCCATGCGCGTGGCACGCCTGGAACCCACGGCGGCGATGCGTGCCGTATTGACGTCGAGCACCTCGCCGTCCACAAACGTCACGGTAAAGTAGCGCGTATCAAAGGGTGATTCCGCCGTCATGCCCTCAAAATGCCTGGACAGATCGCCTCTTTGGTCTCCGCCCTCATCTTTACCGTTACCGGGGTCGGCCTTAGGCTCTTCTGCCCAATCAATGCCGTCCTTACCCGCCAGGATATAGTCCAGGCGAGCATCGGCAGTTTTGCAGACATGCGAATAGTTGACGATATTGATGCCCGCGATGATAAGCGCAAGCACCGCCGTGACGGCACCCATGGCCACCAAGATAAACTTACGACGCAGGCGACGGCCCAGCGCGTCGGCAGGATTCGCCTGCCCCGACCCGCTAGATGCCGCGCCGGCACCCGTCGCCACACGCCCCCACCCCGCGCGCACGCTCACTCCTGCTCGCCTTCCTCGACGACCTCGAGCGAATAGCCCTGGTTACGCGATGCGCGAATCGCCACGTTGGCTCCCAGCGCCGTCAGCTTTTTACGCAGGTACGAGATATAGACCCACACCACATTGGCGCCCTCGGGCGCGTCCTCGCCCCAGACCTCGAGCATCAGGCGCTCGGTGGGCATGCGCGCGCCGGCGTTGCGCATAAAGAGCTCCATAAGCTGAAACTCGCGGTTGGCAAGATGTTCCTCGCCCAAGGGACCCGCGAGTGTGCAGGCCGCCGTATCGAGTCGCACGTTGCCCACGCTGAGCGTCGTGGCATCGATCGCCGTGGCGGCACGCGTCATGGCGCGGATACGCGCGAGCAGTTCCTTAGCGGCAAACGGTTTGGTCAGGTAGTCGTTGGCGCCGGCATCCAGACCCTCGACCTTATCGGACACCTCGCCCTTGGCCGTCAGCATGATGATGGGCAGACGCTTACCGGCGGCGCGCGTGCGCTTGAGCACCTCGATGCCGTCCATGCCGGGCATCATGATGTCCAGAATCGCGGCATCGTAGTCGTTGGCAAGCAGATACTCGAGTGCCGTCAGACCATCGAGTGCGGCATCGACTTCGTAGCCGCCGTGCTGAAGAATTGCAGTGAGGGCGCGGGAGAGGCCGGGTTCGTCCTCGGCAAGCATGAGCTTCATAGTGACTCCTTTGGCGCATGAAGATACAGGTTTCGATACTGCCGATAATAGCGCACCGCCAGCTGCCTTAGCGCAGCCTTAGCGGCTCAACCTGCATGTTTTTAAAAACGCAGGATGTGACTTAGACAAACTTAAGGCGCAAATGCCGAACGCTTGCCAAGGCGTCGGCGGCGGTAGAACAGCATTGTCGCGAGGGCAGCCATACCCCCTCGCGACGGCATGTCGAGACCATGCCATTCCCCTTTGATGCCGGGGCCGCAAATAAGGGCGGCCCCACACCCATCCGATTGGAGCACACCATGGACAACCTGTTCAACGCCAATACCGCCAGCGAGACCGCAAACGGAAACGCCCCTGCATCGGGCGCGACTCCCCAGCACGGCACGGTCGCGCCGGCTTCCGCGACGACCGTCAATCCGCTTTATGCAAGCGAGGCCGCATCGGCCACCCCTTCGTCCGCGGCTCCTCAGGTCGCCCACGCCCCGCCGCCCGCGGCGTTTGCGCTGTCGCCGCTCACAGCATTGTCCGAGGTCGAGGACGAATCGCCGGCAATACCGCCAGCGAGACCGCAAACGGAAACGCCCCTGC